>ERZ779632.416-NODE-416-length-25607-cov-5.275634_pt1 | contig 25607 bp, 20 predicted proteins | sample MGYA00514194_ERZ779632 | MGnify/ENA primary metagenome ERZ779632 (study PRJEB29562, sample SAMEA4376704) | mouse gut metagenome | isolation source: Cecum | study: EMG produced TPA metagenomics assembly of the A DSS colitis mouse model was used to assess the...
CTCCAATTGCAAAAGGTTTTCCATATACAGACTATGACGACTTCGGTTCTTCCCGTTCTTTTGGCTATCGCAGGCAGCATCTCGGACACGATATGATGGGCCAGATCGGTACGCCGATCATCGCTGTGGAATCCGGATATGTGGAATGTCTTGGCTGGAACCGATATGGCGGCTGGCGCATCGGCATCCGCAGTTTTGATAAAAAAAGGTACTATTATTATGCACATCTGAGACAAAACTTTCCATACAGCAAATCATTAAAGGAAGGCAGTACCGTGACTGCCGGAGATGTTATCGGTTATATGGGTCATACTGGCTACAGCGATAAAGAAAACACGAATAATATCGACATTATACATTTGCATTTTGGTTTGCAGCTGATTTTTGACGAATCTCAAAAAGATGGCAACAACGAAATCTGGATCAGCTGTTACGAACTGACGCGTTTTTTGTCACAAAACCGCAGCGAAACAGTCAAGGACGCATCGACCAAAGAATGGCGCCGGATACAGGAAATCATCGATCCCGCGGTGAAAAACTACGAATCTTCGCTCAAAGACGCAAAGCAGACATAATAATACTTTAACAAAATTCTATACGTGCAAAACGGCTGAACGCTCCGGAAAAACCGGATATTAAAAAACTGTAGCAGACAAATATATTTCCATACATGGTCTGCTACAGTTTCTTTCGGACGAATCACTTCATCCTTTCCATTTCTATTCTGTTTCAATCGTCATTCACGTCTCTTCTTCTGCTGTCATTTGTTTTTGATATTCCTCCAGAATGATATTCTGAATATGGTCTCTAGTCTCAGAATTAATCGGATGAGCAATATCACGGAATTCTCCATCTGCTGCCTTTCTGCTTGGCATCGCTATGAATAATCCCTTAACCCCTTCAATTACTTTGATATCGTGCACAACAAATTCATCATCTATTGTGATCGATACCACTGCTTTCATCTTTCCTTCTTTTTCAACTTTTCGGACTCGGACATCTGTTATACGCATCATCTTTCGCCCCTTTCTTCCTTTCCTATAAAACACCTCGCATTTACCTTATTATAGTTTATACCCTCTCCTTTTTAGTTTGTGACTTACAAGCCGCAGCCAAAATGACTGCAGCTTGTGATATATTACAACCCATACCGTTCATTGTTATCTTCAACGACTACTTTCAGACCGCTGTCACCGCAGTAATAGGTATTCGCTTTCAGAGTCCCGCGACTCTCTACGATGCAATTTTCGATATGCGTATTGTCACCTATGTACACTTCGTTTAGTATGATTGAATTTTTAATCACACAATTTTTACCTACAAACACTTCCTTGAACAATACAGAATTTTCTACTTTGCTGTTAATGATACATCCGCTGGAAATCAGACTGTTATGCACATCCGATCCAAAATTATATTTTGCCGGCGGCAGATCATCCACTTTGGAATAAATATGAGGATAATCCCGGAAAAAGAATTTCCGCACTTCCGACTTTAAGAAATCCATATTCGTCCTGTAATAAGAATCTACAGTCGAAATATTGCTCCAGTATCCTTCCAGTTTATATCCATACATACGCTTTAAATTTTTATAGCGAATCAGAATATCTGTTACAAAATCGTTCCTGCTTTCCTGTGCGCAGTGTTCCAGCAGATCGATCAGCTGTCTTCTGCGAATAATATAGATTCCCGTAGATATCGTATTTGACTGGGCAACCATCGGTTTTTCTTCAAATTCGACAATTCTGGAATCCTCGTTCATCTTAACAACGCCGTATCTGCTGACGTCTTCCGACTTATCCATGTCTTTTACAACGATCGTAATATCTGCTTTTTTCTCTATATGATAATCCAGTATTTTGTTATAATCTATTTTGTACACACAATCGCCGCTCGTAATAATTACATACGGTTCATGGCTCCGTTTCAGAAAATCGATGTTCTGATACATGGCATCCGCTGTCCCGCGATACCACCAGCTGTTATCTGCGGTTACCGTCGGGGTAAACACATACAGGCCGCCCTGCTTTCTGCCGAAATCCCACCATTTGGAAGAGCTTAAATGCTCGTTCAGCGAACGCGCGTTATACTGCGTCAGAACGGCGACTGTCTGGATCTGTGAATTTGTCATATTGCTCAGCGCAAAGTCAATACAGCGAAAGCTGCCGCCGACCGGCATTGCCGCAATTGCTCTCTTCTTTGATAATTCCTGCATCCGGTTATTATTTCCGCCTGCAAGGATCAGTCCTAATGCTTTCATGCCGATTCACCTGCCTTTATAATTGCTCCGCCGCCTGCAAGCTGCCCGTCCGGATAATCTTCCGCTGTCGTCCTGCCTGCAATCGCCGTATTACGTCCGATCCTGACATCCGGAGGAATCACGGAGTCCTCCCCGATTGTAACAAGATCGAATGCATACACTTTTGAATTATAAGTACTCGGTGCATATTCTCCGACACCGACCTGAGCGCGATCGCCGATCTTCGTATTTTCTGCGACAATTCCTTTATCAATCATAACATGTTCGCCAATCACAGCATCCTTCATAATAATCGAATTACGTATGACAGATCCTCTGCCAATGGTAACGCCCGCTCCAATCACCGAACTGTATACTTCTCCAAATATCTCACAGCCTTCTCCGATCAGGCTTTTTTCTACCACAGCCTCCGAAGAAATGTACTGTGGCTCTATAATATCACACTTCGTATAAATTTTCCAATACTTCTCGTATAAATTAAATTCCGGTATGAGGTCGATCAGCTCCATATTCGCTTCCCAATAAGAGCCAAGCGTTCCCACATCCTTCCAATATCCGTTATATTCATAAGCATACATCCGAAATTCTTTTTCGTGCAAATAAGGAATAATATGCTTGCCAAAATCGCAGTTGCCCTGATCTTTTAACGCAACAAGCGCATCCCTGAGTACTTTCCAGCTGAATATGTAGATACCCATGGACGCCATATTGCTCCTTGGATGTTCCGGCTTTTCTTCAAAATCCTGAATCCGTTTGTCGTCATCTGTAATTACAATGCCAAATCTGCACGCTTCCTCCATCGGAACCGGCATTGCCGCAATCGTCACATCAGCCTGATTCGCTTTATGAAAATCGAGCATCTCTTCATAATCCATCTTATAAATATGATCTCCGGACAAAATAATTACATACTCCGGATGGTAACTTTCCATATAATTCAGATTCTGAAAAATCGCATTTGCAGTCCCTGTATACCATTCGCTGTTATCGCTTTTTTCGTACGGCGGCAGAACAGTGACGCCCCCGTTATTCCGGTCAAGATCCCATGGGATGCCAATGCCGATATGTGAATTTAAGCGCAACGGCTGATACTGCGTCAGCACGCCCACCGTATCAATCCCTGAATTGATACAATTGCTCAGCGGGAAATCAATAATGCGGTACTTTCCACCGAATGCAACAGCCGGTTTTGCTACCCCCGAAGTCAAAACGCCAAGGCGGCTTCCCTGTCCGCCAGCCAGAAGCATTGCTATCATTTCTTTACAAACCACTTTGCTCACCTCTCATCCAATATACTTACTGCCGTACGATTAGTATAACATATCCATCTCAAAATGTACATCATTTTTCACATCTTTTTGTCTATTTTGTACCAGTTTTTGTAGAATTTAACAAAATTTTGTATTTTTGAAAATTCCAAAGCCGGAAAATGATATAAGAAATAAATTGCAAAATAATTAAATACGTTTATAATAAAAATAGACCATATATTCAGCATAATTCTCTGAATATGTGAATATAAAATATAGATTGTGCAGGTGTAAAAAAATGTATCAGATTAATTTTAATCAGCCGGTCCATGTGCATTTTATCGGCATCGGCGGTATCAGTATGAGCGGCCTCGCAGAAGTCCTTCTGGAGGAACGCTTTCCCATATCCGGTTCTGACGCAAACGAATCAGAACTTACAAAAAAACTGGAACAATCCGGCGCCGTAATATATTATGGCCAGAGCGCTGAAAATATCCGTTCCGGAACAGATCTGGTCGTCTATACAGCGGCCATACACGCCGATAATCCCGAATATCAGGCAGCTGTCGCGCAAAACATTCCCATGCTAAGCCGCGCAGAATTATTAGGCCAGATCATGAACAACTACAAACAGTCCGTCGCCGTTGCAGGCACACACGGAAAAACGACCACCACTTCCATGGTGACGCATATCCTGCTGGCTGCGCATACGGACCCTACGATTTCCATCGGCGGGATTCTGTCTGCCATCGGCGGCAATATCCGCGTTGGTCATTCCACTTATTTTGTAACGGAAGCCTGTGAATATACGAACAGTTTTCTGCATTTTTATCCAAAATACAGTATCATCCTTAATATAGAAGAAGACCATCTGGATTTTTTCAAAGATTTGGATGATATCCGCCATTCTTTTCGTCTGTTTGCCGAAAATACAGCGTCTGACGGTACGATCATTATTAACCGCGAGATCGACGATCTGGATGAACTGGTTGAGGGCCTTCACCGTCAGGTGATTACATACGGGTTTGATACTTCCTGCGACTTTTATCCGGAAAACATTTGCTGTCAGCCGTCTGGTTTTGCAACGTTTACAATTATGCATCGGACAGACCGGCCGGATCTTTCCGGAAACAGCCGTTCCGATTCATCCTCTTTAGACGGCAGGAAGCCGGAGAAAATATGTGACGTTGCCCTGCGTGTACCTGGCCGCCATAACATCAGCAACGCGCTGGCTGCAGCCGCGCTGGCCGTACAAATGGGACTGCCGGCAGACGCCATTTCCCAGGGTCTTGGCGCTTTTTGCGGAACTGACCGGCGCTTTCAGTTCAAAGGCAGTCTGAACGGAGCTTCCATCATCGATGATTATGCACATCATCCGACGGAAATTAAAGCTACTTTAACCGCCGCCGCCGATTATCCACATTCACGCGTAATCTGTGTGTTTCAGCCGCATACTTATACCCGCACCAAAGCGTTTCTGGATGAATTTGCCACATCGCTTTCCACTGCCGATATTGTCATACTGGCTGATATCTACGCCGCAAGAGAAACCGATACGCTCGGCATCAGTTCTTTGGATCTCCTGCAAAAGCTGGAAAAACTCGGTACGGAATGCTACTATTTTCCTTCTTTCGCAGAAATTGAAAAATTTTTATTAAAAAATTTAATGAACGGCGACCTGTTGATAACTATGGGGGCCGGAGACATATTAAAAGTTGGTGAAAGTCTGCTTCACCAATAGTTATCCACATTATCCACATTGAATTGTGCAAAAGATGCCTTTTTCGATGTGGATTTTTTGTGTTTTATCCACATTCCTCAAAAAATTGTGGAAAGAATGTATTTTCTAAGATTTTTAGAATTAATATAATGTGAACTTCATCCTTATCCACCTTTTCCACTTTATCCACATCAAACAGCATGTCCCGATTTCACAAACCTTGCGAAAAAATTGTACTTCTCAATTGGGAAATCCTGTGCTATAATCTCAGCAGTAAGAGAGGGAATGCATATGGCTGATATATTATTGAAACATGACAGCACGCTTGCTGCCACTTATGTACCAAACGCTTTTATCGATGAATATATGACACATGCAGATGGGGAGTTTGTTAAAATTTATCTGTACCTTCTTCGGTGTATCAACAATCCGGATACGATGTGTTCCATCTCAGACATCGCGGACAAGTTTGATCATACGGAAAAGGATGTCACGCGCGCTTTAAAATACTGGGAAAAGATGCGTCTGCTCCGCCTGGAGTTCAACAGCCAGGAAGAGCTTACCGGTATCTGTCTGTCAGATTTTTGTTCACAGACTATGCCGAAAGCCTCCGCAGCGCCATCTGCCGCACTTTCAGCAGCTGTTCCGGCAAAGCTGCCGCCGGACAAATCAGCGTCCGGAAAACAGACATGCAAAAATCCGCCTGTTTCTGATTCCGGCACACATTCTGTCCTGCTGCCGGAACGCGCCTCCTATTCGCTCAATCAGCTCGCTCAGTTTAGCGAAGATGAGACTGTACAGGAGATTTTGTTTGTGGCCGAGCGCTATCTGGGACATCGTCTGAACGATACCGAGACACAGATGATTTTGTACTGGCTGGATAAGCTGGAATTTTCCCAGGATATGATTGAATATCTGATCGAACACTGTGTTGCCAGAAATCATACGAGCGTCCGATATATGGATAAGATTGCGCTTTCATGGGCAAAGTCCGGAATCCGCACACTGACAGACGCAAAACAGGCCTCCGACCTGCACAGCAGCGTCGTCTGCACCGTACAAAAGGCATTTGGCATTTCCAACCGGGCTCTGGCCGGGGTCGAACTGGACTATGTCAATAAATGGTCAAAAGAAATGGGGTTTTCTGATGAAATCATTGCCCTGGCCTGCCAGAAAACCATACTGAGCATTCATCAGATCAGCTTTGAATACGCAGATTCCATTCTGCAGAGCTGGAAACGTCAGAATGCGCGGACTTTAAATGATATCCGTCTGCTGGACGCACAATATCAGGAAGCAAAGTCCCGAAAAATCACGGCTCAGAAAGCTGCTGTTCGTACCGCAAAAGGAACCGTCGCCGGCGGATTTGCGAATTTTTCACAGCGCTCTTATAATTTTGAAGAGCTGGAACGTGAACTGTTATCGCATACCAGATAATTAACGGAGAATCAGAATGTCTTTATCTAATTTACAATATGACGAAATCCAGCGTCAGTATGACGCCAGACAGCTTCGCAACCAGCGTATTCTTCAGGAACGCAAAGCGCAGATCTTCCTGAGATATCCGCGTCTTACGGAGCTGGAAGCATTAACTGCATCCGCAAGCGTCCGGCATGCCAGACATTTGCTGGACGGAGATGAAACAGCGTTGTCCCGCCTGAAGCAGGAATTGTCCCAATACCGGACAGAACGGGCGTCCATACTTGCTTCGGCCGGACTGGACGAACATTATTTTGAACCGCCTTACACATGTCCGGACTGCAAAGATACCGGCTACATTGAAAATAAAAGATGTCATTGTTTTGAACAGGCAGCTATCGATCTGGTATATACACAGTCGAATATCCGAACGATTCTGCAGGAAGAAAATTTTTCCCATTTTTCCTTCGAATATTATTCGGAAGCAAAAATAAACGATGCCACCGGTCTTTCGTCGAGAGATACGGCAAAAAACGCGGTCATAGAATCGCTTACATTTATTAAGAAATTTGATACGGAATTTTATAATCTGTTTCTATACGGCGATACAGGCACCGGAAAGACATTTTTATCGAACTGCATAGCAAAAGAACTGCTGGATACCGGACATTCTGTCATTTACTTTACGGCATTTCAGCTGTTTGATATTTTAGAAAAACATAAGTTCCAAAAGGATCTGGAGGCCGCCGCCTCCATGCAGCATATTTTTGACTGCGACCTTTTGATTATCGACGATCTGGGAACCGAGCTGGCAAATACATTTACTATCTCACAATTGTTTTTATGCCTGAACGAGCGGATATTACGCAAGAAGTCGGTTATTATTTCCACCAATTTAGGCTTTGACCAGCTTAGCGCGGTCTACTCTGAAAGAGTATTTTCCCGGATTGTGAGCAGTTATACGATGATAAAACTTTTTGGTGACGATATCCGGCTCCAAAAGAGAAAATTAAGTAACGGTCCCGGCTGACCCGGACTATTACAAAATTAAATAAAACGGAGGACTTACACTATGCATTATGACAGCAACACGATTGAAAGCATTCCAGTCGGAGTACTCGGACTCATTCCAATGTCAAACTGCTCGGCCCTGGGTGAAAAAGTAAACCAGTACCTTGTGCAGTGGCGCCACGAGCATCAGTCTGATCACAAAACGACAATCGCCTTCAGGGGTTTTGAGCGCGACACTTATATCGTCAATGCGAGCACTCCACGTTTTGGCACCGGCGAAGCCAAAGGATTTATTAAAGACTCTATCCGTGGCTATGACCTCTTTATCATGGTGGACGTAACAAATTATCACGAAACCTATACCGTCTGCGGTCACCGAAATCATAAATCACCGGACGATCACTATTCTGATCTGAAGCGGATTATTGCCGCGGCAGGCGGTAAGGCAAGACGAATTACCGTCATTATGACATATTTATATGAAGGCCGCCAGAATCGGCGCAATGGCCGGGAATCCATGGACTGCGCAATGATGCTGCAGGAACTGACCGCAATGGGTGTCGACAATATTATTACATTTGACGCTCATGACCCTCGTGTACAAAATGCAATCCCGATATCCGGCTTTGAATCCATCCAGCCTGCTTATCAGTTCTAGAAAGCATTGTGTACAAACGTATCCGTCTTTAAGATTGACACCGACCACATGATGGTGATCAGCCCGGATGAAGGCGCTACTGGACGTGCCGTATATCTCGCAAGTGTTCTCGGAATTAATATCGGTATGTTTTATAAACGCCGTGACTACAGCCGCATTGTAAACGGACGCAATCCGATTATCGCGCACGAATTTCTCGGCGCCTCTGTCGAAGGAAAAGACGTTATGATCATCGATGATATGATCTCTTCCGGCGACAGTATGATCGATGTGGCTACTGAATTAAAAAAACGCAAGGCCAGACGAATTTTTGTTATTTCAACGTTTGGATTATTTACAGACGGACTGGACAAGTTCGATAAAGCAGTAGAAGAAGGTACGATCTATCGGGTAATTACAACCAATCTGATCTATCAGACGCAGGAACTGCTCAGCCGTCCATACTATATTAACTGTGACATGAGCAAATACATCGCCCATATTGTAGATACGCTGAATCAGGACACATCGATCAGCGAACTTCTCAATCCTTATGACCGGATCAAAAATCTGGTTACAAGATATCAGAATGGTGAATTATAAAAAGAAGATCTGAGTCTTTCGGATGACTCAAAATGAAAACCAACCCTTTCATTCATCCGAAAGCTCAGACTTTTTTATATCTGAAACTTATAAAACAAGCGCCTGTACATCGTATCCAAATACTTCCATACGATGTACAGACGCTGTAATGCTCTCTCTGATCCTAGAACAAATCTACTTCTCCGCTATACTTATTATCATTAATCACATAATAAGCCTTAAATTCTTCTGGTTTTATATATATCTGTAAGGACTTAATCGATGATACTCTGTGTCCGCTCGCAACAAACGCCGCCTTCACCTTATCAACAACCGTTGCCTGACTTGCCTGTCTGTTCTGAAACTCGATAAATACTTCCGGCTTCAATTCAGGTTTATCTGCTTTTTTTGTTGTTGATTTTCTTGCAGCAGGTTTCTTAGCTGCTTTTGCTTCATCCTTATCAGCTTTTTTTCCAACCGTTTTTGTTTCTCCTTTAACAGCCGTATCTGCTTCTGATTTCGCATCTGCCTTAACTGCCTCTGCTTCTTTTACATCTGCTGCTTCTGCAACTGACTTTGTTTCTTTGTCTGTACTCTTTGAGCTCATCTCCTTAGACCTCCTACAATCTACTCACACACTAAAAACTTTTCCATTGCTAACAGAGCTTCCTTCTCGTCGTTGCCTTCAGTAATAATGTTTACGCTCATTCCTTTGGATGGATTAAATGCCATAATACCCATAATACTCTTTGCATTAATTTTGCGGTTGTCATTCTCAAACGTAATATTACTATCGAACTGACATGCCACCTGAACAAGCTCTGCAATTGGATTCTCATGCCCTTTTGCTACATTTGAAACTATGATCTGTTTATTACTCATATCCCTTCCACTTCCCTTAGAATCAGTTTAGAATACATAAGTTCATCTCGTAATATAGTCCAAAAATTAAGCATTTGCAAGTGTTTTTTTCAATTCTGTTACATTTCTGTTAAAAACTCACGAATGCCATAAAAAACGTCTTAAAATTTTATGCATTTTGCAGAGTTTTTACAAGGGTTTCGCTTTATCCCCGCCGGAACGTTTCCTGAAATTTTTCCACGTCTTTTGCGAGTTCTCCGCTTAGCGCAAGCAGACAGATCAGGTTCGGCACTGCCATCAGTGCGTTCGCAATATCGGAAAATTTCCAGGCAATCGAAAGTGTCGTCGTTGCGCCGACAAACGCAACCGCAGAAAATACAACACGGTAAACCATATTATATTTATGCGTTCCTGCCAGATATTCCAGCGCTTTTTCTCCATGGTACTCCCATCCCAGAATCGTGGAAAAAGCAAACAACGCGATACCGATTGTAACCATCCAGCCGCCAGCCGGACCAAGTACGGTCTTAAACGCTTCGATGGTAAGCTGCGCTCCTTCAATCGCTTTCCCGTCTTCGCCTGTCATACCAAGCACGCCGGAGGATGCAATACACAGACCTGTAATCGTACAAACCACAATCGTATCCCAGAATGTTCCCGTCATATTTATGTAACCCTGCTGAACCGGATTATTTGTTGTCGCAGACGCAGCCGTAATCGCTGCAGAACCCATACCCGCTTCGTTTGAGAATACGCCTCTTGCAATACCATAGCGCATACCGCTCATCATAGAAGCTACAATCGTGCCTCCGACACCGCCTGCAACCGCTTTTACAGAGAATGCCATACGGAAAATTTCTGCCAGGCCAGCCGGAACATTTTTGATATTTCCCGCAATTACGATCAGTCCGCCGATCACATAAAAAATAGCCATACAAGGAACAATCACAGATGACAGCCTGGATATGGATTTAATCCCGCCTACAATAATACAGAGTGAAAGCACGGTAACGATGATCCCTGTCAGCCATGTCGGCACTCCAAACGTAACGTCCATTGCGTCTGAAATGGAATTTGCCTGTGTCAGATTGCCGATTCCAAAGGACGCAATTACCGCAAACAAGGCAAACAGCGTACCCAGAACGGCTCCGAGCGTTTTGTTTTTGATCGCTTTTTTCATCGTATACATCGGACCGCCCGACATTTCGCCCTGCGCGTTTACTTCGCGGTATTTAATCGCCAGCATACATTCGCTGAACTTTGAGGTCAGTCCGAAACAGGCGGAAATCCACATCCACACAAGCGCTCCCGCGCCTCCGGATACCATCGCTGTCGCAACGCCTATAATATTTCCTGTACCAATCGTCGCTGCCAGCGCCGTCGTTAAAGCTGCGAAAGGCGACACGTCCCCTGCGCCATTTTTTGTTCTTGACTCCTTGCTTAATGTCAGTCTGATTGCATAGGGAAGATTTTTCCAGGTGAGAAACTTAAGACGGAACGTAAGAAATATTCCCGTACCAACCAAAAGCACGAGCATGACCGGTCCCCACACAAAATCATCCACAATTTTCAGAATTTCTTCCAAATTCTCCATCACTTCCAAACTCCCTTCTTGTCTTTTGCTTCTCTGGTTTATTTCTCTGTTTATTTCTCTTTTATCCTATGCGGCGCCCGCAAAAATATGCAAATACCGTATAATATCCAGAAAAGGGACAACGTCTGCACGCTGTCCCGTCCTTGAGAGCTCAAAACACTTTATTATTTTACCATAAAAAAGCAGATTGTCAAATATTTTTTCTATTGATACACAATATAAATACCGCCCGCCGCCCGAAATCTTTCGTCCGCTTCTTCTATCGTACTCTTTATCACGCCGCCTGCCTGCGGATCGTAGAGCCATACGTTCAGTGCGTCATAACCGGTCACCAGCATGATCTGCTGTGTACCGGCGGCTGCCAGAACCGGCGTCCCACAGTTCACATAATACAGCATCTGCGAAAGCGTACATCCTTCCACACCGATGACCTGCCGCTCAGGCAGCAGCGACTCCAGAATTTCCAACGGCGTGTCTCCTTTTTCCATTAATTCTCCTACGCTTACCTCAATCCCCTGATGGTGAAGCACTGCGCTGACGCATTTTACCATCGGCGTACCGGACGCATCCGCATCCGACGGCTGCACCTCCAACGGTGTTTGTATGCTTTTCCTCGCGCGTTTCCAGAGATATTTTTGTCTTTCATCCACTACAACTCCCATATGCTCATCTGCAGCGCGAACTGCCTCGGTAAAATCTGTTGTCGCGGTTTCCAGCCTGCCTCTTGCAAACGCAAAATATTTCGGCTGTTCCTGCGCCGGTTTTAACGCCATTTTCCTTTCTTCCTGATTGAGTATCTGCTTTGCCGCGATATATACCGGCGGCGTATCTTTTTTCATTTCGTTTAATACCAGCTGTATCTGCATCTGCTTCACTTCAGTAATTGTCGTATGAATCAGCCTGCCTTCTTCACTTTCCTGACTGCGGTTCACAATAGAGTCCTGCTGCGCCTGCACATATCCGTCTGCCCCTGCCAGAAGCCGGTGCATGACGAGCACACCGTTTTGAAACTCCACACTATCAATAAAATATCCTTTTTTCCGGTATTTTTTTAATACGTTCATATTCGACGCATCCACGATACGCAGCGCATACATAGGCGTTCTGCGAACGCCTGTAAGTCCGGCAGTCCTATGCCTGTCCGCCGAGATGCCATATACTAAATCTTCCTGCAAAAATCCGGCAACACGCAGCGATTTCCCCTCTTTTGCCCGGATCTGCCGCACACGCGCCGTTTCCAGATCCATCACGGAAATCTCACTGGCATCACGACTCGAAATCCAGGCAAAATACCGGTTAGACTCCGAAACAGCATACGTATCGTCATTCAGTCCGGATGCGATCTCTTCCATTTCCATTGCTGCGAGATCGGTATGAAAGACTGTACCGTTAAACAGCAGATAAATGCCGCCCGCCGCATTTTCATAAAGCAGTTTGTCAAGCTCTGCCGCAAGCGTCTGATAAGATTTGTCATAAGACAAAAACAATTTTTCTTCGTTGGTATTCGCCTGGCTTTTATAGTGCATAAAGCAGATACCCATTTCCCCTTCATGAATCCCGCGGTTCATGTATCCATACACGACATAATCGATATCTCCGGCCTCGTCGACGTTCAGAATACGAATATCATGCTGCATATAATTTTCACGCGTATCGATTCCTTCATGTCCACGAAAGCTAAATACTTCTGCCAGCCGGTTAAACGACTGATTATAACTCCACAGGTCCCCCTCCTGCACAAAACAGGTAACCGTTCCTGACTCATTCTGCAAATACCTGACATCCCTGGAACGAATGCCAAGCTGCAGGTAATTTTCATACAAAAAGTCGTTTTCCCCGTTAAAAATCTGATTCATGGTACGTTCAAAGTTCAGCAGGTACATGCGTTCATTGGTATATCGAATGCGGTAATATTCTTCCACATTATAATATTCCAGCTCCCCGTTCGTCTCGTTCGAAGTCACGACATAATTCAGCACGATTACATTATAAGAGCTGTTCATCTCTTTTACCGACGGAATCGGCATCGTCAGTCTGTCACATTTAAAATCCGCCCAGCCCGCCTGCATAAGACTGGAATTGATCGTTACCTTATGCAGCGTGGAATTATCTCCGGATGCGTTCGGCTCCCAGTAAGTGGAAAGCTCTCCGGAGCTTTCTGAAAATGTCGTGTCGCTGATCTGCTGCGCAAACTTTACGCTCTCAGCCACATAGCAGTCTCTCGCATCTGCAATTCTCGTATAATAATAGCAGGTCGTATCGTCCTGTCTTAATTTCAACGTCAGAATATATTCCCTGGATTGTTCCAGCAGGCTCTGCACTGGTACGCTTGTCCGTATCTGACCGTCATTTTCTTTAAATGACGTAATATTCCCGTCAGAAATCAGACGTTCGCCGTCTATACTGCGTATTTCATAAGAAATGCCATCGATACGATACCCGTAAGTACGTATTTGTAACGGAACTTCTCTGCTGCTGGAAAGCGGGGTAATCGTATCCCGCATACCAGTCGCGTTCATCTGCATCTTATAACCGTGCAGTTCATTGATCTGCTCGTCCTCATTGTACAAAACAATCACTGGCAGCGTCGCCGCCTCCATCTCCGTCGTCAGATCCAGCTGGTTTTTATTTGTAATCTTTCCGGATATCACCAGTGTCAGAACAAAGATGATAGTAAGCACTGTTGCCTTGATCAAACCTTTTTTCATCTGTTTTTTCCTTTCGTAATTAATCGCAGGTAACCGTTCAGATAACCCATGGAACTGTTACGGCCTGCAGTCCGCCCTGACGGGAACTGCAGGCTCTTTATTTTACTACCACCAGCGCCGACAGCGATTATGCCTGCATCGTCTCTGATACATTTCATTATAGAGCAGCACTTCTATCAGATTGCCCAGTCCGGACGAACCAGAAGGAGGTCTGCCCGGTCGCGGCGGTGGCGGCCATCCCGGTCCCGGCGGCGGTGGCGGCCATCCCGGTCCCGGCGGCGGTCCCGGCGGTCTGCCTGGATTCCACCTGTAATCGAGCGATTCTGTCTGCACGACTTCAGATTCTGATTCCGGCTCTGATTCATTCTGCAGCTGGCTCTGCGGCTGGGCAGCGATCTGATAGATTCTGTCGCAAATTACCTTTAACATCACCCGGTCCGGATATTCGTCAAACATCATGCTGCCTTCATACTCCAGCTTATCGCACTCTTCTTCGACAAGCTGCTGAATTCTCTTTACATCCTCCGGATACAGTTCTTTCATTCGTTCCATATCCCGCTCATATTCCAGCTCAGTCATATAGATATTCTGCACCGGATAGCTCATATAAAATGGCATCTGAGGCGCATACTGATACTGCTGCATACGTATAAACTGTTCCTGCTTATAATCCACGTATCTGTCTCCTGCATTTCGTTAATAGCAGTATATGGAGAAGCTGGAAAAAGGTTACCGTTTCCCCCGGCCATTTCAATTATAGATGATTATAACGCACAAAAAGCCGCGTTTCAAGGCAATTTCACTCGAAGTCGTCGAATGCTTTATTCATAATATCCCGAATTTAAGTAAATCTTAAGAATTTTTTATGATTTTTACCGATTGATTTTTTGCCCGTTAGGATATATTTTATTCTCAGTCAGAATAAAGTTGAAGTAAGAAATTTCCAGAGGAGGTTTTCCGTATTTATGAAAAAAATATTAAATAATAAATGGTGTCAGCCGGCTGCGTCTGCAAAGCGTGATTACAGCCGACAGATTGCCTTTCTAAATCGTTATTCCATTTTGTTTCACGCGTTGCTGGCATGTGTACTTGTATTTATCATCGAAGCATGTTCCAGACGTTCCGTAATCGACGCATGCGTATTTTTTGGCAGCCATGCATTTGCATTTTTCTTCAACGCGCTGATTATCTTTTTTACATTGTCTGTCGTTTATCTGTTTCGGCGCAGAATGCTGATGCGTATTATTATCAGCTGTATCTGGCTGCTGCTTGGGATTATTAACGGGTGTGTGTTATCCCAGCGTGTAACGCCGTTTGGTTACACAGATCTGAAATGTATCTCAGATCTTCTGACCATGACGAATACACAGTATTTTACAAAAACGCAGGAAATCTGTGTGGTTATTTTATTAAGTATACTCGTTTTATTTTTATTTATACTTGCACTCAAGGGACCAAAGTTCCAGGGACATCCACACAAAGTACGTGCCGCATGCTTTTGCGTGCTGATGGGAATCGTCATGTCCGGCGCGACTACCCTGGCGCAGAACTCTGAACAGATGGCTTCCTATTTTTCCAACATCGCACAGGGATATTCTGACTACGGTTTCGTTTATGGATTCTCATCCAGCGTCATGGACCGCGGTATGAGCCGGCCGGACGATTATTCAGAATCTACGATCCGACAGATCAGACAGTCGGTCTCGCAGGCAAAGGAAGAAGCAGGCTCTTATACGGTAGCGGAATCCGGTCAGATCGTATCTGACTCTGCAAAAAAACAACAGCCAAACGTGATCTGCGTCCTTTTGGAATCTTTTATGGATCCGACAGAAATTAATTTTTTAAAAATGTCCAAAGATCCGATTCCAAATTTCCGGGAGTTAAGCGATAACTTTACATCCGGCTATCTGACCGTACCTGTCGTCGGCGCCGGAACTGCCAATTCAGAATTTGAAGTACTGACAGGCATGAACCTGCGTTTTTTCGGAACCGGAGAATATCCGTACAAAACGATTTTAAAAGAAACCGACTGCGAAAGCATCGCCTCTGACCTGTCTGCCATCGGTTATGGCACACATGTCGTTCACAATAACGGCGGCAATTTTTACAGCCGTGCAAACGCTTTTTCACAGTTTGGCTTTGATACGTTTACCAGTAAGGAACTGATGAATATTCAGGAATACACTCCGCTCGGTTCCTGGCCGACCGACGATATCCTGATCCGCGAGACAGAAAAAGCGCTGGATTCCACACCAGATCAGTCTGATTTTGTATATACCATTACCGTGCAGGGACACGGCAGCTATCCGGAAGAAAAGATCATTGAAAATCCGGAGATTATAGTATCCGGAGCCGAAACAGAAGAAAAAAATAACCAGTGGGAATATTATGTCAATCAAATCCATGAAGTGGATAAGTTTATTAAAAACCTGACGGATATGCTTGCTGAAAGAGACGAACCTACGATGCTTGTACTGTTCGGCGACCATCTGCCTACGATGGGACTTACCGATGAAGACGTAAAATCCGGCGATATTTTTAAGACACAGTACGCTACATGGAACAACTTCGGACTTGAACAAAAAGACGCCGATCTGGCCGCTTACCAGCTGCTTGCTTATACGACAGAACAGGCGGGACTTCATCAGGGTACCATCTTTACGTACCATCAGGCTGGCGAATATGATACGGAGCATCCGCAATATCAAAGCCAGCTGGAAAATCTGCAGTATGATATCCTGTACGGCGAACGCTATTGCTACGATGGCGAGGATTTATATCCGGCTTCCGATCTGCAGATGGGCGTGGACCAGACTCATATTTCCAGATACCATAAAAATGCAGACGGCAGTCTTTCGATCTATGGAGATCACTTTACAAACTGGAGCCGCATTTATGTCAATGACGAAAAAATGTCTACGATGTTTGTATCTGACGAACACGTCATGCTGCCTTCTGAATACGCGGCAGACCTTGAAAACGGCGATATTATAAAAGTTTGTCAGGTTGGTTCCAGCAATACGATATTCCGAACCACGGAAAACTCTGTAACGTTTTTCGATGCGTCCCAAAAAGACGCCGAATAAATGCGCAGAGCAGCCAATCTGTATCGATCATAAAAGCCGGGGAACTTCCTGGTTCCCCGACTTTCTTATATTCTCCGGATTCTCTTCTTTGATCGTTTCTGGTATAATACTTATATATTTCCCTGTTCGATCGTACCGTCCCGGTATGCTTCCAGCAGTTTTTTCAGCCCTTCGATATCTTCCAGAATCTTTTTCCCGTTGTCCGTGTGCTTGACCATAAGGCGTTCCTTTTCCGTCTCCACAAGCTCGCTTTCAGATTCGATATCTTTATTTTCCTGCAGCGCCGTATACACGCTTTCAAACGGCTGATGCGCCTTGATGCGAATCCCATGGGAATTGTAGATCAGCGTATATCCTGCAATTCCGGTCGTTTTATGATAACTGCGGCAAAATCCCCCGTCGATTACAATCAGCTTTCCGTTTGCCCGCACCGGCATTTCTCCCTCTCCGGTACGTACCGGCGTATGACCATTGATAATATGCGAAAACGAAGAATACAGGCCAAATTCGCGCAAAATCATATTACATGTTTTTTCTGTCTGATAAAATTTGTAATACGGATCAGACGCTTCCTTCCACACGCTTTCGTCCGCGATATAGCTGCGCTCAAACGTCTTAATATTGCGACCGCAGAGCGGTGATTTTCTGCCGCACCATAAATACCACATAAAATCCAGATCGCTTTGTCTGCGTCCGGACAGGTATGCACGTCTGCTTGTCTTATCCGCATACTCCAGGTATGCGCGGCCTTTGTACATCCGCCCGTCGATACAGATGCCTTCAAAATTCCCTTCCTCATCCAGCGGAATACATCCGTGATACAGCAGATTTCCGTTAAAGCTTTTATACATACTGCCTTTTTTATAGAGAAAGCGAATATGCGCGTTTAAACGGCTGCTGTTGACAAATGCCATACACAGCTCTTCCATAATCTTTTCTTCCTCATCCGAAAGACGGTATACATCGTTCCGGTCGATCGTCGGAAATTCTTTTTCCCTGAGCTCGTAGGTCTTTCCTTCCAGAGTGATCGTATGATTTTCCCAGTCGATCTGATGAAGCAGCCTGCGGTCTTCCATCTCGTATTCCGGATGTCTGGCGATCACTTCCCCTTCCAGCTTAAACAGCATAACGGTAATCGCCCTGACTGCCGCTTCCATCGGATCCGTGCCCGGATACAGCTGCTCCGCAAACAGCGTTAATCTGCGCAGACTGATTCCATAGCTGTTCACCAGTATTTCCGTATTATCATATTTCAGATTATTGCGTACAACATTCGCAATGCACGCTCTGCTGCCGGCCGCCGCTCCCATCCACAGGATATCATGATTACCCCACTCGATATCCAGCGAATGATATTTCATAAGCAGGTCCAGTATCTGATCTGCACAGGCGCCGCGGTCAAATATATCGCCGACGATATGCAGCCGGTCTACTGCCAGCCGCTTAATCAGATTTGCAAGCGCGACAATAAATTCATCCGCATTATCCAGCTCTATTATCGTTTTTAAGATCTCGCGGTGGTAAATCACCTGATTATCATCTTCATCCTTCTGCACATGCAGCAGCTCATCGATGATATATGCAAACTCTTCCGGCATTGCTTTACGTACTTTCGAACGCGTATACTTGGAAGATAATGTTTTCGCAATTTCAATCAGTTCTGTCAGAATCTCACGATACCACTCGGGCAGATTGATCATTTCTTTTTTCATCAGCTCCAGCTTTTCTCTCGGATAATAGATCAATGTACAAATCTGCTCCCGTTCCGCATCCGACAGCTTATCTTCAAACAGCATGTCCACTTTCTCCCGAACGACGCCGGAACAGTTATTCAGAATATGATAGAACGCTTCATACTCCCCGTGAAGATCGCTCATAAAATGCTCGGTACCTTTTGGAAGATTTAAAATTGCATTCAGGTTAATAATTTCCCGACATACAGCCTGTATCGTCGGATATTTCTCTGCTAATAACGTTAAATATTTCTCCTGATCAAATTCCATAGTTCCCCCCTGTATTTCACGCGTTTTTAAAAATCACCGGATATAGTATTCCTTCTGGTCGTCCAGCCTCAGACACGCCAGACTGTTTCCGTCCAAAAAAGAATAAGCGCTGCCGCAGTCAACATCTGTAATATGACGATACGTATAGATACAGGAATCACCCGAAAACCTCTGCACCGGAACATGACCGACAATATACCGCAGCGTCGGGTCAAACGCACTATACCTGGCATGATATTCTCCTTTACGAAAAAACGACTTCCACACGACGTTTTCCGCTTCTTTGGATGACACATCTTTAAATCTGTAAAAATCCGCCTGCCGGTCTGCAAGCGTAAACGAATGGCTCAGATGATACCTGATGCCATCGATCTCCAGCACTCTTAACAACGTGCTTTCCTCTATTGCAGCTAATATTTTTCTCTTCTCCTGATCTTCCAGTCTGCAAAACGCAGCGGCCGTAACTGCCCCTCCATTGTTCGGCGAACACCAGATCATCTGCATATATTCGTCTGTCACAAATTCCGTTCCAACCGCAGATATTGTCTGATACAGGAACCATTCATGATTTCCCAAAAACAGTTCCACATTACTTCTGCTTATTGCATCCTGCAAAATCAATATCCCGTCCGGATTCCTGTCTATCACATCCCCCAATATAAATAACCGGTCATCGGATGTAAGCTGAATCTGATCCAGCAGTTTCTGATAACGGTCAAACCTTCCATGAATATCGGAACAGACATAATATGACATAAAAACCTTTCCTTTCTGTTTTCATCAGACACAAATCTGATAAGACGCTTCAAAACTCTTTCCCGGCGCAAGATACTGTCCCCACTCACGTTCCTGCCAGATTCCCTGAAAATCCTGCGCGTCACATCTGCCATACCACGGTTCTATACATATAAACGGAGCCTTCTTTCCCGGCGGCGACCAGATGCCAAATAACGGCGCATCGAAGCTGACTGTCAGGTAATGGCTGCCGTCAGGTCTTACAAGCGCTGTTTTGTGTGCCTGATGGTTCTCGATCACAAGCGCATCGTTATCAAACAGATGCTCTGTAATCTGCAGATATCCGTCTTTCAATGGGTAAACCGTATGCTCCCCTGCTGCCAGTCCGTCTTTGATCGCAGTCGCCGTCACCTGATCTCTGGTATCGAACCAGATACGGTAATCTTCCTGCTTCTCTTCTTTTTGGATCGGACAGCAGAACGCCGGATGCCCGCCGATCGAAAAATACAAATCGCTGTCTGCCGGATTGCTGACTTTCCATTTTACAATCACTGTCGTTTCCTGTAATTCATACCCGATGTCCAGCACAAATGCATATGGATATTTTTGTAACGTTTCTTCGTTCGATTCCAGCGAAAACCATATCTCGTGATCGTTCTGGCTTTTTAGCTGAAATTCCATGTCTCTGGCAAAGCCATGCTGTCCCATCGGCCAGCTCGTGCCATTCAGCAAATAACTGCCTCCGCGCAGACTGCCTACAATCGGAAACAATACCGGAGACGTCCGTTTCCAGTATGCCGGATCGCCCTCCCACAGATATTCGGTATCCGTGTCTGTTCTCTTTAACGACTTAAGCTCCGCACCCATACGGTCGATCTGTATGGAAATCTGCCCATTGCTGATTTGATAATCTGCCATATTACACCTCATTTCTGCACTGCCTTTCCTGCGTCAGACTGGCAGTGCGTTCGATTTTTAACTCAAGTATATTTAATGCTACTTTCTGTGTCAATCATTTTTTCTGTTGATCTGCCAAAAAAGAAAGATTATAATAAATCCAAAAACAAAGGAGGGATTTTGTATGAAATACCCGTGGATCGATGAATATTTGCAGAACAAGCCCGGCGTCACAAAAGATTTACAAAAAGACTGGAACTGGATCCGCTATCAGATCGGCGGAAAGATGTTTGCCGCTGTCTGTCTCGACAAGGACAATCAGCCATATTATATTACGTTAAAGCTGGAGCCGTCCGAAGGAGATTTTTTAAGAGCGCAGTATCCTGACATTGTACCGGGATATTATATGAACAAGGTTCACTGGAATTCCGTCAAACCGGACGGAGAACTGCCAGACGAACTGCTGAAAGATCTGCTGGACAAATCCTGGCAGCTTGTCCTCCACGGATTCAGCAGAAAAAAGCAGCTGGAAATTTTAGGCGAAACCGCTCCCGCAAATACCTCCTCCGGCACTTTGGCTGCCGGCGCCAAAAAGAAATCTTTTGATTACAAAAAAGAATACAAAGAGTTTTATCTGCCTAAAACCAAACCGTCGATCGTAGAAATTCCGCCGATGAACTATATCGCCGTCCGCGGCAAAGGTGACCCGAATGCCGAAAACAGCGAATACAAATCGTCGATCGGACTTTTATATGCAATTGCTTTTACAATCAAAATGAGCCGGAAAACCGGACATACAATCGAAGGATTTTTCGACTATGTCGTTCCGCCTCTGGAGGGATTCTGGTGGCAGGAGCATACAAAAGGAATCGATTACAGCCGCAAAGACACTTTCCAGTTCATTTCCCTGATCCGTCTGCCTGATTTTGTCACAAAAGACGATTTTGACTGGGCCATTCAGACAGCTTCAGTGAAAAAAAATATGGATTTTTCCAAAGTCGAATTTATGACCTATAACGAAGGCTTATGCGTCCAGTGTATGCATATCGGCTCTTATGATTCCGAGCCTGACACCGTCTCACAGATGCATGCATATATAACAGCCCACGGTTATGCGCTCGATATTACCGACGAGCGGTATCATCATGAAATCTATCTGAGCGATGCCAGAAAAGTCAGTCCTGAAAAACTAAAAACGGTCATTCGCCATCCTGTGAAGCCCCGGTAAATCTGCAGCAGCGGATCAGCTCCGCATATCTGCAAACGGATGCATGAAAACATGCGATATATTTCCAGATATTCAGTCTTTCCGGATAACTGGAAATATATCGTTTCCCGCCTAACGATACCATACATAGTCCTGCATCTCCCTGCGAAATCCAGCCCCGGAACGCCATATCAAAAACTCCTTAGTTATTATACATCTGGATCAGTTTCATTACAATTTCTGTAACTCTTTCTGAATTTAATATTTTTCTTAAGATATCCAGAAATTCTGCCTGATTTTTGACTGAATAGATATATCCATGATCAGAATGATTAATCTCTTCCGCGATCCCTTCTTCCAGTATGATTTTTAACGGATATCCCATAATACCATTTTTCATAAACATAATCCGAAACTTATAATCAGGCATATTTTTGGAAGAAAGAAAAAACTCATACGTAAACGGTTCTTTTCCCATCTCTCCCAAATCTGTCTGTATATCTATTTTTTTATCCTCAAACAACTCGTTAAACTGCGACGTTGTTGTTTTTAACCGGTCAGACACGCCTGGGATCACATATGACTCGATCTGTCCCGCATAATCGGCCACTCTGGGAATTACGATTCCATTTGTCATTTTATTTAAATATACGCATTGCTCCTCCAGGATTTTTTTTGGCATCTCGGCTCTGGAATCTACATCGTATTGTACTTCTAATAAATTTTCCATCACATTTCCTCCCTGATTTCAAAATATATTGGTAAATGATCGCTTATTTTCCTGTCCGGTTTCCCATTTTTATTTAAAATACTGTTCCCTTTCATATGATCTATAATTTTCAGACTGTCAAATACGAAACATTCTGTCAAATCCGGTCTTAGAATCACCTGATCATAAATATTCCACTGATATAACCGTATTTGATTTTTATTATAAAAATACGTCCCGCTAACACCGTCAGCATCGCCAAATAAATTCCACATTGGATTATAAAAAGTAGTAAATGAAACACCCTCCACGGTTCGATAACCTTTGCCAGCTTCCCGTCTGTCTGGCAGCGCATGAAAACAGTCCGCGTTTATACAGGCATTCTCAAATGGATTTACATTAAAATCTCCTACCACAAATGAGTTTCGATGTCCCAGTTTTTCTTCTACATGTTCAATATCATTCCTGATTCGCCTTGCATAAAACTCTATGTCCGGATGTTCAAAATACATTTTACACGGCAGGTGAAGCGCCGTTAATATATATTTTCCATATGCTGTTTCCACACCAAAGATACAGTACCTTTTTTCATCCTGCATCAGCTGATTCCGATAACACTTTTTTGATATTATCCTAATCTTGTCACAGGCAGGACTTTGCCACAAATAAAAGTCCATCTGTAATAAAGATAACTGATTGCACAACCCATTTATATTGCCTGTGTATTCTGCTAATATAATAATATCACAGGAATACTGTTCTGTTAAGTCAATAATAAACGGATCGATCTCCTTGTTTTTATGAGTATTCCAAAATAAGATTTTCATATGTTTTACATTGTCCTCATCTGTATATCGTTTCCCGCCTAACGATACAATACATAGTCCTGCATCTCCCTGCGGAATCCAGCACCGGATAACGCGCTTTCTGCAATCTGCGGATATTCTTTCACAACGATCCGTTTTCGTCCGTAAAAAATCCTGCCGCTTAAGAACGCTGCTGCAAATTCCTGCATACACGCATCCGTCAGTTCCTGCTCAAACACCCGCAGCGTCTTCCCCTGTCGTTCCAGCACTGCTGCCGGCAGTCCGGCATAACAGGCCACAGCCGTCCCTGGTACATGCAAAAAATTTCGTCCCTGCATATGCGGCAGCACTTTTCCCCAGCACTGCGCGGGATCTGCGGCATTGATCCAGACAATCTTTTCTTCCGGCCTTTGCAGCATCCGTACAACGGACGCATAATCTTTTCCCCTGATAAACTGCGCCCCTGACATTCCTTCCACAAAATATCCCCTCCTGACCTGTCCGGTGTATTCCTGAATCCGCAGCACCGCCAGCGCCTCCTGCCAGGAAATTCCAAATGCCGCTGTCGTCTCTTTGCTTAGTATAAGCCAGGCGTCAAAACACCTTTCCAGCATTTGTTCCATTCCGGCTGTCTGCGGCTGCTCCTGCACCGGTCTGACCACATCCCACCGGCCGGCACGTAATGCCTGTACCCGCATATTTGCAAGACGCTTCGGCGCCATTTTTTTAGACTTCTCCAGTTCCTGCCACTGCCGCACCGGAACAAAACTGTCCGCGCAGACCATCCCTTTTCCCATTAGCGCAAGCAGCGTTTCATGTGCAGACTCTCCGGCCAGCAGGCGGTTTAATGGCTGCAGAAAACTCGCGCCGCGCTTTAACAGCGTCTCATAAATCAGTCGCTCTTTCTCATTCAGCTGCAGCATTCCATCGGTCAGATCAGCCTCCCAGTCCGCTTCTTCCACATATTCGAAACAAAGTCCGTCTTTTTCATCCATATGCCAGTACATTTCTCCTTCTGCCAGAAACGTATCCAGCATCGACTCCCGGTAATTTTTCACCCGTGACGCCAGCACGATACTCTCCCAGACCGCCGCCGGAAACGTAATCCCCGCATATCGTCTGATCGTCTGTTCCAGACATTCCTTCGCCGGAGCGCCAGATTCCATCCGTGTAAGCAGCAGCGCCGCGTACGCCTGCGCCGGACAGGTCTGCGCTTCTTCCCGCAGCCGCTTTACTGTCCGTACTCTCGCTCTCTGATACAGCACTGCATGATAATAAACATCCTCCTGGCAGACCGCGTCCCTGCGGCCGCAGAGCTCTGCCAGAACCTCTTTTGCACATTCTTTCGTCCATCCGTAACGCTCTGCGATCTGACTGACATCAGCCGCACCCCGATAGCGCAGCATCCGTCTGACAATATGCAGTCTGGCATCCCGCGCAGATCCCCCGCTCTCCGGAGCCTTTCCACACTCTGTCTGCACTGGCAGATTCTGCCCGCCATCCAGTGCCTGTGCATATTCTGCTTCATGTTCCGCAGCAATCCAGAGTCCCTGCTCCAGATATATCACCCTGCCTTCCCGTGCCAGCCGGTCCAGCCACATTGCAGGTATTTCCAGCTCTCCGGCTGCCAGATCTCCCTGTGTCATCAAAAGAACATGCAGCTGCTGTTCATCTTCCGGCAGTTTCCAATATACGTCATGTACCTGTGACAGCTCCTCTTTGCCCGGTCGTACAAGTTCTTTTCCCTGTTTTTCTTCTTCCTTTAACGCATCCCGCACAGCCGCATGGATTTCTCCGGGCGTCGGCGCATAATCGTACATAACCGCTGCTTCCTGCGCCCACTGCAGCGGCAATGACATAGGCGACGGTATTTCGGTATAAAATTCTCTGACTTCTATCACGCCCGCACGAATATCCCATAACAGCTGCGACAGTCCCTCACAGTCCCACAATTCCTGCATACATTCACGTCTTGTTTCCCGAATCAGCGGATGTCTTGTTTCTCTCACAACATTTTCCAGCATCTGCGCACTTTTCAGCCGCTGCATCCACAATGGCTGCCGGCCGTTTCTTGTCACTCTCTTCCAGACCAAGCTGTTTTTGCAGGTCTCTCTTATTCTTT
>ERZ779632.417-NODE-417-length-25530-cov-11.109872_pt1 | contig 25530 bp, 30 predicted proteins | sample MGYA00514194_ERZ779632 | MGnify/ENA primary metagenome ERZ779632 (study PRJEB29562, sample SAMEA4376704) | mouse gut metagenome | isolation source: Cecum | study: EMG produced TPA metagenomics assembly of the A DSS colitis mouse model was used to assess the...
CCACCCCCCCCCCGGCGCGCCCCCCCCCCGGGGGGCGGCGGCCAAAAAACCCCCCGGGGGGGGGGGCCAATCGCTTCCGCCCCCGGGCTGGCGGAGGAGGGCCTATTCAACAGGCAGGTTGTGCTGCTTTAAGAAGGACAGCCTGTCCCAGTACCCCCGCTGGAGCAGGATTTTCCCATTGACCACCTGGAAAAACCCGCAGCCCCGCAGGCCCAGGGGGTCCCTCCACTCCAGGATCGCCCACTGTCCATCCTCAAACAGGTTTTCCACAATGGCGGTCATCTCCGCGGCGGCAAATTCCGCTGTGAACATCTCCCGGATGGCCGCCAGCCCGCAGACCGGCTCGTTGGCCACCTGATGGTTGACCGCCTCCTCGTGGTACAGGCATGCAATCGCCTCCACATCGTGGGCGTTAAAGGCGTCCACCCACCTGCATATGACTTCCTTTGGCCGCAGCATGCGCCGTTCCTCCTTATCGTGGGGATTTGCCGTCTATTGTACCACAGGGGCCGCCCCGGCGCAAGCCCGGTGGGGAGAGGGTGATTTTCACAAAAAGCAGGTTGATATGGCGGCAATCCTGCGCTATCATTCCGTTTGACAAATCCAGCGCCGAAAGGAGCCAAAGCCCGATGTCAAAGCAGTTAAAGAAAAGACCGGTTCAAAAGGAGCTGCAATTCCTGGCCAGCTTTGAGCTGTACGGCGCGCTCATGGCGGCGGGGCTGTATTTTGCGGCAAAGTTTATACTGGATATGGACCTTGGGGAAAAGGCGTTTGCGCTGCACTGGGTTTCCTTTTATCCGCTGCTGGTATTCTCTGCCATCGTCCTGGAGGGCAGCTTCTATTGGCACAATCAGCTGAGAAGGGTAAAACGGCAGAGGGCCTTCAGCCGGATGGAGATCGGCCGGATCTATTATAGAATAAAATGGATCAATGTCCTTTTGCTGGCGGCTTATCTGCCGGTGGTGGTGACAGCCGCTCTTGCAGGAGCGCCTTTATCCGGAATCATTGCCGGCCTTTTTCTGTACGGCATGGCGGTCATAGAACAGATCAATTATTTTCACATCAGACTGTCCTATGAGACGGTAAACGGCGGCCTGCTGATTGTTGAGCCCCTTAAGCAGCTTTTTACCGGAACCGGAAAACGTTCGCAGCTGCGAAGGGACATTGACCGCTATCTGCGGCTTGCAGGGCCGCCGTCCGCCTAGGACCTGTTTCATTCTCAGCCATCCGGCATCTCCCCGGCTATGAATACAGGCTCTTAGGTCTTGCCAACCGGAAAAAAATATGGTATGCTATAGGCAACATCAGCAGGAGAGGTGAGCAGTATGATCGGCGGCATATCCATGATGCAGCCCAGCTACAGCTTTATGTATAACCGGCTCCCCCTGCCCGGGGCGGAGCAGGCCCAGAGCGCCCGGCAGGCCGGCGAATCCCGTCAGACAGGCGGGGTCTGGGCGGCCCGCCACAGCGCCGGACCGGACACGCCGGTGCAGCCGGTGTCCCCGGTGCGGCCGGTGAGCGACCAGGAGGCCTCCCAGCCCATCCGCCTGGGTCCCGTGCTCCGGGAGGGGGCGGATCCGGCGGAGATGGCCGTGCGCATGCGCATCCGTCCCTATGAGGAGGCGGGCGCGGCGAACGCTCCGGAGAAGGCCCTGGAGGACAACAGGGCCGCCGGCGTGGAGAGCGCCCAGGCCGCCCTGGAGGAGGGCAAGTGCGAGACGTGCGAGAAGCGCAAGTACCAGGACGGGTCCGACGACATGGGCGTGTCCTTCCAGACCCCCACCCGCGTCGCCCCCGAGCAGGTGGCCTCCGCGGTCCGGGGCCACGAGCAGGAGCACGTGGTCCGGGAGCAGGCCAAGGCCCGGCGGGAGGACCGGCGGGTGGTCAGCCAGAGCGTGACCCTCCACTCCGACATCTGCCCTGAGTGCGGCAAGGCCTATATCTCCGGCGGCACCACCCGCACCGTCACTGCCGCCCAGCAGCAGGAGCAGGCCGATACCCAGCAGCAGGACCAGCAGGAGAGCAAGGGCTTCTCCGTGTTCGGCTGAGCGGGGAGAATCCGTCTATATGCCACAGCCGCCACCCGGCACGGTGGCGGCTTCCTTTCTGCGTGCACCGCAGCAGAGAAAATACGCGTCCTTTCGAGAGGTGGGAAAACCATGCTGAAATTACCGCAGATATTGGGCTGGCGGCCCGTGACCCGGGGCAGGCACGAGCGCCCAACGGCGGAGCTGCCGGAGGAGACCTTCCGTCCGGAGGAGATCGACGCGGCCATTGAGGCCCTTGCCCTGCCGGAGGACCTGGAGGAGGTCCTCACGGACAGCCCGTCCCAGGGCTCCGAGGAGACCCGGGAGCAGGCGGAGACAACGGCGGAGGAGGAAGCGCCCCCGCCGGCGGCGCCCTCCGCGGCGGACGGGGAGGAGCCGCCGGGACAGGCCGACTTTCTGGCCGGCCGCCAGTTCTGGGCGAATCGGCAGCCGGAGCAGGCCCTGGAGGCCCTGCTCCGGGCCGGGGAGCAGGGCCACCGGGAGGCCCAGTACCTGTGCGGCCGGATCTACCAGCAGTGGGTCCAGGACGAGGGCCGGGAGAGGCTGGCCCTGACCTGGTACAGGCGGGCGGCCAAGCAGGGCCATCTGGACGCCCAGCTCTCCTGCGCGTCCATGTACGAGCAGGGCCGGGGGGCCCAGATGAACCTGAAGCGGGCCCTGAGCTGGTATGAGCAGGCGGCCCGGCAGGGGTCCGTGGAGGCCCAGCTCAAGTGCGGGTGCATGTACAGTCAGGGCCGGGCCGAGACCCGGAACCCCAAGAAGGCCCGCCATTGGCTGGAGACGGCGGCGGCGGGCGGCAGCGAGGAGGCCCAGCGGATCCTCCGGGAGCGGTTCTAGCGTGGAATTCCGACGCCGCAGCCGCCGGGCCGCCCTGTGCGGCCTGCTGGCGGCCCTGGCCCTGGTCCTGCTGAGCCTGGGCAGCGTGATCCCCCTGGCCACCTTCGCCGCGCCCCTGCTGGCCATGGTCTGCCTGCTGCCGGTCCTTCTGGAGTACGGGGCCGGGACCGCCCTGCTCCTCTACGCCGGCACGGCCCTCCTGGCCCTCCTGCTGTGCGCGGACAAGGAGCTGGCCCTGTTCTACGCCTTCCTGGGGTGGTACCCCGCCCTCCGTCCGCGGCTGGCCCCCCTGCCCCGCCCCCTCCGGGCGGCGGTAAAGGCCGGCCTCTTCGCGCTGGCTCTGACAGCTATGTATGCCCTGGCCAGGTACGTCCTCCGGCTGGAGGCGGCGGAGCTCTCCCGGTACGCCGCCCCCATGGCCGCCGCTCTGCTGGCCCTGGGGGTGGGGGTGTGCCTGGCCTTTGACCGGGCCCTGGAGGTTCTCACGGCCCGATACCGGCAGAGGCGGCGGCCTCACGGCCTCTCATAGATCCCCACCTCCGCCCCGGTGTAGTACCAGCGCAGGATCTCGTCGTAGGCCATCCCCCCCTGGGCCAGCACGTTGGCGCCATACTGGCTCATGCCCACGCCGTGGCCGTAGCCGGTGACGGAGAAGGTGACCTGATCCCCGTCAAAGGCCATGGTGAAGCAGGCGCTGCGCAGATCCAGGATGGTGCGCAGCTGGTTGCCTCCCACCTCCACGCCCCCCACGGTCAGGGCGGTGACTGTGCCGTTGGGCTGCTGGCGGATGTTGGTGAACCAGTTGGAGGGGCTGCCCCCCAGCTCCGCCTCCGGCAGGGCGGCGCGGAGCAGCTCCTTGAGCTGGGCTGCCTGGAAGCTGACCGTGGAGCGGTAGCCCGGCACCGCCTCCTCGTCCTCCGGGGTCTCCACGCTGCGCAGATAGGGCAGGCTGGCGCTCCACACGTCCGCCGCGTCCTGGGTGGCTCCGGCGGAGGAGGAGTGGAACACCGCCAGCACCGGCCGGCCCTCGTAGAGAATGCACTGTCCGTCCGTGGCCTCCACGGCGGCGCGGACCTTGGCCTCATAGGCGGCGGCCTCGTCCCCCCAGCCGGCGGCAGCGTCGGCGTAGGTCTTGTAGGCCTGACAGCAGGTGATGTCGTCGCAGGCGTCCGCCTCCGGGTGGTTGGGGGAGCCGCCGTTGGCCATCTTGTAGAGCGTATAGGTCCGGGCGGCCGCGGCCTGGGCCTTCAGCGCCTCCGCCTCAAAGGAGGCGGGCATCTCCGCCCGCACCACCCCCAGCAGGTAGGTCCCCATGTCCATCTGCTGGAGCTTTCCGCCCACCAGCACGTTCAGAGCGGTTTCCGCGTCTATGCCGGATCCGGCCTCCGGGGCCGGCTCCGAGGGCGGCGGGGCCTGATCCTCCGCCGGGGGGATGTCCACCGGCTCCGCCGGTGCGGCCTGGGAGGGCTCGCCCCACAGCCAGGGCAGGAAAAAGAGCAGAAAAATCAGCACCACCGATACGCCAATATGTTTTCCCATGTTGATCCCTCCCGCACTTTCTTCCCGTCCAGGGGCCTCCGGCTTACGGAACAGCTTATGCGCCGCTTGTCCAAAAAATGATGACAAACCGCCGGCCGTGTGATATACTGGCAGGCGACAGATTTTCACAGAAGGGGTGTTTGCGATGATGAATACGTTCTGGTACCGGGGACCCCGGCTGTGGGTCCAGGGCCTTCTCCTGTTCGCCCTGCGGCTGGCCCAGCTGCGCACCGGCTTTGACAGCGAGACCGGGCTGGCCGTGGCCTCCCTGCCGGGAACGCTGCTGGCGGCGCTGCTGGCGGTGTGCGCCGCTGTGGAGCTGGTCCTCTGCCTCCGCCTGCCGGGGGAGAAGGCCGCCTTTGACGTCCAGTTCGCCCGGCCGGAGAGAGCCGTGCCCTGTCTGGTGGCGGGGAGCTTCCTGCTGGCGGCGGGGGGCGCGCTGCTGCTGGCCTCCGCCCTGCCGGCCCGGGGCGTGGCGGCCATGGCCGCCGGGATTCTGGCGGTGGCCGCCGCGGGCGGCTTCCTGCTGCTGGTGCGGCAGCTCCGCGCCGGCGGGACGGCGGGGGTCCTTCCCCTGCTGCCGGCCATGTTCTTTGCCGTGTTCTTCGTGCTCACCGTGTACCTGCCCGCCGGGGCGGACCCGGTCCTGGCCCGGTACTACCTGCCGGTGCTGGCCGCGTCCGCAGCCGCCTACGCCCTCTCCCAGCTGGCCGGATTTCTGCGCCGCGAGAGCAGCGCCCGGAGCTTCGTGTGGACGGCGGACTGCGCGGTCATCCTGTGTCTGGCCGCCATGGCCGACAGCCTGTCCAGCCCGGGACTTCTGCTGCTCTACGCCGGCTGCGCCCTGCTGCTGAGCGTGTTCCTCCTGCTGCGCCGCGAGGGGCCGCAGGAGGCCGCGCCGTGAGCCGCCGGCTTCGCTTCCTCCCTCCGCCTCCGGAGTGGGGAAGCGGATTTTTTTGTGCAGAAAAAATTTTTTGGGGCATAAATAATGACAAAGACGTTATTTTGTGTTAAGCTTGATTTTATAAATAGAAGTTTAGGGGGGCAGAACGCATGAGGGAGACGGACCGCGAGCACCGCCTGATCGAGCACGCCCTGTCGGTGATGGACCTCCTCCGCCGCAACCGCCTGGATCTGGAGCAGTTTGTGGCCGGCGCCATACAGCCGGAGCTGCCCCTGGCGCCCCAGGAGGAGCATCTGGCCAGGGAGGCCATCGCTTTTATGGATGAGATGCCCGGAGGCTTTCTCATCTACCGCGCCGGCGGGGACGAGGAGATCCTCTACGCCAACCGGGGCCTGCTGCGCCTGCTCCAGTGCGAGGACATGGAGCAGTTCCGGGAGATGACCGGAAACTCCTTCCGGGGTCTGGTCCACCCCGAGGATCTGGAGCATGTGGAGGAGAGCATCGCCCGGCAGATTGCCGACAGCCACTATGACCTGGACTACGTGGAGTACCGGGTCATCCGCCGGGACGGGACCGTGCGCTGGATCGAGGACTACGGCCACTTTACCCAGATCCCCTCCGCCGGGGGCATCTTCTACGTATTTCTGGGGGACGCCACGGAGAAGCGGGACCGGATGGACCTGGAGCGGGAGCAGATCTACCAGGAGAACCGCCGCCGCCTGGAGGTCATCGAGGGCCTGAGCATCAACTACGAGTCCATCCTCTACGTGGATCTGGACCGGGACGCCATCCGGCCCTACCGCCTCAGTGAGCGGACCAAGGTGCAGTTTCAGGAGAAGCTCCAGTCCCTGTCCTTCTCCTGGTATGTCGCTGACTACGCGGCCGTGTGGGTCTACCCGGAGGACCGGGAGCTGGTGGCCCGGGAGACAAGCGCGGAGCGCATCCGGGAGCGGCTCTCCCAGGAAAAGACCTTCTATATCAACTATCGGGTCATCTGCCGCGGGGAGCTGCAATACATCCAGCTCCGCATTGTCAACGTGGGCGGAGGGGACCGGGCCTCCCAGCTGGTCATGGGGTACCGGCGGGTGGACGAGGAGGTCCAGCAGGAGATGGAGCAGAAGCAGACCCTCTCCCAGGCCCTGGCCAACGCCAACCTGGCGGTCCGGGCCAAGAACACCTTTTTGTCCAACATATCCCACGACATGCGCACCCCTCTCAACGCCATCTCCGGCTTCACGGCCCTGGCCAAGCGGAACCTGGGGAATCGGGAAGCGGTGGAGAACTACCTCAGCCAGGTGGAGACCGCCAGCCGGCAGCTGCTGGAGCTCATTGACAAGGTGCTGGAGACCACCTGGCTGGAGACCAACGAGGCCCCCGCCGTGGAGGCGGCGTGCAGCCTGAAGTCCATTGTCCGGGAGATCTGCGATTTCCTCCAGCCCCAGGCGGAGGAGAAGGGCATTGCATTCACGGTGGACCTCGCCGGGGTGGAGCACGACGAGGTTTTCAGCGATCAGGACATGATCCACAAGCTGGTGATGTATCTGGCCAACAACGCCGTAACCTATACCAAGCCCGGCGGCCGGGTCTCCGTGACGGCCCTGGAGCGGGGGGAGCTGCCCGGGGAGCGGGGCGTATATCAGCTGGTGATCCGGGACACGGGCGTCGGCATCAGCAAATCCTTCCTGGAGCGGATCTTCGAGCCCTTCTCCCGGGAGCAGAACACCACCCTCAGCGGCATCCACGGCATCGGCCTGGGCCTCACCATCGCCAAGAGCATTGTGGACCGGATGGGCGGGGCCCTGGAGGTGAAGAGCGAGCCCGGCCAGGGCAGCACCTTCACCGCCACCCTCCATCTGCGCCGGCAGCTCCGGCAGGCCGCCGGGCCTGCCGGAGAGGGCCTCCCCTCCCTGGGGGAGGGGAGGCGAATCCTGCTGGTGGAGGACAACGAGATCAACCGGGAGATCGAGACCGAGCTCCTCCAGGACGCGGGCTTCACCATTGACGAGGCGGTCAACGGCGCCATTGCCGTGGAGAAGGTCCGCGCCTCCATGCCCGGGGAGTATGATCTCATTCTCATGGATATCCAGATGCCCGTGATGGACGGCTGGCAGGCCGCCCAGGCCATCCGGGCGCTGGCGAACCCCGCCCTGGCGGCCATCCCCATTGTGGCCCTGTCCGCCAACGTCTTTCAGAGCGACATCAACAAGTCCCTGGACAGCGGCATGGAGGCCCATCTGACCAAGCCCATCGACATCCCCGCGCTGATGAAAACCATTGAGCGGATTCTCAAGCGCCGCGCCGGAGCGGGGGGATCGTGATGGAGAATATGTCCTTTTCGATCTTCCCCAACGACAACTTTCTGGACCTGCGCCTCTACCAGTACGGGTGGGAGCAGTGCGCGCCCCTCCACTCCTTCGGCCCCTTTGTCCGCAACCACTACCTCTTCCACTATATCCTCTCCGGCCAGGGGGTGCTCCACTCCGACGACGGCGACGGCGTGACCCACCACTACTACCTGGGTCCCGGCCGGGGGTTTCTCATCTGTCCCGGCCAGGTGAACACCTACAGCGCCGACGAAAAGACGCCCTGGAAATACACCTGGGTGGAGTTTGACGGCCTGCGGGCGGCGGAGTACCTGGAGGCCGCCGGCCTGGGGGTGAACCAGCCCCTGTATGAGCCCCGGGACCTCCGGCTGGGGGCCGCTGTGGGGGAGCGGCTGCTGTACATCGCGGACCACGCCGACGCCTCGCCCCTGCACCTCGTCGGCCAGCTGTGCCTGTTTCTGGACCAGCTGATCTCCTCCTCCTCCACCCGGCGGGAGATCCGGGGCGGCCAGCTGCGGGATTTCTACATCCAGGAGGCGGTGTGCTATATCAAGCAGAACTACCCCTACCCCATCACCGTGGAGGAGATCGCCAACGCCTGCAAGCTCAACCGCAGCTATTTCAGCAAGCTCTTCAAGGAGATCATCGGCTCCACGCCCCAGGAGTTTCTCATCAACCTCCGCCTGAGCGAGGCGGCGGAGCAGATGAAGACCACCAGCGCCTCCATCGGGGACATCGCCGTGCGCTGCGGCTACCCCAACCAGCTCCACTTTTCCCAGGCCTTCAAAAAGCGCTACGGCCTGCCGCCCAGGGAGTGGCGAAAGAGCAATCAGACCGTTAAGGCGGCGCATATGAAAAAGAGCGAGCACGCCCTAAGAGATACGGGAAAGGATTGACGAAAACGCCGCGCCAGAGCGCCGGCCTTTTGAGATTCCTGGAACCAGAAGAGGATGAGCGCCGCCCGGCATCTGCCGGGCGGCGCTCATCCCTGTCCACCAAAGACGCGTCCATTATTTTCATGCGCCGCTCACTCCAGCAGATACCGCAGCATTCGGTCCGGGTCCTCCAGGAACCGGCGGGTGATCTGGTAGTGCTCCGTGTCCCGGTAGGATACCGGCTCCACCCCCTCCTGGCTGAACTGCAGGATCTCCGCCCCGGGGAGGGCCATCAGAATGGGCGAGTGGGTGGCGATGATGAGCTGGCTGTCCTCCCGCACCAGCTGGTCCAGCAGCGCCAGCAGCCAGCTGTCCTCCTCAATCTCCCGGGTGAGGGCGGCCGCGCTGATATAGAGTCCGCTTTTCATGGCCCGCTCTCCTCACGTCAGATAGTTGACCCCCAGCATCACCGCGCCCAGCACCACCAGTACCGCCCCGGTGGCCCGGTTGAGGACCTCGGGCGCGCTCCTGTTGGCGAAACGGGCCGCGATCCGGGCCCACAGCAGGGTGAAGGCCACGCACAGCCCCAGCACCAGCCAGTCCGCCACCCCGCCGATGGCAAAGTGGCTCAGAGCGCCGGTGAGGGCGGTGAAGGTCATGATGAACACGCTGGTGCCCACGGCGGTTTTCAGCTCGTAGCCCAGCACGCTGGTGAGCACCAGGAGCATCATCATGCCGCCGCCGGCGCCGATAAAGCCGCAGATGAAGCCGATCACGGCCCCCCAGGCCACGGACTGGACCAGCCGCCTCCGGGGGGATACCGCCTCCATGGCCTCCCGGGTGGTCATGACGGGCCTGACCAAAAACTTCACCCCCAGCAGCAGGGTCATGAACATGGAGAAGCTCCCCATGGTTCCGGCGGGCACCAGGCTGGACGCCCAGCTGCCCGCCAGGGTGAAGACCAGCACGGTTCCCATCATCACCAGACCGTTTTTCACGTCCAGGTTTTTGTTTCTGCCGTAGGTCCACGCGCTGACAGCGCTGGCCAGCACGTCGCTGGCCAGCGCGATGCCCACCGCCTGATAGGGGGGCACATGGAGAAACGTGACCAGCATGGGCGTGATGACGGCGGCGGCGCTCATGCCGGCAAAGCCGGTGCCCAGCCCGGCCCCCATGCCGGCGAAAAAGCAGATCACAACAACGTAAAACAGATTCATGGCTCGCTCCTCTCCGCCTCGGCCAGGGCGGCGTCCACATTCTCCGCCACCCGGTTCAGCAGCGCCATCAGCGTTTCCCGCTCCCGGTCCGTAAAGCCGGCCAGCAGGGCCTGCCCGTAGCGGGCCTGCACGGCCCGGCCCGCCTCCACAATGGGCCCCGCGGCCTCCGTCAGCCGCAGGTGGATGGTCTTGCGGTTGCCGGGCCGGGTGTCCCGCTGCAGAAGGCCCCGCCGGGCCAGGCTCTCCACCCCCATGGAGACATGGGATTTGGCGATATACCGCCGCTCCACAATGTCCCGGGCCGTGTCGTACGCCGGGTTGTTGGCCAGAAACAGCAGAATGTCCGCCTCCAGCTGGGTCAGCATCCACTGCTCCAGCACCGGGACGAACATCTGGCCGTAGAGCTTGCCCAGGCCCCGGGAGCGGGTAAAGAGGGATGGCAGCATAGGGAGCGCCTCCTTGATTGTTCGTTTTCGAACATAAATATAGCACAGCTCCGGGCGTCTGTCAAGCACCCGCTTCTTGCCAACCCGGAGAAGGCGTGGTATACTTTTTCCAGCAAGAAAGGGGGAACGCCTATGCCTGGAACACTCTACCTCGTGGCCACGCCCATCGGCAACCTGGGGGACCTGAGCCCCCGGGCGGCCCAGGTGCTCTCAGAGGCGGACTTCATCGCCGCCGAGGACACCCGGGTGTCCATAAAGCTGCTCAACCATCTGGCGCTGCGCAGGCCCCTGGTGAGCTACCACCAGCACAACCGTGCCTCCGCCGGTCCGGCCATCCTGGCACGGCTGCTGGCCGGGGAGAGCTGCGCCCTGGTCACCGACGCGGGCACTCCGGCCATCAGCGATCCCGGGGAGGATCTGGTGCGCCTGTGCGCGGACAGCGGCGTGCCGGTCCAGGCGGTGCCCGGGTGCTGCGCCCTCATCACGGCCCTGGCGGTCAGCGGCCTGGACACAGGCCGGTTCGTCTTTGAGGGGTTTCTGCCGGTGAACCGGGGGGAGCGGCGGGAGCGGCTGGCAAAGCTTGCCGGGGAGGAGCGGACCATGATCTTCTACGAGGCCCCCCACCGCCTGCGGACCACCCTGGACGATCTCCTCTCCGCCTTCGGGGACCGGCCGGCAGCCCTGTGCCGGGAGCTGACCAAGCTTCACGAGGAGACCCTCCGCCTGACCCTGGTCCAGGCCGCGGACCACTACCGGGACCGGGAACCCCGGGGGGAGTACGTTATCGTTCTGGCCGGCGGGGAGCCGGAGGCGGGGCTGTCCCTGGAGGAGGGCGCCGCCCGGGTCCTGGCCCTCCGGGCGGAGGGCGTGAAGATGAAGGACGCGGTGCGGCAGGTGGCCGCCGCCACCGGCCTGGGGCGCAACGAGCTCTACCAGGCGGCGATTCAAGGGGAGGCGCCATGACCATCGACAGGCTCATCGGCATCCTGGCGGTGCTGCTCCGGGAGGGGCAGGTCACCGCCGGGAGCCTGGCGGACCGGTTCGAGGTCAGCGTGCGCACCATCCAGCGGGACATTGACCGGCTGTGCCGGGCGGGCATCCCCCTGCGCACCGCCCGGGGGGCCGGGGGCGGCGTGTCCATCATGGAGGGATATGCGCTGGACCGGACGGTGCTCACGAACGCGGACCGGGGGGCCATTCTGGCGGGGCTGCGGAGCCTGGACAGCGTCTCCGGAACGGGCTGCTACCGGCGGCTGATGGAGCGTCTGCCCCGGCCGGCGGCGGCGGCGGGGGACGACTGCGTGGTCATTGATCTGGCCTCCTGGTACGGCCCCGTCCTGGCCCCCCGGCTGGAGGCGCTGAAGGCCGCCTGCGCCGGCTGCCGCCTGGTGCGCTTCACCTACTGCGCCCCAGGGGGCGACAGCCTGCGGACCGTGGAGCCGGACAAGCTGGTGTTCCGCTGGTCCAGCTGGTATCTCCACGGCTGGTGCCGGGACCGGGAGGACTGGCGGCTTTTTAAGCTGGGCCGGATGCTCTCCCTGGAGACCCTGGAGGAGACCTTCTCCCCCCGGCCGGCCCCCTGGCCCATCACCCCGGCGGAGCAGGTGTACCCGGGCAGGCTCCAGGCCGCGGTCCGCTTCGCCCCCTCCGCCCGCTGGCGGCTGGTGGACGAGTACGGCGCGGACAGCTTCCAGGTCCAGCCGGACGGCGGCCTGCTCTTTGAGCGGAGCTTTCCGGGCCAGGAGGAGCTGGTGCGGTGGGCGCTGAGCTTCGGTGACGCGGCGGAGATCCTCTCCCCGGCCGGCGCGCGGCGGGCCCTGGCGGACCTGGGCAAAAAAATTTGGGAGAAATACGACAAATAGCTGTCCGATTCCACGGTGTATGCTGGGAGTGCAGGGGGGCGCGGCTTGGCCCCCGCTGGAGAACCGGGAGCGGGCATACCTCCCGGAGAAAACATGGGACAAGCTCCTTGGGGAGCTGGAAAGGGAGGACTGACATGGTGGAATCGAGATGCGGGCTTCTGTGCAGCCAGTGCGGATACCGGGAGAGCACGGGGTGCAAGGGCTGTGTGCGCATTGAAAAGCCCTTCTGGGGGGAGAAGTGCCCGGTAAAGAGCTGCTGTGAGGTGCGGCGGCTGGACCACTGCGGCCTGTGCGGGGACTTCCCCTGCCAGGCGCTCCACGGCTTTGCCTACGATCCCCAGCAGGGGGACGGCGGCGCGAGAATCCGTCAGTGCGGGAAGTGGAGGGGATGAGCAATGGCCTCCAGTATGAGCTATGTGGAGTTTGTCATGGAGCAGCTGGCCGGGGCCGGGACCATCACCTGCCGGCGGATGTTCGGGGAGTACGGCCTGTACTGCGATGGGAAGTACTTCGCCTGCGTCTGCAATGACCGGCTGCTGGTGAAGATCACAGCGCCGGGGGAGGCCCTGCTGCCGGACTGCCCCCGGGGCGTCCCCTACGAGGGCGGCGGGGAGATGCTGCTGCCGGACGCGGAGGACCGGGAGACGCTGGCGGAGCTGGCCCGGGTGACGTGCGCGGCCCTGCCGGAGAAAAAGAAAAAAGCCGCCAGAGTGAAGGCGGCGGCGGATACAAGGGACAAGATCGACTTCAAGAAGACGGAGAAGCACCTCTACCTCCCCAGGACCCCGGCCATTGCGGAGGTGCCGGAGATGGTCTTTTTCGCCGTGGACGGCCAGGGGGACCCCAACACCTCGCCGGACTATGCCGCGGCCATGGAGCTGCTCTACGGCATGAGCTTCACGGTGAAGATGAGCCGGCTGGGGGGCGAGGCCCCGGCGGGGTACTTTGAATACGTGGTGCCGCCCCTGGAGGGGCTGTGGTGGACGGACAAGCCGGGCTTTGACGGCAGGGCTCCGGCGGACAAGTCCGCCTTTCGCTGGACCTCCCTCATCCGCCAGCCCCCCTTTGTGGACGAGGCGGTGTTCGCCTGGGCCAGGGACCGGCTGGCGGAGAAAAAGCCGGATCTGGACGTGTCACGGGTCCGGTTCTGGCGGTGGCGGGAGGGGCTGTGCGCCCACGTCCTCCACGTGGGCCCCTATGACACGGAGACCGCCAGCATTGACCGGCTGGAGGCGTTTTTCCAGGGGGAGGGGTACGAGTCGGACTTCTCCGGGGAGCGCCGCCACCACGAGATCTACCTGGGGGACCCACGGCGGACGGCCCCGGAGAAGCTGCGCACGGTGATCCGCCATCCCGTGCGGAAAAGGGCGTAAACGTCCTGCTCAAAACCGGCGCCCCCGCCATCAGGAGGCTTGCGCTTGATCGGGGCGGCAGACCGGCGCTTGTAGGAGAATACCACCGTGAGCAGCAAGGAACGATTGATTCAACAGATAGACAGGCTCCATACCACCCCGATGGGAATGGACAGGATCAAGCGAAATCTCAAGTTAGGTACCAATGATGTGGTTGGATACTGCAGGGACTTGATCCTGAATAGCGCCTGTCATATTACCCGGCAAGGCAAAAACTGGTATTGTGAGATAGACAATGTGAGGATAACGGTCAATTCGCATACCTGCACAATCATTACCGCGCATATCATCGGGTAAATTCCAAGGGTGTGCCGGCTGTCACAGCGAAACCATTTTGAACAGAAAACAGCGAGGGCTCCGGAGCTTGTCCGGAGCCCTCACGTCAGTTCCACCACCCGGCTGTAGGCCCGCAGGGGATAGATTCCGTCGTGGGCCTCCCCGGGGACGGTGCGGCTCATCTCCCCGGGCTCCGTCACCCGCACCACCCCCGCCCGGGCCAGCAGGTCCCCCAGCGTGGCCCGCTCCTCCGGCGGACAGAGGAGGCCCGCGGTCTGCAAATATCCCCGCTTTCCCCCCAGCGCCGCCGGGATCCGCTCCCGGGGCAGGGGCTTGACCCAGCAGTTCCCCGCCAGGGGGGACAGCTCCAGCCGGCTGTCCGGGGCAATGACCACGCTCACGCCGCCGGAGCGCAGCACCCGGGGCCCGGTCTCCTCCAGCTCCATGCTGTACACCTGGAGGGCCGCCCTGGCCCGCAGGCCCAGGTCCGCCGGCGGGTGGCGGCGGTTCTCCGCCTGGAGGGCGGCGAAAAACCGCTCCCCCACCGCCTCCACAGCCCCCATGTCCGCCGTGTCCACAAAGATCCCCTGGCAGGAGGAGCACAGCAGCTGCCGGGTGAGGCACATGTGGCGGGCCAGGGCCTCCAGGTCCCGGTCCGGCGGGTCCGGGACCGCGTAGGCGAAGCTGAGCTTGTGGCCCCAGGAGATGACCTGGGTGTCCGGGTCCGCCAGCCGCCGGGCCGCCCGCACCGCCTCGTCCCCACCCCAGACCACCACCGCGTCCGCGGCCCGGGCAAAGACGGTCAGGCTCTCCAGGTCCGTGGAGGGCACGTCGAAGACATACACATAGTCCCGCAGCCGTGGCTCCAGATCCGTCAGCTCCTTGAGCAGCAGAATGGACGCGCCCTGGTCCATGGAGGGCAGCTTGAGGATGTTCACGTTCCCCGCCAGCAGCCCCTCCGCCACGCTGTAGGCCGGCAGGCCGTCCACGTTTCCGGCGGCGATGTGGAGCAGGGTCCCCAGGGGGTACCGCGCCCGCCGGATGGGCGCGCGCCCCGGGCGGCGCAGGGGGACCAGCTCCGGCCCCAGCTCCGTCTCCAGCTTGTAGAGGAGGCTCTCCCGGCGGAAGAGGCCCACCGCGGCCTGAAGCTGGCCGGGGTCCATGGCAAGGCCGGTCAGAAGGGGGGCGAGGAGGCGGTCATAGTCCCCCCGCTCCACCCGCCGTGCCAGCTCGCCGCAGGCCTCCACCACCACGCGGCTCTCCAGGGGCGGGCCGGCCATGGTCCGGGCGCAGGCCTCCGCCAGCCCCTCCCGCAGGGGGACCAGCTCCCTGTCCTCATAGAGATTTCCGTGGGCCAGAATCATTCCCGCTCCCCTCCCTTCAGATATTCCGACGCGCCGGCGGCGCAGGTGACGATGTCCCGCACCCCCACCCGGCCCAGGATCTCCAGCCAGGGGCCGGCTATGCCGCAGGGGCAGGTCCCTCCCGGGTGGAGCACCCCCAGATCGTCGGTCATGACGCTGAGGATGGGCATGCTGTCCGCCATGGGGGTCAGCAGGTTCACAAGGCCCGGCCGGCCCGGGGGCAGGGGCTCCAGGGTGTCCGGGTCCCGGATGACAACCCGGCTGTAGACCGGGATGTGGAAGTGGTGGGCGCGGCAGGTGGTGTAGAGAATGGGGTGCTCCACCGCGCCGAAAAACTCCACGCACCCCTTCTCCGGAATCCCCAGCACCGTCTCCGCCAGGCGGTAGAGCTCCGCCTTCTCCACCTGCTGGCCCTCGAACTGCTTCCAGCCCCCGCCCATGGTGACCATGGACCCCCGGGGCAGCTTAAGGCGCACCCCCTGCTCCTCCAGCCTCCGGAGGAGGAGATAGGTGTAGGAGGGAAAGCCGATGGTCCGCACCGGGGCCCCGCCCCTGGCGCAGGCCAGGAGCTTTCGCTCCAGACCCTCCAGGTCCAGCCGGTAGCCCCCCTCCCGCCAAACCAGGGCGTAGGTGCGGGAGAGGGCGGGGGCGAAGAAGGTGAAGCCAAAGCCGGTCTTGGAGAAGGCGGTCTGGTTCTCCCGCCGGGGCTGGTAGCCCAGGATGAGGTAGTGGCAGGGCCGGGGGGAGAGGAGCTGGTGGCGGCGGGCCATGCGCACCACCATGTGTCCGCCCCGCCGGAGGGTGGCCCCGTCGAAGCCGATATGGCTCATGGACCCGCTGGTGCCCGAGGAGGTGGCCCGGATCAGCAGCCTGCTCTCCGGCACAGAGAGCAGGACGTGGCGCTTGAAATACAGGGTGGGGATGGGGGGCAGGGCGGCGGGGGATATGCCCGTCAGGGCCTCCAGGCCCCTCAGGGCCAGGATCCGCCGGTAATCCGGGCAGCCGGCGGCCTGGAGGGCCGCGTTCTCCGCCATGGCGGCGGCAAAGAGGTCCTCCGTCCCCGCCAGATCGTAGGGGTCCCGCCAGCGAAACAGCTTGTCGCGCAGGGTCACGGCGCCGCCTCCTCTCGTGGTTGTCTTATAGAGAGTATACCACGCTTTGGGGGCGGCGTTCAAGGTTTTTTGCGCCCGCGGGCTCCGGTATCAAACAGGGGAACCGCTGGGAAGTTTTACCGACAAGCCGGGGAAAAAGGCATTTGCTTTCTCCCCTGGCCTGTGATACACTGAAATAAAGATGCCAAGCCCCGCGCGCATCACAGGAAGGGAGACAGACCATGGAATCCATTGACGTCAACTACGGCGCTCTGCGGCGCTACGACACCGCCAGACCCCCTCTGCGCCAGCGGCTGCTCTTCACCGCCGTGCTGCGGGCCCTGTGCGGGCTGAGCATGGCGGGCCAGGACTACCGTATTGAGAAGATCAACATGGAGGGCCTGGAGCCCCCCTACCTGCTCCTGAGCAACCACATGCACTTTGTGGACTTCAAGCTCTGCTCCATCGCCACCTGGCCCCACCGGGTGAACAACATCGCCACCATCGACGGCTACTACCGCCGCCCCTTTATCATGGAGTGGCTGGGGTGCCTGTGCAAGCGGAAGTTCACCACGGACATGACCCTGCTGCGGTCTGTGAAGAAGGTGCTCCACGAGTACGGGGACATCCTGTGCATGTATCCGGAGGCCCGGTACTCCCCGGCGGGCACCACCGCCATCCTCCCGGACTCCCTGGGCAAGCTGGCCAAGAAGCAGGGGGTGCCGGTGGTGGTGCTGCTCCACCACGGCAACTACCTCCACACCCCCTTCTGGAACTACCGCCGCCCCCGCAGGGTGCCCTTATATACCACCATGACCCAGGTGCTCACCGCCCAGGACGTGGCGGAGAAGTCCGCCGGGGAGATCGGGGAGATCATCCGCGCCGCCATGACCTACGACGAGTACCGCTGGCAGGCGGAGAACCAGATCCACATCACCGAGCCCTTCCGGGCGGAGGGCCTCCACAAGATCCTCTACCAGTGCCCCAGCTGCCTCACCGAGAGCCGGATGGAGAGCCGGGGGAGCGAGCTCTCCTGCGCCGCCTGCGGCAAGCGGTGGGAGATGGACACCCTGGGCCGGCTCCGGGCCCTGTCCGGGGAGACAGAGTTTTCCCACATCCCGGACTGGTTTGAGTGGGAGCGGGAGCAGGTGCGGCGGCAGCTGGAGGAGGGGAGCTACCGCTTTGAGGACGAGGCGGAGGTGTACTCCCTGCCCAACGCCTGGCGGTTCCAGAAGCTGGGCCGGGGCCGGCTCATCCACGACATGGACCAGGGGTTTGTGGTGGAGGGGAGCTACCGGGGCCAGCCCTACCGGATCCACCGGCCGCCCCTGGGCATGTACGGCCTCCATGTGGAGTACGACTACTGCTACGTGCGGCCCGACGACTGCGTGGACATCTCCACGGACAACGACAGCCTCTACTGCTACCCTGTCCGGCAGAACGTGGTGACCAAGCTGAGCTTTGCCACAGAGGAGCTCTACAAGATGAAGCGGGCCGCGGCGGCGCAGAGGCGGTCTGCATCATCGGCGGGCGGCTGATGCGCCCATTATTCCATGACACGGCGGTTCCCGCCGCAATACGCAGGATGCGGAGGTACGCAGGGCATGTTTGACCAATATTCCCTGCTTCAGCTTCTCCAGTCCCTCCCCTTTTCCAAGGAGGCGTACTGGGTTGTCGCCGGCGGCGCTATGGTTTTGCACGGGTTTCGCCCGCAGACCCAGGATGTTGATCTGGGCTGTACCACGCTCCTGGCGGATCAGCTGGAGCAGCAGGGCTGCGCCGCCGCCCGATGCGGGGACGGAACCAGAAGATTCTCCTATTCTGAACATATCAAGATCTTCGAAAACTGGATCGAGGGATCCGTGGAGATCATCAGCGGCGTTCCCGTTGTGAGCGCGGACGGACTGATCCGGATGAAACGGAAGCTGGGCCGGGAAAAGGATTTTGCGGACATTGCATTGATAGAAAAAGCGAGAGACGCCCGCCGCCGTTCATAAATCATGATCGGGGCGCCCCAAATGCCCCTGCGCGGTAAAACAGGAGGGACAGCGCAATGGAAAAGGACAGCAGCAGATGCCCGATCAGAATATATCTGGGCCTGGTTTATTTTATATGTTATGGGCTGGGAGCGCTTGAGCTTGCGGCCGGAACGGGAAGGTTTTACCGTATTTTAGGTGTTGCGTTTACGTTTTTGCCTGTGGTAATGTCGCTTATTACACGGCGCGTCACAGGCAGAAAAGGGACGTTCCATCTTTCGTTCAGGGTTTGGAAAAACGCGAGGGCATGGCTGTTTTCCGCGCTGGCGCCGGGAATATTGATTGTATTGGGCGCGGTTTTGTATTTCCTCATTTTCCCCAATGAGTACAGCGGCGTTTTCAGGTATGGATTGCTTTTGGGCTCCGATGCGGAAGCGGCTGTCCAATCCCCTATGGTGACTGCGTTGATCTGTATTGTGATCGCCGGCATCATGCTGCCGGTACAATTACTGGAATTAGGCGAGGAAATCGGTTGGCGCGGGTATCTCCTCGGATTTCAGATCGAAAAATATGGCGCACGAAAGGCGGTCCTGCTGAACGGAATCGAATGGGGGCTGGCGCATCTTCCCCTCATCTATTTCGGATTCAATTACAGCCTGAACAACTGGGGTGCGCCCTACACGAACATGGCGCTGATGCTGGCGGTGTGTATCGTTTCGGGCATCATGTTTTCCTATATCACAATACAGACAGGCAACTGTATGTATGCGGCAATCATGCATGGAGTTGTGAATGTCATAGGCGAGCTCCCTGTTTGTATGACGCATGATATGGAAAACGGTCTGTTGGGACCGAACCCGACAGGAGCTCTTTCCATGGTGTTCTTGGCTGTATTCTCTATTCTGCTGTTTGTTCGGTTGGAAAAGGGGCGGAATTGAAAACGATTGACAGGGCGATGATCTCCTGTTTATCTCATATGAACAAGCAGGCTCTCAAAGAGCAGAGAAACGCCGGGAGGGCGCGCAACATCCTGTGGACGCGCCCTCCCGGCGTTTTTCCATTTCTCAGTCAGCGGATGGGGGAGAAAACCCGCCCTGCCGCGCCTCCATGGGCACATAGGGCCGGTGGGCCTCCACGCACTCATACCGGGGGCGGATCAGCTTGCCGCCGGCGCTGAGCTCCTCCATCCGGTGGGCGCTCCAGCCGGCGATCCGCGCCACCGCAAACAGGGGCGTGTACAGCTCCATGGGCAGGCCCAGCATCTCGTAAACCAGCCCGCTGTAGAAGTCGATGTTGGTGGAGATGGCCTTCTTGCCCCGCCGCTCCATGAGCAGCCTCTTGCCGGTCCGCTCCACGCTCTCGTACAGCGCCAGGTCCGCCCCCCGGTCCTTCTCCGCGGCCAGCTGCTGCACGTAGCTGCGGAACACCTCGCACCGGGGATCGCTGCGGGTATAGACCGCGTGGCCCAGGCCGTAGATGAGGCCGCTGCCGTCGAAGGCATCCTTATCCAGGATCCGGGTCAGGTACGCCTCCACCGCGCCCTGGTCCCCCCAGTCCTCCACGTGCGCCTTGATGTCCGCCATCATGTCCATGACCTTGCTGTTGGCTCCGCCGTGGCGGGGGCCCTTCAGGGAGGCCATGGCCGCGGCGATGGCGGAGTAGGTGTCCGTGCCGGAGGAGGTGACCACGTGGTTGGTGAAGGTGGAGTTGTTGCCGCCGCCGTGGTCCGCGTGGAGCACCAGGGCCACGTCCAGGGTGCGGGCCTCCAGGTCCGTATAGGATCGGTCCTCCCGCAGCATGTACAGGAAGTTCTCCGCCGCGGACAGCTCCGGCTGGGGCACGTGGATAAAGAGGCTGGCCCCCTCGTAGTACCGCCAGGCCTGATAGGCGTAGATGGCCAGCACGGGCATGTTGCTGAGCAGCTGGAGGCTCTGGCGCAGCACGTTTTCCAGCCCCACGTCGTTGGCCTTGTCGTCGTAGCAGTACAGGGTGAGGATGGCCCGCTGCATGGTGTTCATCAGGTCCTTGGGCGGCGCCTTCATGATGATGTCCCGGAAGAAGTTGGTGGGCAGGGTGCGGTAGGAGGCCAGCTGGCCGCAGAAGTCCTCCAGCTGCGCCCGGCTGGGCAGCTCCCCGAAGAGGAGCAGGTACGCCGCCTCCTCAAAGGCGAACCGTCCCCGGGCCTCGGACCCACGCACGAGCTCCCGGCAGTCGATGCCACGGTAGTAGAGCACGCCGTCGGCGGGGAGGATGTGCTCGTCAGCGGTGACGGTGTAGGACTGGATCTCCGCCACCCGGGTCAGGCCCGTGAGCACCCCCCGGCCGTCCTCGTCCCGCAGTCCCCGCTTGACGTTGTACTCCCGGTACAGACGGGGATCGATGAAGTTCTCCTTCTCCCACTGCTCCTTCAGTGCCATGATGGCGGGCGTAATCTCGCAGTAGGCGTTCTCCCGATTTTCATTCCAGATCATAATTGCGCTCCTTTCCCGTTGCCCTTTGCTTCTTTTTGCAAGTATATCATATACTTCCTGCATTTTCAACAAAAGATTTGTCCCGTTTATCTTGTGTGCCGCTGGAGCCCGCTTTTTGAAAAACTTCGTCAGCATAGACAAAGGGCAGCTGCCTGATAAACCGGAATTTGAACCCAACGGAAGTGTTAGCCGCCAGGAGCTTTTATAGGATGTTATTAAATCCCTGAAAACGCCTGAAAACACAGGGATTTGAGCAAGTCAACATCTCATCCTCTCTTATCCGCTCCCACCCCATTTTAAGGGTCTCAGGGAGCTGGCAAGGAAAAATCAAGGGGAGATATAGGATTTTAAAGCGTCAAGGATATGGCAAGGGCTGTCGTGATGTGACCAGACAACAAGCTTGCACCCTATATCAGCTCGAAACTTCATACACGACACGAAAACGGACATCGGAAGATGCCCGTTTTTTCGTTTTCTGGAGGTGAGATATTTTGAGCAGCCCCAACACGTCTCCTCTCAAGCGGCGGGCAGACCGCCCAAGGTGAAGGAAGCCCCTGCCTCCGCGCCGCAGCCACAGGGAGAGGTGGTCGTTTCCATCCCCCTGGCGGAGCTGTACCCGTTTCCCAACCACCCGTCCAAAGTGAGGGGGTAATGATGCCCTGTTTCATAAGATGTTGTCCTTTTTTATCATTAAATCTTTATTTTGGACGCTCCCCCTCACCGCTCCCGCCGCATGACCTCCGCCAGCCGGGACAGGGCCTCCGTCTCGGCCTCCGACAGGCCGTGGGTGTGGATCACGCCAACACTCCGGTCCGGAAACACCAGCTCGTCCACGGAAAAATCCAGCAGCTCCATCATCTGAAACAGCAGGGGCACCGAGGGATTCCGGCGGGAACTCTCCATATTCTTCAAATGAATGGGTGTGATATCCAGCAGCTCCGCCAGGGCCTCCTGGGTCAGCCCCCGCCGGATACGGGCGGCGCGGATGGCCTCGCCCAGCCCTCTCGTCTCTGTACGCATTTCTCTCAGCTCCCTTTGCAGTTATCTTACAGATAACATTCCCTCTTGCAAATTATCTAAAAGAATACTACAATATATTCTCAAAGATAACCAAAGGAGCGATGAATCATGCACCTGTTGTTTCTGGCCGCCGGGGCTCTGCTGCTGGCTGTCCTCCTGCTTACATACCTGACCGCGGCGCGGCGGCGGCCGGAGCCCCGCGCCATCCGGGATCCGGGGCTCTCTCCCCAGGAGGCGGACCAGGCTGCGGCCCTGCTGGGGGAGGCGCTGGATCCCCTGGGTGAGCTGATGGCCCACCCGGATCTGGGCGGGCCGGGGTTTCTCACGGTCCAGTTCCCCGCCGGGGAGCGGCCCGCTGCCTCCGCCCAGTATCCAAACATCAACGAGGGCCTCTACCGCCGGGCGGTCCGCCGGGAGCTGGACTGGCAGGAACTGCTGGCGGCGGGGGCGCCGGCTGAGTTGCTGCGCCTGGACCCGGAGTTCACCGCCGAGGGGGGCGGCGTGGTGCAGGCGGCGGTGCGGGTCCCCCGCCCCCTGCCGGCGGTGGAGGCGGGCGTGGCCAGCCGGACCGCCAGGGACCGGACCCTGGCCCTTCTGGCGGCGGCCCTGGAGCGGCGGTATCCGGACATGTCCGTCCGGCGGCTGGGCATGGATCTGCTGCTGACCCCTATACGGCGGGAGACAACGCGCTGATTTTTAATGGAATGCTTTTTGAAACGCAATAAAACATGGATCAGATTCTTGGTTCTCTCCGCATAAATCGCGGCCTGCAGGACAAACTATCCCCGGCAACCCCAAATGAGAACAGACAAGGAGGAACCATCCTATGAGCAATTGTACCAAAGACGGCTGCACCTGCACCCCCAACCGCGCCATCAAGTGCAATGTGGTCTCCTGCGCCCACCACTGCCAGAACGAGCAGTACTGCGGCCTGGAATCCATCCAGGTGGGCACCCACGAGGCCCATCCCTCCATGGACCAGTGCACCGACTGCCAGAGCTTCAAGCACCTCTAATCGCAAAGCCGGTCCGCAGCGCGGACCGGCTTACATAACGGCTTTGTGCAAATGGAGGTTTCGCCATGACTGACAAGCGGAAAAACCAGATCGCCGGCCTCTCCGGCGGCCTGATCAACGGACTGTTCGGCGGCGGGGGCGGCATGGTGCTGCTGCCCCTGCTGACCCGGTGGCGGCGGGTGGACGGCCGCAGCGCCTTTGCCACCTGCGTGGCCATCATCTTTCCCATGTGCTGCGTCTCCACGGCGGTGTACCTGTGGCAGGTGCGGCCTGGGCTGGCCATGGTCCTGCCCTATCTGGCCGGGGGCGCGGCGGGGGGCCTGATCGGCGGCGCGGTCTTTGAAAAGGTGCCGGTGCGGGCGTTGAAGGTCATTTTCGGCCTGTTTCTGCTCTACGGCGGCGTGAGGTATCTGCTGTGGTGAGTTGGATACTGCCCTTTGGCGTTGCCCTGGTCACAGGGATCCTCTCCAGCTGGGGCGTGGGCGGCGGGACGCTCCTGCTGGTGTGCATGACCCTGTTTCTGGACGTGGGTCAGCGGGAGGCCCAGGCGGTGAACCTGCTGTTCTTCCTGCCCACGGCGGCTATCGGCCTGTTCTTTCACCGGAAAAACGGCTTTCTGGACAAGGAGGTCTGGCGGCAGTCCGCCGTGCCCGGCGCACTGGCCTCCCTGGCCGGAGCCCTCATCGCCACGGCGGTGGACGTGTCCCTGCTGCGCCGGCCCTTTGGGGTGTTTCTGCTCTACAGCGGCGCATCCATGCTGTGGAGCGCCAGGAAAGGGAAGTAGGGCCTGTTTGAAAATTGGCGATACGCCCAACAGCAGGGAATTTTTTTGCCAGACAAGGCAAATTTTCGCAGGCATCCGTATCGTACAATGCCCCCATTGAGGGGCCATGCACGATTATTCTGCACGGTTCTGCACGGGCGCTCGATGCGCCCGTGCAGAACCTATAGCGACGTATGGCGGAAAAAGACCCGCTGTTTCGGCGTGTTGACAATTTTCAAACAGGCTCTAGCATCCTGCCAAGTTAGGAATTACGAGATAGTGGGATAAAGCTTTTTGAGCTTATACTATTTCTTAATTAAAAGCTTTAATTATCCAATCTCTGCCCGAGATACTGGAAATGACCTGGTTAGACAAAGAGCAAATAGTATCGCAAAATCGCCCGACAACTTTTTCCAGAGAAGCAAATACTTCGTTATGGAATCCACGCTTTCGAATTTCTTTCCAAATCTGTTCAATAGGGTTCATTTCAGGCGTATATGGTGGGATATAGAAAAGGACAATATTATCAGGCAGATTTAATCCGCCAGATATATGCCATGCGGCGCTGTCACAGCAAAGCAAAATAACATCATCAGGATATTGTTCCGATAATTGCGTCAAAAATAGATTCATGCATGCCGCATTGCAGTATGGTGGCAAGGCACACTGGGACGAATCCCTTTTTCACACCAGCAGTATTTGGGCTTGTTGATCCGCCCAAATACAGCCTCATCCTGAAACACTAACCGAACCGTCTTTCCGCTGTGGATCACCTTCAGCTCCTGGACGGTAGTGTTAATTTTTTGAGGCCGCTATTTCGTCCTCGCTGACCTTCTCCACGCTGGTGACAGAATAGGTGCGGGTCCCCTCCTTGGTGGTGAGGGTGATGCTGTCACCAATGTTCAGCGTATAGATTTTCCCGAAATAGGAGTTGGTTCCCCGGTTGTGCGCGGCCAGACAGACGTTGCCATTCCAAATGCTGGTGTCGGTGAAGTGACCCACGCCCTTGGCCAGCGCCGCGCTGTCCGTCCCCTGGACGATCTTGGCGGTAAGGCCAATAGCGGGAATATGCAGACTGCCCAAGGTTCCGTCCGTATAGTAGCTGTCCTGGGTCACATCCGTATAACCAACGCCGCCGCTCCCCGTCCAGGTGCTGGTGGAAAAGCTGTTATCGGGGAGGTTGGGCAGAGCGGAACCGTCCACGCTGGGCAGGGTGGAGTAGTCCATATTCCCCAGGCTGTTGACCAGTCCGCCGTCCATGCCGCCGGGGGCAAGGTTGGGGGGCAGGTACTCGCCGGAGTTGGGGAGGTAGCTGGTGGGCGTTCCGAAACCGGGCGGTATCCGGGCGGCGGTCTTGCTCCGGTTCACATTCTGATCTTCTTCCTCCCGGTGAATGACCTCCTGGGAGGTGGGCTTGCCAAACAGATAATCGTCCGCTCCATCAAAGTCGTACTCCAAGGCGCTGGCCGGCCTTGATGTTCTTCACCAGCGTGATGTTCTGGCTCAGGCTGTCCAAAACATAGGCGATATGCTCATGGGTGAGCTTCAGGAACCAGCTCTTGACCACGCCGGTGGGCATTTCCTCCCCGGCAATGCGGATGAAGTCACGCCGGGAACAGCAGACCTCCACCAGAAGTTCCACATAGCCCTCCAGCGTGTCCGTGTCGTAGGGATGCGCTTGGAGCAGGAGGTCAAAGTCGATATTTTCCTGAATCAGCTCTCTGTACCTGTCCATCTCATCCATCCTCATCGGGCCCTTGGGCCTACTGGGGTCCCCGTCGCAAACCAGCGAAGTGTTTGCGGTGGGGAGGGACGGAGCAGCGCAGTGAGTGAGCTTTGCCGCTTGCGGCGAAGCGAGGGATGCGGGGCTTGCGATGGCAAGGGGAGTGGGAAGGATGGATGGGGCAGTATCGTTCAGATCAGTATTTTTCTTTTCAGTCTTATTAGGGGCGGAAAAACCGCAGTCTGAGGGGCCGGGGGCGGCGGGACCTGTTCCGGCTGGGGCTGGCCGGGTTCCGGGGGCAGGATGAAGTTTTTAACGTAAATCCGCGTGGGCCGTCCCTGGCCCTGCTTCTTCCGCTCGATCAGGC
>ERZ779632.421-NODE-421-length-25354-cov-11.486225_pt1 | contig 25354 bp, 28 predicted proteins | sample MGYA00514194_ERZ779632 | MGnify/ENA primary metagenome ERZ779632 (study PRJEB29562, sample SAMEA4376704) | mouse gut metagenome | isolation source: Cecum | study: EMG produced TPA metagenomics assembly of the A DSS colitis mouse model was used to assess the...
ATCACAAAACCAAGTGGGGAGATTTGAAATTTGTGACGGGCCATAACTGCGTTCCCCAGTGCACTTTCACCGAGATGATGACCACGAAGAAATGATTTCGCAAGACTGACGGCAGACAGTTTTATCACTTCGTGCAATCGTTCCCGGAGGAAGATGACCTTACTCCGCAGGAGGCAAACGCCATCGGTTTGGAATTTACGGCGAGGGAATTCCCTGATTTTGAAGTTGTGGTGGCAACGCATCTGGACACCGGGCACTTGCATAATCACCTTGTGGTCAACTCTGTAAACTGTGCGGATGGCAAAAAGTTACACCAGAATGCCGCTGACTTACAAGCCCACCGCAATGTGAATGACGAAATTTGTTTGAAACATGGACTCTCGGTTTTGGAAAAAGCAGATCGGCACAGCAAGAAAAAGCGCATGAAACCTGGAGAATACCAGGCTAGCTTACGCGGCGAAAGCTGGAAGTTGGACTTGATTCATGTGATCAACGAAGCACTGGACTACGCTGATGATCGTGAGTCTTTCATCTACAACGTAGAGCAAGAGGGGTACCAAGTGGTATGGTCAGATACCAGAAAGCACATCACTTTTATTACGCCAGAGGGTTGGCGCTGTCGTGACAGCAGCCTCCATGATGAAACTTTCCTCAAGGAGAACCTGGAAATGCTGTTCCGCTTCCGGCAGATATTCGGATTCACACGGGAACCGAGGAGCCGGAGGAAGTCTGGCTGGGCGAAGTTGCGTATAATGCCGTGGAGTTTGGGCGGTACTTGGAGCAGGCATTGGACACACCGGAGCTGCCGCTCATCCCGACCTGGTCGGAAAGCAAACAGCGAAGTCGGGAGGCACTGTAGAAGTTGGCCCATGGGCAGCGTTTCGGTGGCGAGGATTATGATTACAGTTTGTAAATGCAACAGCAGTATGTAGAAAGAGTGAAAGGGATTGTAACATACTGTTTTGTTCGGCCCCATACTGGTATAGCGGAGCATTCAATTTTCAAGAATGATTTATACTTTAGACATCATCTGAAGACTAACTTCTCGGTAGTTGTTTTTTATCTTTTCCAATTTATTCAACTATAGATGCATTGTTTTTTAAAACAGCAAAATCTTTTTGAATAATACTGAAACAAACTGGCTGATAATACAGCATTTTTAATTCACATAGCATGGCTTCATCAATATTCCTTTTAAACTCTGTGGTTTCTTCTTGGCTTAGCGAAAATTGATATCGACAAATCTCAGTCTTATCGTCGCTATGGTGGATAGATAATTCAATTACATATTTTGAGGTTTTCCAATAAAAGTTTTCTAGAAGTTCCTCACGAAATCGTTGATACTCGGATATCTCCTGTAGTTGCTGTTCGGCACAGTCAAAAGGTATGTTTATATTGCAAATTCGTCTGGTTTCTAATTTTATCTTTTCGTGAATTCTGTTTAACTCATCATTTAATTGAGTATCTGTATTTGCAAATTCCACAAAAATTGGATTTAATCCATTTGCGCTAACCATAAAAGAGCGAGCAATTTCGCTTGTTGTAACAGCGTTTCCGCCAATAGACTGGAATACAGGTACCATAAAAGACGACCAATCCATCACTAACTCAGCTTTATCACTTTGGCGTATAACTTTAGCAGAAATATCTTTAATAACAGCAGAGCGGTTTTTTGCCTCAATCACACCACCAAGGTATATGTATGCCCCGCTACGATTGTAATAAAGTTTTATTTTAGCCGAGGGAATAAATGTGACTTTCAGTGGTCTAAAGAATTTTTTCCATATGGCAATAATCCATGGTTGAATCAGCGCTATAATGGCCAAAATTGTCGCAATGATTTCATAAGGTGTCATTGATACTTGACGAACAGTTTCTTCAGGCATGATAGATACTCCTTAACTAAGAATCAGAGAATTAGAGATACTTTTAAATTATTATAATACAAAATGTGGCTGACATCAATTCTTTTTGAAACGAAATTCGTTTAATTACAAGGACTGGAAGCCATTTGTACATTATGCTGCAATTATAAAGTTGTTTTTTTTGATTTTTTCTTGTGTAGAAAAATAACAAAACGGTTTTATCCGGCGTTATCACAAGCTGTAAAAGAGTCAAATTGTAATTCATGAAAGTGACACTGTGATACGATGTTCAAAATTTGAGCCGCAAAACAAAGAATACGGCTTATAAAAATTCGGAAATGCCAGAGCAAAAAGTAAGAAAAATGTCAGTGGACTTTGGGAGCAGGTTGTGGTATGTTGTGTTGTTGACGAAAGGAGGCTGACAGATATGGCACAAAAGAAACTGCTCACGAATGGAAAAGCTTTTAAGCGTACCGATGACCGCTGGGGCGGCACCGTGTGGTACATGGACGAAAAAGGAGAGCGTAAGCGCAAATCGTTTTCCGGCACGACAAAAGCAGAAGTCACCAAGAAGATGACAGACTACGTTGCTGCTTTCAATGATGCCCTGCAGGAGTCGGACGAATCTCGTAAAACTTTGAAAGCGAGTATGACCCGCTGGCTGCAGGTATTCAAGTTCCCCTCGGTGGAACGCACCACCTACGACCGCTGCGAATGTACGGTGGAGCACCAGATTTTTCCTCTGCTCGGAGAAAAGGTGGTAGGTGACATCACCGCAGCAGACCTTAAGGAAGTACTGAACCACTGGATGAACCAGGACTACGCTTACACCACAGTCAAAAAGGTTTGCATTGTCCTAAACGAATACTTCCGCTACCTGACCCAGCAGGAAATCTTAGCGAAGAATCCCATGAACAGCGTTCCCATGATAAAGAAGTCCAACTTCATGGCAGCGCAGAACAAAGAAGACCTACCCACGCAAGAAACCGTCACGGTGTTTATGCCAGAGGAAATAGAGAAATTTAAGGCTGAAGCGTTCAGCAAATTCGGTAACGGCAAACCAAAGTATCAGCAACCAGCGGCCTACATCCTCATGCTGAACACCGGTTTACGCACTGGAGAGCTGCTGGGCCTGCTCAACAGTGACATCAATTTAGAGGGCAGATACTTGGAGGTACGCCAAGGGGTAAAGGAAGTCTGCAAGCGAGATGGCGTGAATTTTGAGCCAGGTAGAGAAGTCAAAGTCGGCAAGACGAAAACGGCTACCAGCAAGCGCCGTGTGCCCCTGAATCAGGCCGCAATCGAGGCAATAAGGGAGTTGCGCCAGGAACGCGATTTCGGCCCCACAGCGCCCCTCGTGAGCGACGAGAAAGGCGACTACACCAGGCCAGTCAACTTCCGCAAACGGTACTATCGGATTCTCAAAGCAGCGGGTATAGAGCAGAAAGGGCTACACAGCCTAAGACACACATTTGGAAGTTCGCTAGTGAACGGAATCCGCCAGCCAGATGGAACGCTCATGGCTCTCTCACCCCGCCAAGTAGCTGATCTACTAGGCCACAGCACCTCACAGATAACCGAGATGTACTACGTCAAAAAAGACACGACCCGCCTGCAAGGAATCACAGACGGGTTCAATTTCTAGCCAGAGCAAGCCAACACAGGGGAGAGCACCCCGAAATTTTGATGATTTATTGATGCTGTGCCAGACGGAAAAGTTAGAAACGGATGCGAACAGATACGAAAAAACGGCAAAATACACGCCCAGGGGAGCGGCAATCCAGACCGCATCCCACTACCTCAAAACACAAGAAAAGCCCGGAATTCCAAGGAATTCCGGGCCAATCAGACTTGCCGCCAGGCAACGTCTTTGGCAGGGGCAGAAGGATTCGAACCCTCGGCACGCGGTTTTGGAGTGGATGAGGAAAAGACATCAGCAGAAATACATCGGCCGGTTTTCCGCGCGGTTGAGCCGTTTGTATTTTCAAAATCCACACCCCGAAAAATTTTGAAGATATATTGATGCTATCCCCAAATCTCCGCTGCAAAATCAGGTGATTTTTTGTAAATCAAAGATAGAAAGTGCCCACAGCGTGGCTATGTTACCATACTGAGGGCACTTTGTCAAATTGATTTTATCCGTTCAAAATCTGCTCTGCTAAACAAAGAAAAGGACCATGGGGCTTTTCAAGACCCCGCCGACTTATACTTCCGTATCCCCACCTTGAATAGCGCCCAGCACGGCACGATAAAGATCAGCGCCAGACAGGGGATGAACATATAGGCCGGATGCGCCTTATCGTCAATGAGGAACAGCAGCGGGTAATACTGGATCAGTGCCAGGGGTACGCAGAATGTCAGGATATACAGGATCTTTTTCCCATAGACCGAGAACGGATACCGCCCAAACTGCCGCGCCCCGTAGGTGAAAATATTCAGGAAATCCAGGCTGTTCATGGTGAAAAACGCAAACGCCGCCTGGAACAGGAACAGGCAGAAAAACAGCACAGCTCCGCAGAGGATCATCAAAATAAGGGTGACGACTTTCGGCGCCGTCCAGGCCACGCCGCTCTGTGGGATGGCCATGGCCAGCACGATGCCGCCTTGCACCAGCAGGCCGATACGGGTGAAATCAAAAAGCGGGATGATGACCTGCAAAATGTGGCTCCGGGGGCGGGTGAGGATACGGTCGAACTCGCCCACATTCACCATGCGGGGGAAGGTGGTCAAGCCGCCGCCCACAGCCTCGCCGATGGAAAAGGACAGCATGATTACAGCAAAGCACAGCAAGACCTGCCCGTAAGTGAAATCGTTTACGGAATCGATCTGCATGAAGATAAACTGCACGCTGAAAAAAGAGGTGAACGCTGTGATAAACTGCCCCAGGCAGGACAGGAACAGGGAAAATTTATACTGCATCTGGCTTTTCAGGTTGAGGGCAAACAGTTTCGCGTAAAATTTCATAAAACCACATCCTTTCACTCAGCCGCCCTGCACGACCACATGCTTTAGGGTGCGGGTCATGCAGAGGTGCCCCAGGGCCGCCAAGGCCACCAGCCAGAAGACTTGCAGCCCCATAGCCGCCACAGCATCCCTGCCGGTGAGGGAACCGCTGTAGATGAGCAGCGGCGTGCTTTGCGTCGCCGCAAAGGGCAGCAGCTCTACCAGATTCTGAAACGCTTCCGGAAAGTACGGGAGGGGGATCAGCCCGCCGGCAAAGAAGCTGACCACCGCGCGCCCAATAATTTTCACGCCCCGCTGGGAGGTGGTGTAGAACATGGAAATGTGCATCAGCACGGCGATGACGCCTACCACGCCCAGGGCCAGCAAGGTCGAGAAAATGAACAACAATGTAGTGGCAATGCCGGGGAAGCTGAGCTTGTAGGGGCTGGGCATCAACACGGCAATAACCAGCACAGGCAGGCAGTTCAGCAATGTGGGTGAGAAGCGGTTCGCCACACACTGGGTGAACCAGTTGCCATAAAGGTTCATGGGCCGGGTCAGCTCGTAGGCAATGGAACCGTCGTTGATGGACGCTTCGATCTCGGAATCACCGTCAATGACATTGTACATCAAGGTAAAAGCCTGCTGCATCCAGATGTAAGAGACAGTCTGGGCGAAGGTCATAGAGAAGCTGCCGCCGCTGACCTGATGGATGGCAAAGAACGCCAATATCTCCATCAACCCCCAACAAAACCGGGTGAGTATGGAGCCAATGGCCACCACGCGGTATTGCAGGCCCTTTATCATGCGGATGCGGAAAAGGGAAAGATAGGTTTTCATATGCGGTACTCCTTATACAGCGCCGCCACCACTTCTTCGGTGGAAACGTCTGTGACGGAAAGGTCTAAAAGCTCGGTCTGAGAAGCCAGCGCGGCAATGGCGTCGGACACCGGCAGGACGTTGGGGTCAAGGGAGATGGTCATCTGGTTTATCTTGGACTCCACCAGCTTCATGCCCTCGGAAATGCCAGGCGTGTGGCCTGTGTACTTCACGGTGATTTTCTTATCGGTGGACGTGTGCTTTTTGAGCTCTTCCAAGCTGCCGTCCAGCAAAATTTTGCCGTGGCCTATCAGCAGGACCCGCTCTGTCAGCGCCTCGATGTCCAGCATATCGTGGGTGGTGAGCACCACGGTCGTGCCCTTCTCCTGATTGATCTTCTTGATGAACTGACGGACGGCTATTTTGGAAACGGCGTCCAGGCCGATGGTGGGCTCGTCTAAGAAGAGCACCTTCGGGTCGTGGAGCAAGGGGGCCGCAATCTCACACCGCATACGCTGGCCCAGGCTCAAATTCCGTGCCGGGGTCTTCAGCAGCTCGGAGAGGTCAAGAAGCTGGGTAAGCTCGTCCAGGTTGCGTCTGTAGGTCTTTTCTTCGATTTTGTACATATCCCGCAGCAGCTCGAAGCTGTCGATTACGGGCACGTCCCACCACAGCTGTGTGCGCTGGCCGAACACCACGCCAATGTCTTTCACATGGGTGGAGCGCTCCTTCCAGGGCACTTTTCCGTTGATCAGGCAGGTGCCGCTGTCCGGGGTCAGGATGCCGCACATCACTTTGACGGTGGTGCTTTTTCCGGCCCCGTTAGGCCCGATGTAGCCGATGATGTCACCATCATCAATGCGGAAGCTCACATTGTCCAGGGCATGGATGGTCTCATATTCTCGGGAAAACAGCGATTTCACGGCGTTCATGAACCCGGCTTGACGCTTTGCCACGCGGTAGGTCTTGCGGATGTTTTGAAATTCGATCATGGTCATACCTTCCTTCGCTAGGATCGAAAGGTTGGCGGGTCTTGGTCAGGATCACCCGGCAATGTATAGGGTTCCGCATATGGCCTGCCGCGCGGCGCTTGGTGGCAAATTTTTCGAATTTGCCCTTGCAATTATGCTGCCAGTATGCTAGAATTGCCGAGTGGAACCAGCCTGGGCAGGGAGCTGCGGAAAACCTATACTTTTTCTGCTGCCCGCCATGCCTCTTGACTGGCTGACCAACGTCTTGCCCTCCTTTCAATTAAGAAGTATACCAGGAAAAGAAAAAAGTACTAGACTTTTTCTTCTTGGTGTGGTATGTTATATAGTATCCACGGGGTAAAAAGGTATCGAACGTGAGTTCTGTATGGCGAATTGTCCAGTGGATGAGTTGTATTTATGGAATAAATTGTGCATTGCGACAAATATATTTAGTTGCATTTTTGGATTTAAGCGTTCTGCACAAATTTGTGCGCGAATATTTTACATCCGGGTTCTCTGAATACTGCCCATGCTAGCCGCATTTTACCCTGAAAAAAGAGTAAAGTGCTGTTTTTCTTTCTAGAGGATTTCAAAATCTACGCCGCTTAACAAAGAAAAGCCAGCCTAAAGCCCAGCCAGCTTCTCCCGCAATTCGCTATCCGACAGCTTGTTCTGTTCCGCCAAGTCCTTCCACTCCTGGGCCTGTGCTACCTTCTCGTTCCATTCATCCGCAGAAATTTTCCCCCGAGCCTTCCTTACCTTCAAGCGATTATAAGCCTTCCGATATTCCCGCTGTGCCGGGGTCTCGGAGGCTTTTTCTTTTTCTGCCTTATTGTGTGCCCCGACCTTGCGGCAGGTGCGTGCGGTCTCACCAGGGGCGATGTTGTTGCAGTAGCAGGTGTTGTAGCCAGCAGTCAGCAGGAAATACTTGCCGCAGTTGTGGCAACGGCGGGGGCAGTTGCCGTGGATCAGGCCGCGATAGAAATCAGCATAGAGGAAACTGATCAAGCTATTGAATTGCAGCTTTTCCGCAATCACAGGCCGATGGGATTCATCCAAGTTGTTCACGGGAACAAACTCGATAGCCACTTCTGTGCTTATTTCCCAATCGGCATCTGGTGAAAAGATGGGCGCATTCTTCAGCGCGTCCATGTACCAGCGGGTGAATGCAAAGCCGTATGCGTCCTTGGTTCTCTTACCCAAAGGCTCAAAATAGAGAGTCAGGGTTGCATCTACCTGATTCAAAAAGGCCAGCAGGTTTTGTGAAAGGCCGCCAATCGTATCGAGCAGCCATTCTGTGCGTTTGCTGCCGTCAGTGCCTGCGGTGGTAATCTCCTGCCACCTTTCAGATTCGTTTACCAGCAAGGGGAACAGATGATAGGCTGTCCTTATGTCCAAATCCATATCGCAGTAAGGCGGCAACTCAAGCAGCAAATCCCAAACCGCATTAAGCTTCTCCTGCACATCAGGGGCGGCTTTTTCATTTTTTCTTGCAAGCATTTCCTTCGCAGCAGGCACAAAATTATCAGAAGCACTTTGCAGCTTCTCAAACCATTCGTTTTTCAAATTCAGTAATTCCGTGGTGATTTCTCCCAACGAGTAAGTGCGCCTGCCAGCAATCAATTTATCGCCTGAAAAGAATATTGAGAACCTGTCAAAGTAATCCATGGCTCCTCCTGTTACCGATACAAAATCGACATTTACCTATACTTGCCCGAAACTGTTGAAACATGGGATAATCCCTGCTAGACTATTGTAACGGACAAATCTGAAAATGTCAAATGAGATTTAGGGGGATGAGCGAATGAAGGAGTCGACATTCAAAAGCTATGACGAGCTGCCACTGTTCCTCAACGCGCGAACAGTGGCACAAGTATTGGGTATATCTCAAGCGGGAGCCTACGAGTTGCTGCATCAGGAGAGCTTCCCGGTACTGAAAATCGGCTCACGCTTGTTGGTGCCCAAAGAGAAATTCCTCTCGTGGATCGAGAGCCAGACAGGGGGCGGCGCGCTATAAGCTATTTGACTTCGACAAAGGCAGAGCGGTCTACAAACTTTTTTCCTCTGCCCAATGTTATCTTCCATATCGGGTTGTCTGCTGGTGAAATTGCAGTCTACAGTTATCTCATGTACTGCGAAGATAGGAAGTCTCACCCGTGCTGGCCCAGCTATAAGACTATCGGCAGAGCCGTTGGGATGAGCGAAAACACTGTGAGGAAATACGTACACGAACTTTGGTATAAAGAGTTGATTCAGATTGAGCCATCGAAATATGAACCGAGTGGACAAATCCGTAACGGGAATTTGCAATACAAGATTCTCCCCATCCAGCGAGCGATAGATAACTACAACGAAGGGCAACTGTGGAAGTGAGCAGAAGCCGTTTGTAGGGCCTATGCGGCCCGTGTCGAACGGGAAACCACAGAGATAGAGGGACAACAAGGCCGAGGACAGGAAGCGACCTTGTTGGGCGTTTGTAGAGAAGTTACCGAGCGAAAATCGCTGGGCGGTTGAGCAAAGAAAAACCTCCCGTTCCGGGAGGGCAAGCAGAGCACTCGTCCGACGTTGTCGGACGGCGCGTAAGCGGGCTGACGCCCGCACCCACTTGTAAGGAAAATCACTTCATTAAAGGAGAAATCACATGAAGCAAAATAAAGACAGGTCATTCACCGTTCGATTCACGGAGGAACAGTTTCGGTACATAGAGGAACAGGCCGAACGGGCGCTGATGTCCCCCAGCAACTACATCCGGGCAGCAGCCATGCACAGCAAACTGAAGGTTATCTTGGACGGCAAAGCTGTAGCCAGGGAATTAAATGCCATCGGCAGGAATCTCAATCAGCTTACCGTTTTAGCGAACATGGGCAAGATTGACGCAGTCTATCTGAACAAGCTGCATGAGGATTTGTGCAAGCTCTACCAGGGCTTCATTGAGCTTGCCAGCCGGGAGGTGCGATGATGGCAACGGTCAATTTCATTCCATATAGGAGCCAGTCGGCAACAGCGCTTGGCAAGGTAGCTGAGTATGTTTCGCAAGAAGATAAGACCTTGGATGAGCAGTCCAGGACGCAACTTGTCAGCGGCATTAGTTGCTCCCCGCAGTTTGCAGTGCAGGAGTTTCGGACGGTTCGAGCCGCTCATCGCAAAGAAAGCCCTGTGTGGTTCTACCACTACACGCAGTCTTTTTCTCCAGATGAACCAATCACAGGCCGGCGGGCTCATGAAGTAGCGAAAGAGTTTGCAGAAAAAGCTTGGCCCGACAGCCAGATTTTAGTGGCAACCCATGTCGATGCCCACCACATCCATTCCCACTTTATTGTGAATGCCGTGTGCTTCGAGAGCGGCTATATGCTGCGGCAGGGGCCAACGACATTAAAGCGTTTGCGCAAACTCTCCGATGAAATCTGCCAAGCCCATGGCCTGTCCATCCTTCCGCCAAACCCGCCTAAACACAGCAAGGAGCCGGGCACTCGGGAGTACCGTTCCATGGAGAAGAACGAAAGTTGGAAAATGCAGTTAATAATCACCATAGAGGACGCCATGACGGTGGCACGCTCGAGGGAGCATTTCATCAGGCTGTTAAAGCAAAAAGGTTATCAGGTCAAGTGGACGAACGAAAGAAAATCTATCACCTACACCACACCTAGTGGTATGAGGTGCCGAGATAATAAGCTGCATGAGGAAAAATTTTTTAAGGGGGCAATGGAATATGAATTCAAGCTACGAGCGGAAATCATTAGGCGAATTGAAGAATCAGTCACGCCAGCAGATGCAGGCGGCGCAGGAAGTGGTGCCTTGCGTTACCGTGACAGAGAAGAATTGGTTGGCAATGATTGGTCTACAGAAGTCGCAAATTCAGATGCTGGTGGAGATTCAGTTGGCGGCGGCGCGGCTGGCTACCAAGGAAGAATTGCAAGCATATCTGGACAGTCGAGTGCAGGAATTGGAGAGTTGCGTGCAGGCCACTCAATCGGCGACACTGGATTTTCAGCGGGAGATGGAAAACACGGCTTCAAAGGTGGAGAAGAAATTGTCCTCACAGGCTGGGAGGATGAGCGACAGCTTTTCACAGAATCTCTCCTTAGAGCAGGACAGGATAAAGAAATACTCGACCCGGCTGTTCTGGACTTCGCTGATACCTTCGGCGGCGCTGGTGATTTTGGAAGTGATCTTGCGTATCTGGCCGGTGATTTAGCCGGGGTTATTGACGAGAACTACCGTCCGCAGGACAGCACCACCATGCGTCAGCCACGCCGGAGAAAGCGTGCTCCGGGCCAGAAGCCCGACCAGCATGATTTTGAGCAGAAGATGTGAGGACGTAAAATCTGCGCCGCTAAACAAAGAAAAGCCCAGAAATTTTTCTGGACATAGGCCCACACTATGTGGTAGAGTTGTCGGTTGAGAAGGGAGGCCCGCATATGGCACAGAAAAAGCTTTTGACAAACGGAAAAGCTTTCAAGCACTCAGATAACCGCTGGGGCGGCACAGTCTGGTACATGGACGAGAAAGGGGAACGTAAGCGAAAAAGTTTCTCAGGCACCACCAAGGCTGAAGTCACCAAGAAAATGACGGATTACGTTGTGGCTTTCAATGATACCTTGCAGGAATCGGATGAATCCCGTCAAACGTTAAAGGCGAGTATGACCCACTGGCTCCAAGTATTCAAGTTTCCCTCAGTAGAGCGCCCCACCTATGACCGCTGTGAATGCACAGTAGCGCATCAGATTTTTCCTCTGCTCGGAGAAAAGGTGGTAGGTGATATCACCGCTGCTGACCTCAAAGTGGTGCTGAACCACTGGATGAACCAGGGCTACGCTTACACCACAGTCAAGAAGGTGTATATCGTCCTAAACGAATACTTCCGCTACCTGACCCAGCAAGAGATTCTCGCTAAGAACCCCATGAACAGCGTGCCCATGATAAAGAGGTCCAACTTTATGGCGGCTCAGAACAAGGAAGATTTACCCACGCAGGAGACTGTCACGGTGTTCACGCCAGAGGAAATAGAGAAATTCAAGGCCGAGGCGTTCAGTAAATTCAGTAACGGCAAGCCGAAATACCAACAGCCAGCGGCCTACATCCTCATGCTGAACACTGGCTTGCGCACCGGAGAACTGTTGGGATTACTCAACAGCGACATTAATTTGGAGGGCAGATACCTTGAAGTGCGCCAGAATGTCAAAGAGGTGTGCAGGCGTGAGGGTACAGAGTACATACCAGGCCGAGAGGTCAAGGTTGGCAAGACCAAAACAGCCACCAGTAAGCGCCGTGTGCCCCTAAATCAGGCCGCAGTGGCCGCGATAGAGAAACTACGCGCCGAACGCAACTTCGGCCCCGCAGCACCCCTTGTGAGCGACGAGAAGGGCGACTACACCCGCCCAGTGAACTTCCGCAAACGGTACTACCGTATTCTCAAGGCCGCAGGCATAGAGCAGAAGGGCCTGCACAGCCTCAGACACACATTCGGGTCATCACTTGTAAACGGCATCCGTCAGCCAAACGGAACCCTCCTGGCTCTCTCTCCCAGGCAAGTGGCCGACCTCCTGGGCCACAGTACCTCGCAAATTACCGAGATGTACTACGTCAAGAAAGACACCACCCGCCTGCAAGGAATCACAGACGGGTTCAATTTCTGAATGATGCGTTTTTGATGCTATACCAGACGGAATTTTTGCGAACGGTTACGACCAGACGAGAAACCCCCGATGCTCTGGTGATGATACGGCAGGGGAGAGGGCGGCAAGCCAGCCGCCCTCTCCCCGAACATTTGCACAAATATAGCCAAAAAACAAGCGCCGTAGACACCCACGTCTACGGCGCATTGTGTTTACCATACAAAAAAGATGCCGCTTTTGAGCGGCTCACTCAAAGCCAACGCATAATATTCTTTTGTTACAGGCGCGGGTATCATAACGGTACGATGGGCTGGCCCACTGCCGAAGGATCTTTTCCATAGGCTTCCCCTTTGCCAGCCCATCCACTTCCTGTTTTGTCCGCCCTTTTTTCTCTGCCTTGGCCACCAGCATAGGATATATTTTGGTTAGCTTCATGGCATACACGCGGTTATTTTCCATCACGACTCCTCCCGTAACGCCTCCTTAATCACTTGACGGATTGTTTCCCACGTCACGAGCTGCTCATAGGGCAAGTACAGCGCGTCTTTCTTATGCCGCAGCCCTCCCAGATCATCACGAAACCTTTCTATCACATCCGCGCCGAACCACTGTTTGCAGGCGGCAAATTGCAGGAAACCTGTACGGCTCTGGAAAGAAGGCATACTCCACTTGATCGTTCCCTCGGAATCCGGCGCCACAGAGCGCACCAGGCCCACGAGTTCTTCCAGCCGCTTTTTGCTCCATGGCGTCTCTCACCTCGCTCTGCGGTTTTATCATAGTATACCATAGATTTCTAAAGGCGCAGATGTTATTATAGCTTTTTTACGTATTTCCCTCCTGGCTCTCCACAAAATTCTTCAGCATCTGCGCTGCCTCTGCCCGGGTGGCCTGCCCCTGGGGGCCTAACCGCCCGTCTTCGTAGCCGTTCAAAACGCTGTTCTCTACGGCCCAGCGCAGGGCCTCCAGGGCAAAGCTACTGATCTCGCCCTCGTCGTTGAAATCCAGCTCCTTGTTGGCGGCGGGGCTGCCCACGTACCGCCAGAGCATCACCGCCAACTGCTCCCGGGTGATGGGGTCGTTGGGGCCAAAGGCGCCGTTGCCGTAGCCGCTCACAATGCCATTTTCCGCCGCCCAGGTGACGGCCTCGGCGTACCAGTCCCCGCTGTCTATGTCGGAAAAATCCCCGCCGGTTTCGGTGCTGGGCCTGCCCTCTTTATTGAAGAGGATCTGCGCCAGCTGGGAGCGGGAAAGGTCGTAGTGGGGGGCAAAGCGGCCGCCGCCATAGCCGTTCATCAGGCCGTTTTGCTGGACAAATTTCACCGCTTCATAGTACCAGGCGGTCTCGTCAAGGTCAGTGAAAGGGTTGAGCCAGTTATAAATAATTTCAATGGTCACCTTGCCGCTGGGCTGCTGGAAGGTGTAGCTCCCGTCGGGCTTCACTGTCACCTCTACGGGGTTGCCGTTTTGATCAGTCACGATGATTTTCCCCACCTCATAGCCCTCGTCCGGCTTGGGGGTGACGGTCACAGTGTCGCCCTGCTGGGGGCGGCTGGGGGTAACGCTCACGCTGCCGCCCTCGTCGGGCTGCTCTACTGCGGGGGGATAGGTGGGCGGGGTGGGCGGAATGTAGCCACCACCGCCGGAGGAGCCGCCGGATTGCTTTTTCTCAAACACAGCGGTGACAGCCACGCTTGCAGCGGGCATGGTGAAGCTGTTTCCGCTGACCGACACGTTGCCAGCCGTCACCTGCCACTCCTTGAACTGCCAGCCGCTGTTTGGCGTGGCGGTGAGGGTGACGGTGTCTCCCTCCGCCGCAAAATCGGGAGACGCGGAGGCTGTGCCGCCCTCCCCCGCCGTTACCGTTACAGGGTACGCGCCTTTCACGGTAACGTTGTTCGTATCAAGGCCAGCTTTCTGCAGCGCCGTGTTGTAAGCCGGCCACGCCTCGGGCGGAACCCGGATTTCTGTGAGATTGTCACATCCAGTGAACACTTTATTGCCAAATTCTGGCGGTGTCGTGCGAGTAAAGGTTACGGAGGTCAGGCCGGTGCAGGACATAAATGCTTGCGTCCCGATGGAGTTCAGCCCCTCGGGAAACCGGATCGTCTCAAGGCTTGTGCATTTATAAAATGCGAGATCCCCGACGGATTTTAGATTTTCGGGCAGTGTGATTTCCGACAGGTTTGTGCAGCCATTAAATGTCTTTTCTCCGATGGAAGTCACACTATCCGGCAGTTGCATCGTCTCAAGGCTTTCGCACAAGTAAAATGCCTCCGTACCGATAGTAGTCAAGCCATCGGGCAGTGTAATGGTTGTAAGGTTTGTGCAGTTACTAAATGCGTATCCCCCAATGGAAGTCAAGCCATTGGGCAGTGTAATTTCCTTAAGGCTTGTGCACCCGAAAAATGCGTTGTTTCCGATGGAGGTCAAGCCATCGGGCAAGGTGATCGAGGTAAGGTTGGTACAGTTGTAAAACGCGTTATTCCCGACGGAGATGCAGGAGCCTATGTCAATGTTGACAAACTCCACGCTTTTAATCTGGTCCGCTTTCTCATACCATGGGGCCCCTTTGGGGTCAAAGTCCGGCATTTGCCAGGGGGATGGGTTTACGTCAGGGTCGAGGGTGAGCACGCCGTCGCTGTACAGCACCCATTTCCAGGGGGAGCCGCCGCCGATGGGCTCAAAATAGCCGAAATCAACTACCTCCTCCGCCGCCGCGGGCAGGCACAGGCCAAACACCAGCGCCGCGCACAACAGCAGGCTGAGCAAGCGTTTTTGTAATTTCATATCCGTTTCCTCCTTGTGCTGACAAGGGGGGATTCTGCCCCGTAAGGAACCCTACAGGGCAAAATCCCCCTTGCCAATTCTTTCTTGATTTCCTGTTTCTCCCGGCAGATTGGCCGGGGCGTGGATTACACAGCTCCCGCCGCGCCATAAGGCGGTGCCCGACCCTGGGCCGGAAACGGGATGTCCTCGCCGTCTTGCAGGACGTGGCAGCGAACATTCGGGTGAAACCGCAGAAGCTGGAATACCATACTGATCCCCGACATCTCCGGCAGCGTCTGCCGGGTGTACACAATGTCCATGGGGTGGTAGATGGCGAACTTCAGGGCTTCTCTGGCGTTGGAATAAAGGAACAGGGTCAGTGGGGCCTGATGGTTGGTCAGCCGTTTCGCCGCCTGCTCCAGCGCCTGGGGGTTGCTGTCAACGATCATCACATCCATTACGATCCTCCTCTCCGCGCGGTCTTGCTAAAATTGTAGCAGGCAAAGCGCAACAAAAGCGCAACAAATCCCGGCCAAAAAGGGGGTAAAATAAAAATGTTCACAAATTATTTACAATTTTGGGGACAAAAAAAGCGGGCGCATCGCGCCCGCCTGCCTGGTCTTATAAATTTGAGAGGTCGCCGTTTCGCATTTCTGCCCAGCTATACGCGGGCAGGTAGTCGTTTTGATATTGGTTCACCGCTGCCGGGTCACCGTCCAGAAAGCGGTAAAAATCGCAGTCAAAGGCTTCCGGCACCACGGCGCAGGTGTTCCAGTCCTTACGCAGAATTTCCTCCGCCCCCGCTTTCTTCAATGTTTTTATCAGCTCATGGAGGATCGTGCGGAAATAGGATCTGCTGGAGGATGTACTCCCGGCGTCCTCGAATATGGCGGCACAGGCTTCCCCTGTGGTGACGGACGCGCCCCGGCGGTCCACCAGGTAGGCCAGCAGCTCCCTGGCCTTGGAACGCTCAAACTTCACCGGCTGGCCATCCACATAGAGGTCAAACCCGCCAAAAGTCTTGATCTGGATGCGGCTTTTGATGTCCGGCTCACCATAGATAAAGGTTAGCTCCCGTTCCACATCGGCCTTTTCCACCGGCTTGAGCAGATACCCTGTGGCGTGCATGGCAAAGGCGTCCACGGCGTATTGGGCGTAGCCGGTGACAAAAATAATGTGCATATCCGGCTTGATCTTCTTGAGCCGCACCGCCAGCTGCAAGCCGGTCATGCCGCCCATCTGTATGTCCAGAAACGCCACGTCCACCGGCTGCTCCCGCGCCGCCGCCAAAGCGTCCTCCGGCCACTGAAACGGTAAAATCTCCGCCTCTGGCCGCGCGTCGCGCAGGGCGGATACCAGCCCGTTCAGCATCAACGCTTCATCATCCACTGCTAAAAATCGCATAAGACAGATTCCTTTCTACCAGGGGATTTGTATGGTGACAATCGTGCCCTGGTCGCTGCTTTCAATTTCCAGACTGCCGTGTACCATTTCCTCCAACCGGCTGCGGACATTGGAGATGCCGATATGGACATGGTCGCCAAGGTTCGGTATTTGTCTGGCCCTCTCCATCCCTACGCCGTCATCCAGGATGGTCACAACGGCGCACTCGGCCCTTTCCTCGGTTCGGATGATGATGGTGCCGCCCTCTTTTTTATGTAGGATGCCGTGCTGAACGGCGTTTTCCATCAGGGGCTGCAAGGTCAGCGGCGGGATAAAAAAGTCGCTGGTTTCGATCTGATAGACGATGCGAAGCTTGTTCGCCAAACCGTTGCTGCTCCAAATAGAGGAAGTTCATCACATGGTTCAGTTCCTTTTCAAAGGGGATCGGCTCATGGGCCTTCAAGTTGTCCATGTTCCCGCGCAGAAAATCGGAGAATTTACGGATGGACGCTTTCGCAAGGGCCGGGTCGGTTTCACACAGCTGGTAGATCGCGCCCAGGGAGTTGTATAAAAAATGGGGCTGTATCTGACTGAGCATAATGTCGATATGCTGCTCGGCCAATTCTTTCTCCTGCTCCCTCAGCCGGACCTCGTATTCAAATTGGATGTTGACTAGGATAAACAGCAGAGCCAGGGATACGCTGATGTTGACCACGGCGATCCCCCGCAGGAACATCTGCAACCCGCCGCCGCCCAGGGAGACGAAGATATACAGCAGGAAGAAGATCACCTCCCGTCGGGTCAGTCGTTTGCGGCAGTAGATGACGGTGGCGGTGAACAGCAGATAGCAGTAGAGGGGGACCAGTTGGGAGATGAGGAACAGCCCACCCCGCTGGTAGCCCGTCTCCGTCACGGTAAAGATCGCGCCGGTGAAGGGGCTGACAGCCGCGAAGAATATCTGCACCAAACAGACAAAACGGACGGAGCGCAAGTACCACGTCCGCGCCCTGCCGGAGAGCTTCAGGTATTCCTCCATGTACCGGGCAAAGAAGTACAGCACAAAGGCGGAGGCCACATAGAAGATCACGGAAAAGGCTGTGAGGATGGCTTGCTGGGCGGGCGTTGTGATCTCCCGGAGCGCCCAATCCGCCAAGAGCAGCTTGTCCTTGCCGGGGCCATGGTAATGAAAAGCCATATTTTCCGTGTCGCCGCTCATGTAGGTGGCAAAATGCTCCTGTATCTTCTCTGCATAGCCGAGAAGGAAGCCGCCACCTACTTCCGTTTCTTCGTCGGAGTCGTGTTCCCATATGGTTCCAGTCAAAGGGAAATAGTACGTCTCGCTGGCTGTGCCAGCATCATAGGTGAGCTGGTGGATGCCGTCGAGCAGGCTGTCCAGGGAGGGATAGCGGCCTTGAAGGACTGCCTGCTCAAGCTGCGGCTTTATCTGATTGTTTGCGTGTACGACGGCCTGGGCCGCACAATTCAAGTCCTCCAGCGTCCCTGTTCCGGAAAAGCTCTGCATCAACTGCCCTGCCACCTTGTTCATGGGCTTGAACTCCATCCTAACGGTGCTATCCCCGCCATCTGACAGCTTCAAAAAGCGCGAGGGCAATTCGGCTCCGATTTTCCGCAGCTCGGAATCGAGGCTGAGGCTATGGCAGGGCAGCTTGGTTTTGAGAATTTGGCCCCCAGGCCCTGTGAATTTTGCTTTTATCATATTTAGAATCCCCCCATCGTCATTTCTTGCTGCGTTTCTCCCAAAATGTGCTGCAAAGAGCAGCCGTTGTCCATGCACACAAAACTGCCTGCCAGAAAATTCCCGCCCAATTTCTCCCGCATGCATCGGCCCAATGACGCGAAGTCGATAAAGTCGGCCAGCTCCGGCGAGGCACTGTAGTCGGTATGATAATCCACAAAGTGACGGCCTATATCGGTGTCTGTTTCAGCCCTTTCAATAAACACAAAATCGTCCAGATGCCGGGCTAACTTCTCTATATCTTCACTGCTGACTACATCGGCATACCACACTACAGCGGTCAGCTTGTTCCAATCCAGGCCCTTCTTGTTGAGTGTTTCACATAAGAAATTCAGCACATCCAGGGCCCTCATGCTCTAAAATGCCGCTGAACCAGCCCGGCCATTCTTCATGGCTGGGAATAGCGCTTTCTACGTCAATCTTGCACTCCTCCCGCGAAGGAGCGCCCAGTCTTTCCAACGCCTTGTTTATGGTAATTTCTTCTTCCGGTAGGTACAGATATTCTGTCCTGCCGCCATACTCCACGGTGCAAAGGGCCACCACGTCGCTCCGGGAAAGATAGCAGGGGAATGTTGTACCATCGTACACCTGCCGCAGGGGCACTTCCACGTTCTCAAACAGCAGGCCGTAGTCTGTAGGAATGCCCTTGCCCGAGGCCAGAAATTTGCACAAACTCAGCATCGGATATCTCGCCGGGCGCAGTCCCGCCGTGCAGATTCATGTAATGTTCCCGGCCCACCTGCGCCAGTTTTACAACATTCTGCACCACAGTGAAGCGGTCCAGGTTGAAGGATAAATTGATGGCGTCTTGCAGGGTGGGGGATTTCGCAACTTGCAGCGCCCCCAAAAACTGTGCTTCTTCTAAGTCTATGAACCGCTCCATGCTTTTCGCCAGAAAGTTCAGCTCATCCAGGTTTACCTCCAGCCCCACCAGCGGCGCAAGGCCGGGCGGTTCAACCGCCGACAGATAGAATGTGGCGTCCTCGTCCTCCGTAAGCTGCTCCCGCTGCGCCCACCACTGGCTGTCCTTGCATGGCAGATTGAACACGGCGTCCCGGTCTTGATATTTTATTTTTGCTGTAATAACGCGCAGCATATTTTCCTCCCATCCCGAAACGTGATTTCTATTTCTTCTGCAGACTGTACATGGATGGCGTCCACCACCTTCCTTACCAGGGTGTCGTCATAGGCCATGCCATGCTGGCTGAACCGCTCCAATAGTTCGTTGATCTCTGCCAGCCGGGCCTCGGTCAGCTTATTGGTATCCTCCTGCTTTTCCAACCCGCCCAGGCGCTCTTGCAGGCCGCGCATTTCGGTGACGATATTGGTGAGCAGAAGGTCATATTTCCCATCATCGTTTTCTTCCAGGCAGCGCATGACCAGCTCCTGCTTTTTCTGGTTTAACTCAGCCAGCCGGGTGCGCACATCCGCGATGCCGCCCTCTGGCTGCGGGGCCAGAGCCTTGCCCAAGTTGGCCTGCAGCACCTCCATGTCTGCGTCCTTATCTATGTACTGCATAGCAATGCCCCGCATGATGGCTTCATGCAGGGCGTTTTCTTCGAGGGTGGGGGAGTCCTTGCAGAATTGGGTGCCATAATCCAACCGACACCCGCACCGCCACACGATCTTCTTTTTCCCTTTCTTGGCCCAGGTGGCCCGGCGGTAGGGGGCGCCGCATTTGCCGCAGACCAGCCGTTCGCTCAGAGCGTATTTGCCGCTGTACTTGCCCGATAGGGGGTTCTGCACCTTCTCGCTGGTAGCCCGCTTGGCCTTGCGCCGGGCCACTTCCTCCTGCACCCGGTCGTACAGCTCCGGCGTGACGATGGCTGGAAGGCACCCCGTCACATAGTATTTGGGCTTCTCACCGTTATTGACGCGGGCGCGGTGGTCAAACAGGCTGGCCTTGTAGGTCTTTTGCAGGAGGGCGTCGCCCTTGTACTTCTCTTGAGATAGGATATTCTGGATGACCGCTGTGTTCCAGTTGTCCCGGCCCGAGGCGGTTTTCACGCCCATGGCCTCCAGCCTGTGCTTGATGGCAGTCAGGCTGTCACCATCCAAGTAAGCCTGATAAATCATGCGGATAGCGGCGGCCTGTTCCTCATCGATGGCGATTTCACCGTCCGCGTCCTTACAGAAGCCGAACATACCGGGGTTGATGGTCACAATGCCGTTTTGGCGGCGCTTTTCCTGGCCCCAGAGGATGTTGCCGCGCGTGGATTCGGATTCCGACTGGCTGAAGGCCGAGTGGAAGGCCAGCATCATTTCGCTGCTCATTTCCCGTGTGTCCAGATTCTCCTTCTCAAACTTCACGCCAATATTGCGTTTCAGCAGCTTGCGAACGGTATCCATCACGTCCACGGTGTTGCGCCCGAACCGCGATACGGATTTTACCAGTATCAGGTCGATGCGCCCCTCCCGGCAGTGGCGGAGCATACGTTTGAACTGGTCGCGGTTTTTGAGCGAAGTGCCCGAGATACCCTCGTCCGCGAAAATGCCCGCCATTTTCCACTCTGGGTTGCTGGTGATTTTTTCCGTGTAGTAATTCACCTGCACCTCGAAGCTGTTGAGCTGCTCATCCTTTTCTGAGGACACCCGGCAGTATGCCGCCACCCGCAGCTTTTTGCCATAGGGCTGGCCGGGCTTGGTCTGCTGGATGGTGGCCGGTATGACCGTGACAGTACCGGGCTTTGCCGTGATGATCATGCTGATACGCTCCCCTCTGCAATGATTTTGCCGTTTTGCAGTTCTAATGCTATTTTTCCATCTGCTCCCAGCCGGATGTGCCGCACTGTGCGCAGAAAAAGCTCTTTCTGAAATGTGCATTGCAGCTGCGCTTTGGTGAAATCTGCTGCCAGCCGCGCGGTGACAGCAGGCGCGTCAGCCAGGGCCGTGTATTTCTCCGCCATGATCTGGAGCGCCATCTCCAGCAGTTCTTCCTCTGAGGCATGGTTGTCGATGGCCCGGTGGAATTCGTTGAGAAGACGCTTGCCCTCTAGGGAGTACACTTCCTGGGGCGGCTGGTCTGTTTCCACAAGCTGGGGATGGTTGATTAACTTGTTTATTAAGCAGATCACTCGTGCCTTGAGGGCCTCATCCCCCAGCTTGACCGACCAGCCGCACTTTTCGCACTTCCACGACACGGACTCCTCGAACCGTGAATCTACTCGGCGCTTGAGGGGCGAGCCACACCCGGCGCAGGCCATAAATTCCTTGAACAGCTTGATTTCCGGGGCAACGGTGGCCTTGCTTTTATTAGCGACGTCCTTCTTGAGATTTGCCGCCACAAACCGCTCCTTACCGATGATGGCGGGGTATTCGTCCTCCCCGGCATACCGGCTATTTTCCAGTATCCGCTTGATGCGGGCCTTGTTCCAGTCTGTCTTACCAGGGATGTACTCAATCTGGCGCTGGGTCAGTCCGTCCGCAATGGCCTTGAGGGAAGCTCCGGCGCAGTACCGGGCGAATATTTCCTGCACGATCTGGCTTTCGTCCGGGTGAGGGACGGGCCTGCCGTCCTCGAATTTATAGCCGTAGGGTATGTACCGCAGGCTCATAGTGGCATCGCCTCCTTTAACTCCAAGCCGCAGCGCAGGCGGAACCGCAGGGTGCCATCCTCCGCAGGGATGATTTTTTCTACTATTTCGTCGAACACGTCGATGTCGAATTCTGTGGGCACCCCAGGCCAACTTGTCAGGGCGGCCTGTAATTCCTCGATTTTCTCTATCATCTCATGGGCCTTGGAACCCGATAGCTTCCGTTTTCTTTCTGCCGCCAGTTTCGCCCGTTGCGCGGCCAAGGCGTCGTTCCGGGCACGGAATTCTTCCGCCGTGATAAACCCCTTGTTTTGCAGGCGCTGGAGTACCAGGGACTTGTCGTTCAGGTCGGCTATGGCCTTGTCCAGCTCAAAGAGCTTGCTGTTGCTGCCTGTCTGGGAATATTCAATTTCACGGAGGAGGGGCAAAGATACAGGAAATACGTTGCTTTGATAGTAATACAGCTTAGCAAGCATATTTCGTGACGCAGCAACAATTTTTTCTTCAGGTAAATTGTAGGAACTACACTCAGTTTCCTTTTTACTACGTTTTGGACATAAGCTGCATTTCCCCCAGCATCTGTGACGTGTCGATGCCTTGTTCTTCAAAAACAACGACCACGCCAAGCTCACGAAGCTCCCGCGTGGTCTCCAATAATTCTAAGGTATTCCGGGCGAAGCGCGACACGGATTTCACCAATACCCGCTTGATTTTCCCGGCCCGGCAATCTGCCAGCATCCGCTTGAATTCATCGCGCTTTTCTATGCTGGTTTCCGTGATCCCGGCATCCGCATAGATATCCACTAATTCCCAGTTTGGATTCTTCGCAATAAGCTGGGTATAGTAAGCGATTTGCGTCTGATAAGAGTTCAACTGATCTTTGGAATCCGTAGAAACGCGGCAGTAAGCGGCCACAGTTTCTTTTTCATTCTGTACAATAATGGGGTCTATGCGTTGTACCTGGGCCACTTCTGCCGCCTCCTTTTCCTGTTTTATCCTGACCAGCATACCACACTCCGGGCTGGAATCCTATCACGAATGTCACCGAATGTACCCGCTGTCTGGCTGGAAAATTTCGGCATTGTACCTGCAAACCGCCTCGTATTCCTCCTGGGTGATTTTTCCCTGTTCCAGCAGGAACCGGAGGGCCTTGGACAAATAGTAAAACCTGATATTGTCCTTGAGATTCACGGCGCCAGCCCTCCCATCTCCATGCTGTTATCCTGCTCTGGCCCCTGGATGGGCAGTGTGCAGATGTCCTCATTCACCATGCAGATGCCAATACCATTATCTGCCAGCTTCTGCGCGTGGGTGAGCAGGTGCATGACGTCGTGGCTTAGTCTGGAAGCGGAAACCGTGACCAGAAAATCAAAGCAGCCTTGCTCAATCCCTTGCCCTGTCAGCTTCTCCAGGTCGCCCGATCCGCTGCCACTAACCTTTGTGCATCCCATCACCTGCAGGCCCTGCTGGGCACAGTAGTCCAGCAGGCGCTGTTCCTGCTTATCCAATAGTTCCCGTTCTTCATGCTGCATGCCAAACGGCGGCCTGCGGCCTTGCGTTTCGCCGTCGATGCGGCAGTAGAGCCATGCCCGGTTTGCCATGACGTATACCTCCAATAAAATAAAATGTGAACTCATAACAGACCTGATTTTGACTTTACGCCGTATTTGCCACGCATCCCCGGCTAAAACCATATATGGTTTTGGGAGTGTATCAGGCGGACGTCAGCGTAACGTCCTCATGGTGCTTTCAACCCCGCGCGGTTCTCGCCCGACCGTCCCCATTGCGTGTGTCTGTGGCTGGACGGAAGTTCTCTGCCCCCTGCTTGTCTTGGCCCCGGCAGGTGCTGCCTGACGGTGCGGCCTTTCGGCCTGCTGGCTCGAAGCAAGAGGGTGATGTACCTGGTACACTGTGTATTCGGTTGTCAATGTCCGGAACTGCAACAGAGGGCAAGTCCGGCTGCCCGGAAAAAGTCCCTCTATATCTTCCGTACATTTTTAGGGCAAAAGAGCAAGTAAATCACGAATTTTCTTCAAAAAATTTTTTCAGAGCCTCCAACCCTTGCTTTATCCCATAGCGTATGGCAAAAGGATAGCGCCCCTCTGCGGCAACAATTTCTGCTTGCGTCATGCCCACAAAGAAGTAGGCAACAAGGCGTGACCGCTGCTTTTCAGGCAGTGATTCCAAACCCTTATACAGAAGCTCTTTCATGTTGCGTTCTTCCAGAATTTCTTTCGGCAAAGGCTCATCGGAAGGGATTTCCCGGATCTCACTCATAAGTTCAAGAGAATACAGTGCCTTGTGGCGGTATGTACGGATGCGGCGGGCATCTTCCTCCTTGGCCAAATCCCGGAGCAGCTCCGCTACTTCGTCCGGTACAGACACGATTTTATCTTGAGGATAATACGGATAATATTTCCGCAGGTTGATTTCTTTCAAGGTTATCTCTCCAATCTGATTTTGTTTTGGATAGGTCAAAATCAGATCAGAGGGTGGGGCGCGGGCCTTGTAACAGGAGCGGGAAAAGACAATGCCCCTATAAGCCCCATGCATCAAAAAAGTGCATAGGAGAACAACTGAACGGTTTTCAAAGCCTCTGTAAAATGGATGCCCTTTTTTGATTTCTGAAAATCGGTCAGAAAAACACAAGGGTGCAACCAGCTTTGTGACTGTTTGCACTCCGTTATCTATATAATTTCTCGTGTTCCATGCTGCACAACATGGGGAAAGTGTAAAATGCGCCCGTCCTTGTATCATCTGCGATTCTTACTTTCCTAAGAGTTAAGGAAGTGCCAGGAACTGAATTCAGTGCTAAACTGCACTGTTGCCAATGGCTATCATTTTGCAATCCGGTTTTCGCAATAGCCTTATAGTGAAAGTGTTTTATTACATAAATTGGAACGGCCCATAAAAAAGTTCGTATTATCGAAGTGTATTTGCCTGATTCGAAAGGGATTTTCTTGAACTAATAAATCTCTGTGGTATAAAAAGATAAAAAAAGGTTCCGCAATCGGAACCTTCTCCGTGGATTATGACTCAAATTTTTTATTCACCGCACCCTAGGGGCTTTATCCTTGTTCTTTCTTTAATAACAGGCATTTACGCTCTCGGACACATCATCGGCCTTAACCAGCCAGGAAAGGGAATTGTAGCGCTGCTGATAGCTGGTGTAATCCCTTACAGAAACTGTCCCACTCCTTGTTGAGGTTATCTCTGTCTGGAAAGGGGCGGCATTGCTTCGGACACGGATAACATCTTTCTATTCCTCTGAAAGCGCCAAGTCTCCACCCAAGAGCGTATATTATATATGACTGAATAGGCAGTGTATGCAGGATTGTTCTCGGATGGTGGATTGAGTCCTGAATGGGTCCCGTGCAGGCAAATATATATGCGGCTATTCTTTTTGACTACGCCTAATCCACCACCGGGGACCCTGACAATTGCCATGATTTCCTTAACCTGCGTCAACGCCACCAATTAACCGCCGCAGATTGCGTACACAGAACCCATGATTGCATTTCTGGCTTCCTGGCATATCAGCAACCCCTTGATGCCATCGCCGTCCACGTCATATTGGGCCGACTTCGCGCCGGGCATGGAAGTCACGGTGCTTTCATACAAGCTCTCGTCCGGCGGGCCCGAACCACGTCGATAGGCTCGACCAAATGTCTTAACATATTTATGCGTTAATCTGTATATCTTG
>ERZ779632.426-NODE-426-length-25260-cov-10.045904_pt1 | contig 25260 bp, 25 predicted proteins | sample MGYA00514194_ERZ779632 | MGnify/ENA primary metagenome ERZ779632 (study PRJEB29562, sample SAMEA4376704) | mouse gut metagenome | isolation source: Cecum | study: EMG produced TPA metagenomics assembly of the A DSS colitis mouse model was used to assess the...
TAGAACACCATATTCAGTCTTGGATTAGAAAGGTCCAAAAACTGTAAACTGCTGTTTTAATATTTAATATCCAAAATACTGCTGCATTAAACTGTCAAACAGTAGATTTGTTTTCTCTATTTGTTTTTGTATTATAGCTTTCAATTTGTCTGTCTGGTGGACGAAGGTTTCAAATTCAATCTGTTCATCAATATCTGGAATAATAAACTGCAAACTTTCAAGAATTCCCATCGTCAAATAACGAGTATTTGTTCCCTTTGACTGTGTTCGTAGATATTCTAATTTATTCTCTAACTGTATTTTAAATAATACATAACTCCAATTTCCATTAACAAAACGCAATACATATGTTCTTTGATAAGCATTAAACTTTCCTTTATAGTGTTTTACATCATAATTTCCCGCAGCATTGTTACCCGCCAAAAGTAACGCTTCACAATCAAATGCATATTGATCAATCCAGAAACTTTCTTTTGCACACGTAAAGAAAGGATATTTCCCTTTCGAAGTCATTTCGTTTGAATCTAATTTACCTGTTGTAGTTATAAACACATCTTTCCAGCCTAACACCTGAAGTCCTCGCGAATTAATTTCAGGATCACCAAACATCTCGACAAATCGGGCTTTAACAAGAAGATCTAACTGTTTTAATTCCTCATTTTGCAAATCAATTATTTCACTGATTCTATCCAATAACTTTACAATTCTTTTCTGCTCATCCAATATTGGTAATTCAAATCGGATTTTAAGCAAATCGGATTTAGTCAAACTTGGGATAGTGACAGTTTTATTTAACTTTTGAAAATCAAAATGTTTACAAAAATAATATAAATATCTAGGATTTAATACATCTCTATTCGCTACTAACCCAAAAGCTGTATCAACATTCCAAAACGGTTCTGTGACATATATTGGATTGTTTATGCTCCCTTTTCTTCCGATAACTACAGTATCAGACTCACAAATATATTCATCGGCATATCCCATTATTCCACCACTGCCGTATATAGGATATCTACCATTTGGACTTTCTACTTTTTTTTGATTTCTACCATTTTTAATTTCTAAGATATCTCCAAAGTATACCTCCATTTTCTTCCCCCTGATTAATTTTTCATCTGCATTTGCCCTAAATCCTGATGAGTCATCTCATCTGCTTTAAAATCAATGAGCACATAATAACGCAGCAATCGATTATATAGAAACAGATCATCATAAAAATTTTTGTATTTTCTCTATGACTGCCGATTCCAAATCACTTTCATGATATGATGCCTTATCCTCCAATCCCTCGAACTCAAGGACATACGGCGTATGTAAAATATCTGCCGGTTTTTGCGGTATTGCACCTTCATTTGCCAAGCACAGCACATCATCTTTATTTCTGCTTAAAGCGAGCCTTTCATATAGGCTAGATACATTCCATCCAGAACGAATTGCTTCTTTTTCGTAAAAATCCCTTTCATCTTTATCTTCAATGCGCATCAGAATCTGATAATGTGTCCAACTCAGTTTAAATGGCAATTTGGCATATGTCATTAAGGATACTCTACAACATCGCCTTCAACGCACTTAATTCTTCCGCAATCTGTGCATCGAGTTCCATAATTTTATCCATGATTTCAGAAGTGGGCGGATACTCTATTGGCACATATTCTGTTTTCTTATATTTATTGATGGACAAATCATAAGCATTGTCAACAATTTCCTGTTTCGGCACCATAAACGACTGCTCTGTCCGCTCTCTGTCTAACTCCGCTTCACGGTTATGAAACCGCTGAATAATATCTGGTATATTATTCTCATTGACTGCTGTTCTCTTATCATCCAGACTATAACCGTCTGCCTGCATATCATAAAACCAAATGTTGTCTGTACCGCCGTGATTGGTTTTGGTAAAGACGAGAATCCCTGTAGATACCCCTGCATATGGCTTAAACACACCCGAAGGCATTGAGATCACAGCCTCCAGTCTCTGGTTTTCGACAAGCTCTTTTCTGACAGCCTTATGCGCGGTGGATGAACCAAAGAGCACGCCATCCGGCACGATACATGCACATCTTCCTCCTATTTTAAGCATCCGTACAAACAGTGCCAGAAATAGTAATTCTGTTTTTTTGGTCTTACAGATCTTTAACAAATCCGCAGATACAATATCCGCATCCAGACTCCCTTTAAAAGGGGGATTTGCAAGAATCAGCGAATATTTGTCCTTGTCTGGATTCTGGTCTGACAGACTGTCCCTGTATTCAATATAGGGGCTCTCTACGCCGTGTGTCATCATATTCATGGCGCCAATGCGCAGCATGGTTCTATCCATGTCATAGCCATAAAACATATGATTCATATAATGTTCTTTTTTTTGTTTATTATAAAATATTTCTTCCTTCTTATTGGTTCTGAGATACTCTGACGCCTCGACAAGAAAACCTGCGGTCCCACACGAAGGATCACAAATCTCATCCTCCGCAGTCGGCGCCATCAGCGATACCATCATTCTGATAATATGCCGCGGTGTCCGAAACTGACCATTTACCCCTGCTGTTGATAATTTAGAAAGTAGATATTCATACACATCTCCTCTCACATCGCTTTCTCTGAGTTTTTCCATCTGTGCATACAGCTCGTCCATCGCATCTACCACCTTAGACAGCATCAATGGGGTAGGAATCTTAAAAATCGCATCATCCATATATTTAGAATATGCACTTTCCTTATTGGCATGAAGATTCTTGATAAACGGAAAAACAAACTCCTGTAACACACGATACATCTTATCCGCAGGCAAATCACGAAACACAGACCATTTTAGCTGTGCGCCGTCAATCAGCCGGTCTCCAAGCTTTATTTCTTTTGTAAAAATACTCTCAAATGAAAGCCCCAGCATTGCGCTTTCTTTTGCTCGTATATTGTCCGCATCATCGAGATCGTGTATAAACATGAGATATGTCATCTGTTCTATCACATCTAATGGATTCGTCAATCCTCCTGTCCAGAAAATCTGCCAAATACTGTCAATGCGGTTTTTCAATTCTCCTGTGATCATACGTCCTCCTTATCCCAATTCCATACATATTTTGTATAACGTCCTTCACCAATTTTTTTAATCTTTTCCTGCTTTACCAGCTCTGTCAGTGTCCGCTGTACAGTAGTCTGACTCACATCCGGCACTATTTTCAACAGTTCCGCTTTGGTGATCGTTCCTAAATGATTTTTTATTTCCTCTGCAATTCTGTCTGGTTTGGGAACTCTTTTTTCTTCAATTAACTTTGTCCGTTCTATGAAATCGCAATACGCAGCAGCAATCACACCAAGCATATATTTGACAAAGGGGGCGTAATCATTTGCTTCCTCATGCCAGCCTTCTGAACTTTCCTGCAAAACATCATAATATGTATCTTTTGTCTGTTCAATCAGCCTCTCAATACTGATGTATTTTCCTACAAAATACCCCGATTTGTACAGGAGAAGTAATGTTAACAGTCTACTCATCCTGCCATTCCCATCCCGAAATGGATGAATGCATAGAAAATCAAGTATAAACATAGGAATCAGCAACAACGGATCTGCGTTTGTGCCTTGAACAGCATTATCATATGCTTCGCAAAGCTTTTCAACCGCCTCAGGCGTTTCCCATGCCGCAACAGGCTGAAATCGAACAAGTCTGTTCCCTTCTGGTCCTTGTTCTTCGATGATATTATTAACACTCTTAAAATTTCCACCAATACCAGCAGTTTCAAATTTGTATAAATCTCTGTGCAGTTGTAAGATAAAAGAAGGTTTCACTGGAATATGTTCATAATTTTCATGAATCGTGTTCAGCACATCCCTATATCCAGCTATTTCACGCTCATTTCTTGTTTTTGGTATTGTTTTATCCATCACAATCTTTTTTAGTCGTTCATCAGAAGTATATATTCCCTCTATTTTATTAGAACTCTCTGTGCTCTGTATTAACGCCAGCTCTACCAAATCAGTCAAAACATCCGCATGCCTGTTCGCAATTAAGTGCTGCTGTCCCTTATATTCATGTATGCTTGTGAGAAAACTCACGATCTCTGGCGTCAATAATTTTTGCCATTTCATTTCATATTGATAATTTCGCATGAATCTACCTCAATTCTATATTATACTGACGGTCAAAAGAGTGTTTATAACATTTTTTTGAGTATTCTATATAAAACTTTAGCATGAAACTTCGTCAAAGTCAATTTTAACAACATCATTTTCTTTAAAATGACGAAGATTAATTTTTATCGATGAAGAAACTTATCATAGAAAAAACCTTACCGCCCCTCCGCATTCACGCTAAAGATCAGTAAGGTTTTCTTTTCATCTACACAATTGCCTTCTTCGGGCACTTCTCCTTGCACGCGCCGCAGCCAGTACACTTGCTCTGGTCTATGTGCGCATGGAAATCCGTCACCGATATGGCTCCTGACGGGCACACTTTCACGCAGAGGCTGCAACCGATACATCCTGTCTGGCAGGCTTTCATGGTAACGGGACCTTTATCCTTGGAGCTGCACGCCACGACTGCTTTTGCGTCATAGGGAATCAGCTCGATCAACTGCTTGGGACAAGCAGCGACACACTTGCCGCACGCCTTGCACTTCTCCTTGTCCACCTTCGCGATGCCGTTCACGATGTGAATCGCATCGAACGGACACGCCTTCACACAATTGCCATAGCCAAGACAGCCGTGATTGCAGGATTTTGCCCCGCCGTCCGGCACATACCGCACCATGCTGCAATCCTCAACGCCTGTGTACTCATAGATTGTTGTTGTGCGGTCGCAGTCGCCTGCACATTTGACAAACGCCGTCATTCTGACAGACGCGCCCGCCTCAACTCCCATGATGGCGGCGACCTTCTTGCCCACTGGTTCGCCGCCGACCGGGCAGGCATTGACTGGCGCCTCCCCCTTTGCGATCGCCGCAGCCAGTCCTGAACAGCCGGGATATCCACAACCGCCACAGTTATTCCCGGGAAGCACACCCAGCACAGCCTCCTCTTTCTCATCCACCTCTACCTTAAATACAATACTTGCGATGCCGAGGAAGATGCCCAAAAATAAACCCACGCCGCCTACAACCACCACGGCAGTCACTATTGCTGATATATTCATATTGCACTCCTTTCCCCACTACAGCAATCCTGAGAACCCGCAGAAGGCAATTGCCATCAATCCTGCTGTGATCAGCACGATCGGCATTCCCCTGAAGGACTCTGGTATGTCGTTGTACTCCATTTTTTCACGGATACCAGCCAAGATCACGATCGCAATCAAAAATCCGACCGCTGTGAACAGACCGCTTGCGATGCTAAAGCCAATTCCATAATTTTTCTGTACATTTGTGAGCGCGATTCCCAGCACTGCACAGTTTGTCGTGATCAGCGGAAGATATACGCCAAGCGCCTGATACAGACTGGGCACATATTTCTTTAGAAACATTTCCACAAACTGTACTAATGCAGCAATGACTAAAATAAAGACAATTGTCTGCAAATACGTGATATCAAAAGGCATTAAGATACATTTATAGATCACAGCAGCCACACCAGAAGCAATCGTGATGACAAAGATCACGGCGCCGCCCATGCCCACTGCGGTATCTACCTTCTTGGACACGCCAAGGAACGGACAAAGCCCCAGAAACTGACTGAGTACGACATTGCTCACAAGTGAGGAACTGATCATCAATACCAACAAATCCTTTACCACATCCAGCATCTTCTATCCCTCCTTCTTCTGGCCCGCTTTTGCGTCCGCAACAGAGCCGGGTGCACCGTCCACATCGACAAATCGATGCGCACATCCGCCGTCAGCGCAGCTTGCACAGTCTGAACTGCATCCTGACTGGATTTTGTCCGCATTCTGCCCCTTTTCCTGCATCTTTCTCTTGACGCGGTTCTGCAAGGCAGTCAACGCCGCAAGCACGAAAAAGGCACCGGGTGCAAGCACAAAAATACTGACTGGAACGTATTCCACAGTGGTAAACATGCCAAGTACGTTATTGATGACAGGGATTCCAAAAAATTCACCTGCGCCCAGAAGCTCTCTCACTGCACCGATTGCCGTGAGTGCTACTGTAAAGCCAAGTCCCATGCCCAGACCGTCAAAGATCGATGGAATCACAGGATTCTTGGAGGCAAAGGACTCCGCCCGCCCCAGAATGATACAGTTTACAACAATCAATGGTATGTATAATCCAAGCGCCGAATAAAGGCTGGGAATAAATCCCTCAAGCAGCAGCTCCACCATCGTCACAAAGGAAGCCACGATAACGATAAACGCAGGGATTCTCACCCTGTTTGGTATAATATGCCGCAGCAGTGAAATGATGGCGTTGCTCAAAACCAGCACTGCCGTGGTCGTCAGTCCCATGCCCAGACCATTGACCGCCGATGTCGTCACGGCAAGCGTCGGACACATGCCAAGCGCCAGCACAAAGGTCGGGTTTTCTTTTACCAGTCCATTGAAAAATACTTCCATCGAACCTTGTTTTGCTTCGTTGTTGATGTCACTCATCTATGCCACCTCCTGCTTCTGATTCTGATAACACTGCATGAAAGAACTGCAAACCGCCGTTCACGCCGTTTACAATCGCTCTGGTCGTGATTGTGGCGCCGCTGATCGCATCGATCTCACTGTCATTTGTCGAGCCGGATTTGGTGTAGGTAAAGCTTTCCACCTGCTTGTTCTCAAACTGCGGCACCAGCACATCTCCCGCCTTCATGCCAAGACCTGCCGTCTCTGAGATACTCAGAAGCGAAATCCCGTTGAGTGTCCCGTCGAGCGTCACGCCCATCGAAAACTGGATATCACCGCCATACCCTTCATGATCTGTCACCGTGATCACATAGCCCAGAAGCTGGCCAGAACCGTCAAGCGCCCGCATCACCTCGTCAATATCCATGTTGAGATCCGCATCGCCTGCCGCCATAAAATACGACGTGGGACCGTCCTCACCCGCCAGCGCCTCAAAAGACTCTGCCTCCGCAAAGACATTCTTGCACGCCTCCGCCTTTGCCTTTGCCTTCTGCTCTGCGATCGGCTCCTTTGTGACATCGTAGACAAAGCCCAGCAAAAGCCCTGCCGCAAGCGTGATTGCAAAGAGGATGAGCGCATCTTTTATCATTGATTTCTTCTCGTTATCCATACTACGCAGCCTCCTTTTTTGTTTTCTTTTTGCCGAAAGCAGTTGGCTTTGTAACTTTCTCAATCAATGGCACCAGCAGATTTCCTAAAATGATCGCATAGGAAACACCTTCCGCTGACGGTCCAAAGATTCGAAAGATTCCTGTCATAATGCCCAAAAAGATACCAAATACATACTGTCCGTTTTTGGTGATCGGTCTTGTGACATAATCTGTCGCCATGAAAAATGCGCCCAGCATAAGACCGCCGCCTGCAAGCTGCGACAGAATATACTCAAAGTCCAGTCCGTGACCGCTAAACAATATGATAAATACCACAAAGCTAAGAATATAAGACCCCGGCACACGCAGGTCGATCACCTTCATCACCAGCAAAAATGCTGCGCCGACCAGCAGCGCAATCATGCTTGTCTCACCAATCGTGCCGGCTGTCCGCCCGATGATCATGTCAATCAGCTTCGGCGCGCTCTCACCTGTCTTGATTGCCGCAAGCGGCGTCGCGCCTGTATACGCATCGCAATCAAAATTTGTCATGATAGACGTAAAGGAGATGATGAGAAAACATCTGGCGCCAAGCGCAGGATTCATAAAATTCTGTCCCAGTCCGCCAAAAAGCATCTTTACGACGATGATCGCAAACACACCGCCGATCACGCCAATCCACAGGGGCGCCTCGGGCGGCAGATTCAATGCCAGCAGCAGACCTGTGACCACCGCTGAGAAATCTCCAATCGAGTTCTCTTTTTTCATACATCTGTCATATATGTACTCGGACAGCACTGTTGACGACACCGTGATCATCACCAGAAACATCGCGTGCATACCGAAATTAAACAACCCAAATATCGTCGCCGGGAGCAGGGCAAGCGCCACATACTGCATGATGCGCGATGTCGTGTCCTTCGAGCGTATATGCGGGTTCGATGATACCTTAAACATTTTTTCCACGTCCGTACCCCCCTATTTCTTCCTCTTTCCGAGAATCGTTTTTCGCATGGACTTGATGGACTGGGTGAGCTGGCGCTTTGCCGGACAGACAAAACTACAGCAGCCGCACTCGCAGCACTCCATCCCATCATTTGCCACAAATGCCTCCTCCTCGCCATGCTGCGCAAGGACAGCAAGCTTTCTGGGAACGACTCTGCCCGGGCAGACATCCACACAGCGCCCGCAGTTAATGCATGGGCTGGGTGCCATCGCCGACACTTCGTCCTTCGTCAGACACAAAAGCGCAGATGCGGTCTTTGTCGTAGGCACATTCAGGTCAAACAGTGCAAATCCCATCATCGGACCGCCTGAAACGACCTTTTCCGGCTCCGTCTTAAAGCCGCCTGCCTCCTCGATTAAATCATGGTAATTCATGCCGATGCGGACATAGAAATTCCGCGGATCATTCACCGCGTCACCCGTGACAGTCACGATTCTGTTCATCAGCGGTTTTCCCTCGGCCACCGCGTGATAGACCGCCACAATCGTATCCACGTTGTCAACGACACACCCTGCATCTGCCGGGAGCATTGAAGAATTGATCTCCCTGCCCGTGGTGGCAAAAATCAACTGCCGCTCCGCACCCTGTGGATATTTTGTTTTCAGCGCTTTTACTGTGATCTTGCTCTCCTGCTCTGTCAGGCGCGTCAGCAGCTCGATACAGTCCGGTTTGTTGTCCTCCACTGCAAGAATCCCCTGTGCATTGTCAAACAGACGCAGGATAATCTTCATACCGTCAATCAGCTTCTGCGGTTCCTCCAGCATTCTGCGGTAATCCGAAGTCAGATACGGTTCGCACTCCGCACAGTTTGCAATCACATACTCTATTTTTTCCGGCTCTTTGGGAGAGAGCTTCACATGGGTCGGGAATCCTGCACCGCCCATACCTACCACGCCTGCCTCCTTGATCAACTCCAGAATTTCTTTTTTATTTAGTTTTTCAGGGTTATGCGCAGTGTACTCGACTTCCTCCAAAAGTCCGTCGTTATCAATGATAATCGAATTGACCATATCCCCCGTCACAACACGTCTGGGCTCTATGGTTTTGACGGTTCCAGACACCGTCGCATAGATTGGTGCCGAGACAAATCCTCCCGCCTCTGCAATTTTTTGACCAGCGAGCACCTTGTCCCCTTTTTTCACTACCGGCACTGCCGGCGCGCCAATATGCTGACTGAGTGGATACACCATTTCGCCTTTTGGCACAATAGTCTTCATGGGCTTATCCTTTGACAGTTCTTTGCCATCATAGGGATGTACGCCGCCTCGAAATGTTAGTTTTGCCATTTCCGCTCCTTCTTTCCTTTTTATTTTGATGTAAACATCAAACACACTAGATACATTATACTATCTTTTTATCAAAATTTCACTATTTTTTACAAAAATATATTCATTTTTCTATTATTTTATTGCACTATTCCTATTATCTTGTTCCTACTCACTCCATTCCAGTAACAGTAAAAATCCATTTTTGTCTGGATAGATATTTGACACCAAATAATACATATGATAAGTTATATTTATAGAAAAATTGAGATATTAAATATTTGATCATATTTTGTATATAGAAAGGATTATGCGGTTCATCACTATGAAATGCATTGAAAAAAGCCTAGGGATTCTATCTCCCAAATATCCGATCGAAAATTTATGTATTCCGAACCAGACGCTTTTCATTGATATCGAGACGACTGGACTGTACGTGCGCAGCTCCAATCTCTATATGATTGGCTGTGCCTGTCTCGACGAAGCGCCTGACAAACCTGCGTGCTGGCGCACAATCCAGTGGCTTGCGACCAATTACGAGGATGAAATCAACGTTTTGAACGCGTTTGCAGCGTTTGCCAAGTCATACCGCTATCTGATACATTTTAACGGCAACCAGTTTGATATCCCGTATCTGCAAAACAAGATGCAGCAGTACAATATCCCATTCAGCTTTGACGATTTCGAAGGAATTGATATCTATCGCCGGATTGCGCCCTACAAGACGTTTCTCAAGCTTCCTGACTGCAAACAAAAAACCATCGAAAACTACGTCACCGCCACAGTCCGTAAAGATCAGTTTACGGGCGGTGAATTAATTGACGTTTACCATGAATATGTGCTCCATCATGATGCGGAAAAGGAGCACTTCCTCCTGCTTCATAACGAGGAAGACCTCAAAGGAATGCTGGAGATCGCCGCCGCTCTCGCTATTCCTGACCTTTTTCATCTTCCGGTCACAGTCACAAAGGTTCAGGCAAACTATTACATGGATGTCAACCAAAAACAATGTTCTGAAATTATAATGAACCTCAAACTTCCTACTGCCCTGCCGGCAGCGTTGTCCTATGGGGCAAATGGCTGTTATTTCAATGGCTGCGGTATCGATGGCAAGCTGCGTGTTCCCGTCTATGAAGGCGAGTTAAAATATTTCTATTCAAATTACAAGGAATACTATTACCTTCCCAAAGAGGACACTGCCATCCACAAGTCTGTCGCTGCCTTTGTCGATCAGGCTTACCGCAGACAAGCGACTGCCAGAAACTGCTATACCCGCAAAACATCCACCTATCTCCCACAATGGGAAGTCCTGTTTACACCATTTTTCAAGAAGGACTACGACGATAAAGAACTGTTCTTTGAGTTGACGGACGAATTAAAGACACAGCGTGAATCCTTTAATATATATGCACACCACATCTTAGAAATGATGCGTTCATCTCACAAAAAACCCCAGACTGATTCATAAAATCATCTGGGGTTTTTCGTGTGGACTATTTATTCTTAATATAGAAGAAAGAATTTTTCCTGTCGTAATTAATTTCCTTATAGTTCATAATCTGTTCTGTGCTTCCTATAAACAGAATCCCTTCCGGCTTTAATGCGGTATTGAATTTGCGGAATACCTCATCCTTCGCCTCCTCTGTAAAATAGATCAATACGTTCCGGCACACAATCAGATCACATCTGTCCGGGTAAGAATCCTTTAAGAGATTGTGTTGTTTGAACTGCACCCTTGATTTGATATCATTGGAAATCTGATAAGAAGGTCCCACTTTCGTGAAATACTTCTTCTTAAACTCATCTGGCACCGATACAATGCTCTTCTCGTTATATAGACCTGTTTTCGCCTTCTCGATCACCTGCTTGTCAATATCTGTGGCGATAATATTAATCTGATTGAGCGGCAGATGCTTGGAGAATGCCATTACAAGGGAATACGGCTCATCTCCTGTGGAGCACGCTGCACTCCAGATTTTCAGATTTTTACCAAACCTGCCAATCAGCTCAGGTATGATTTCTTTGTCCATCAGTCTCCACTGCTCAGGATTTCTATAAAATTCTGATACATTGATCGTAAGATAGTTCACAAAGTCATCAAAGACCACCTTATCATCCCGCAGTTTTGCAACGAACTTGTCATAACCTGTCACTTTATGTTTTGCGATCAGGGTGTCGATTCGACGCTTCATCTGTTTTTCTTTGTATGCATTCAAGTCAATCTTGGTCAGTGCAAAAACTTCTTTTTTGAAATATTCATAATCAAATGCCATGAGTATTCCCCTTTCTCTATTTTATTTTGCTTGCACACTCCCTAACTATGTACTGTCAATCAGCACATCTTTTCCTACTCGCAGCGCAGCCCGTGCGCGGGTCCGCGCATATATAAACGAATATGATATCAAAGTAAAACACTCCGATATCATATCCATATTTACACCTATTTTTATTCAGCGTCCTCTGCTTCCTGTTTTGCAATCACTGCATCTATATCTACAGACACAACATCTGAATCATCCTCTGCTGTCTCCACAGGAGCTGCCTCTTTCGCTGTATCCGGCACAAGCAGTGCCTTGATGCTGAGGCTGATCTTCTTGCCTTCCTCATTAAAATCAACAACCTTTGCGGTCACTTCCTGTCCCACAGACAAAACATCCGACGGCTTCTCGATATGCTCTTTTGCAATCTGAGAGACATGCAGCAATGCATCAATACCCGGCTCAAGCTCCACGAATGCGCCAAAGTCTGTCATTCTGGCAACCTTGCCTGTCACTTCATTGCCAACTGCATACTTGGTCGATGCATTTTTCCAAGGATTAGAATCATCAAACTTCAATGACAGTGCAACTTTTGTTCCATCAATATCTTTGATCAATACCTTCAAAGTCTCGCCAACCTTGAATACTTTCTTAGGATTCTCGACACGTCCCCATGACATCTCTGAGATATGAAGCAGACCATCTACGCCGCCAAGGTCGATAAATGCGCCAAAATCTGTAACATTCTTAACCGTACCTTCAATGACATCCCCTGCACTGATCTTTGCAAATAACTCTTTCTGCATTTCAGCCTTCTTCGCAACAATAAGCTGCTTGCGGTCACCGATGTATCTTCTTCTCTTTGGATTATATTCGCTGATCACAAATTCTATGTCCTGTCCGGCATACTTGTTCAGATCTTTCTCATATACATCTGAAACAAGGCTTGCAGGGATAAAGATTCTCACTTCATCAACCACTACGCTCAAGCCGCCATCCAATACCTGTGATACCTTTGCTGTCAATACTTCTCTGTTGTTGTATGCTTCTTCGATCCGCTTGTTGCCTCTGTCGGCAGCAAGTCTCTTGTAGGTTAAGAGCACCTGTCCCTCACCGTCATTGACTTTGAGAACCTTAACCTCCATCTTGTCACCAGGATTCAGGATTGCTGTAAGGTCAACGTTCGGCTCATTGGTGTACTCGTTACGTGTAAGAATACCATCTGACTTGTAACCGATGTTAAGGATTGCTTCATCAGGCTTAACGTCGATGACTGTACCTTCAATTACCTCTCCTGTATGAATAGTTTTTAATGATTCTTCTAACATTTGTTCAAAAGTTAATTCTGACATAATTTTGAACCTCCTCAATTATTTTGTTTGGGGTAGAAGCCCCCGCTGTGATGCCCACCAGTTCTACAGAATTAGGTAAATCTAATTGCAGGTCGTCCAGTGTTTGTATATAGTAAGTATTCTCACATTCACTTTTGCATAATTCATAAAGTTTACGTGTGTTTGAACTGTGAGTACCACCTATCACAATCATCACGTCAGCCTTGGCAGCTAACTCGACTGCTTCCTTCTGACGTTCTTCTGTTGCATTGCATATAGTATTCGCAACAATTATATCATAACCTTTTTTTCGAAAAATTTCAACTAAATCTTGAAATTTCTTGTAGTTAAATGTCGTTTGTGACACAATAAATAATTTTTCGTTTTTTTTCGTCGAAAATTGCTCCGCCTGCTCCTTTGTCTCGATCACGGACACGGGTCCAGACGACCATCCCTTAATACCAATGACCTCTGGATGCTGCTCATTTCCTATGATAATGATGTGCCGTCCCTTTGCGGAATCTCCATTGATCAGACGATGAATATGACTGACAAACGGACAAGTTGCATCAATGCACTCAAGCCCTCTTTCGTGAATAAGCTCATACGTTTTGCGCGGAACTCCATGTGCGCGTATGATAATCGTACCACGCTCCATACCGCGAAGTTCCTCCTCGTCCCCGATCACTTTTACGCCTCGTTCCTCCAAAGCTTTCACCACTTCTTCGTTGTGGACGATCGGACCGTATGTATGAATGGTCTTTCCTGTCTCCAACTGCTCATACACTGCATCGACTGCCCGTTTTACCCCAAAACAAAATCCTGCGGATTTCGCAACAACCACTTCCATCACTTGGCTCCTTTATCACACAATTGGATAATGATGTCTGCCACCTGTTCGATTGAGAGATCTGACGAATCCACAAGCACGGCATCCTCCGCCTGCTTTAACGGCGAGAGTTCACGGTGCATATCCTGATAATCGCGGTCAATGATATCTTTCTCTATCACATCAAGGTCGCATTCCTGCCCCTTTGCCTTCAGTTCTTCATAACGGCGCACTGCCCTCACACGGCTGTTGGCAGTCAGATAAACCTTCACATTCGCATCTGGCAGCACACATGTCCCGATATCCCTGCCGTCCATGACAACATTTTCCTTCTTTGCAAGCGCCTGCTGTAATTCCACCAGTTTCCTGCGCACATCCTGATTGCCGCTGCTTGCGGACGCCATCTTGCCGACTTCCTCTGTGCGTATCAGTCCGTTCACATTTCTGCCATTCAGCCACACGATCTGTTCCTCATGCTCATATGTGATGGTCACATCCACCTCTGCGGCTGCCGCACTGATCTTCTCCTGTGCGCTGGCGCTGATTCCCTGTTCGATAAAATAGAGTGCCATCGCGCGGTACATCGCACCGGTATCCACATAAATATATCCTTTTTTCTTTGCAATCAGCTTCGCGATTGTACTTTTCCCTGCCCCAGCAGGTCCATCTATAGCAATACTATAACTCATTTTAATAGTTTCTCCTAACATCTATAAAATATGTACTATTTTTATATGCTTTTACCCGCAGGCTGCCGCTGCGCTCGTGCCCGCCAAATATCCTGTAGACCACGCAATCTGAAGATTGAAGCCGCCTGTGAGCGCATCGAGGTCGAGCACTTCCCCCGCAAAATATAATCCCCTGACAAGCTTGGACTCCAATGTGGAGGGCGAGACTTCGTTTGTCGCCACACCGCCCTTTGTGATCACTGCTTCATTATAATCTCTCAGCCCTGTAATCGTAAGCTCCAAATGTTTGATTGTCTGCACAAAACGCTCACGTTCTTCTTTGGTAATCTCATTGACCCGCTTGTCAGGATCTACATTAGAAAGAACCGGCATTAGTGGTATTAGTTTTGCCGGAAAAAGGCTGTTTATTACATTTTTAAACTGTTTGTTTTTATTTTCATCAAATTCTCTGAGAATACGCTTGTCAAGCTGTTCTTTGGTGAGCGCCGGCTTCAAGTCGATCGACAGCTTCGCCTCCTGATTGCAGCAGCCATCCACACATGCCTTGTGGACGTAATAACTGCTCGCACTCAGAATCAGCGGACCACTGACACCGTAATGTGTGAACAACAGCTCTCCAAAATCCGAATAGATTTGCTTACCGCCAACCGTTACAGACGCCTGCACATTTTTGAGTGAAAGTCCCTGTAACTGATGACACCACGCTTCCTTGACAGCAAATGGCACCAATGCCGGCATCGTTGGCACGACGCGGTGCCCACACGCCTTGGCAAAGCGGTATCCATCCCCTGTTGACCCTGTGAGAACATAAGAACAGCCGCCTGTCGCTACGATCAACTGGTCTGCCCGCATCACAGACTGTTTTCCTGTTTTTTTGTCATACAGCTCAATCTGCGACACCTTTGAACAGTATTTTTGCTTTTTTTTGCGGCCAGTTTCCGTGTTCTCTTCGATTGGAGTATTCATTATCCTTTTTACTTCTGTATTCAGCAGCACTTTCACGCCGCTTTTTCTGAGCGTCTGCTCCAGCGCCCTGATAATATCCGAACTATGATCTGATTGGGGAAACACACGCTGTCCCCGCTCAACTTTTAACGGACAGCCAGCTTGTTCAAAAAACGCCATGACTGCATGATTGTCAAAGCCATATACCGCACTGTACAAAAATTTTGCATGCTCCATCACATGCTGGAAAAAGTCCTGCACTTCGCAGGCATTGGTCACATTACATCTGCCCTTGCCTGTGATAAACAGCTTCTTACCAAGTTTCTCGTTCTTTTCAATCAAGACAACGTTCTGTCCTGCACCTGCGGCAGCAACCGCCGCCATCATTCCTGCCGCACCGCCGCCTATAATTATGATCTCTGCCATACTCCCAGTTAACTCTTCCTCCGTCGGGACATTTGTGCCTGCAACGGTGTATTGAGCATATCCTCATCTATAAAATTAATCTCATCTTTCAAATACACTTGATAATTGTCCCACGCATACTCAAGTGATTCCAGATTCTTCCTGACCTCATCAGGCCTTTTCAGACACAGTGTTACAACGAGCGCATTGATCACACTCAGCGGTGCTACAAGCGAATCTACTATAGATACCATGTCACTTCTCGCCAACAGATTGCATGCCGAGTAGAGACACATCGGAGAATGGATTGTATCTGTGATTGTAATGACCTTCGCATTTTTGTCATTTGCCATCTCCATCGCCTTGAGGGTACGCATCGAGTATCGCGGAAAACTGATTCCGATCACAGCATCCTTCTCATTAATACGAAGCATCTGTTCAAAGGTCTCCGACGTACTGGTCGAATCGAGCAGATTGACATCCCCCCGAATCAAATTCAGATAAAAATGCAGAAACTGTGCAAGCGGTCTACAGCTTCTAAGACCAATAATATAGATATGTTTGGCGCTAAGTATAATATTGACCGCCGTCTCAAATGCCTGTATATCCATATGTTCCATCGTATCTTCAATTTTCTCGACATCTGAACTGAGCACCGAAGACAAAATCTCAGCCTGCGAGCTTGCCGCATATTTGGCACCAATCGACTGTACGGTGTTCAATTTCTTTTTGACCCATTCAGCCAATGATTCCTGAAATTCTGGATACCCTTCATATTCCAGTGCATATGCAAACCGCACCACCGTCGCTTCGCTGGTTCCCACCGCCTTAGCGAGCTTTGCTGCTGTCATAAAAGCAGCCTGCTCATAGTGATCAATGACGAAAGTCGCCAGCTTCTTATGACTTTTGCTCATTTTATTAAATTTCTCATTGATCCTTGATATTGTATCATATGTTTCGTTCATCAAAATTCCCCAGCATGATTACTCTCGTACATTATGAACAGCTTCTGTAAATATCATTTAATAACTCGATCGTCTCATCCTCTGTGAGGTCGTAGTCTCCTGTGAGCACCATACATGCACAGCCATGTATAAAAATCCACATTTTCATAAACAGCCCGCTTGGATTCTGACAACCTGCCGCCGAAGCCCTGTTGATTTCCCTGCTGACTGCTGCGGATTTCCCATTTAACAGTTCAAAGAGTCCTCTGTCGCCCCGATGCTCTGACTGAAACAGAAGCTGAAACAGTTTTCTTTCTTCCTTTGCATAATTTATGTAGGCAAGCCCTAAGTGTATAAACGGTGTTTCCACATCTGACTTGTAATGTTCATAGTAATCTCCAAAATTGTCGATTGCCTTTTGATAGATTTCCAGATAGAGCTCATTCATATTGGCATAAACTCTAAATATTGGCTGTGTAGAACATCCAATCTGTGCTGCTAATTTTCTGGCAGTAACATTCTCTATCCCTTCCTCCTTTGCCAAAACAAAGGCTGTCTCTGCTATTTTGTCCTTCGTAATCAATTCTTTCCTTGCCATCTCACCATCCATGCCTTTCTCACGTCACGCAGGAACTGTAAAAAAGTGTTCAATCGAGTCTGCGCATAAAACAGTATCGGGCTAAACGCATCGTTAACCCGATACTGTTACTAACAGTTCACTGACACGAACTTATACAGGGTATGCACCATTTTTGGTATCAGCCTGAGCCATATCAACCTTCTCCTGCTGTGCCTGACGATACTTAAAGAAATCTGTAGCAACCTGAGGGAACAATGCATAGGATAATACATCCTCGTCCTGCTGTTTCCACTCTTTCATCTCTTCCTCGATCTTCTTTAACTCGTTTGGAAGCTTGTCTGCCGGACGGCATGTAATAATGTTTGCCTTTTCCTCCGCTGAGAGTACTTTATCCTGCACTTCCTTATTAAATGGCTTGACAGTCTGGCCATACTCTCCGCGCAGTACTGCCTTTGTCTCTTTTGTAGCCATCTTGTACCGCTCACCCATCAGCACATTAAATACAGCCTGTGTGCCGACAATCTGTGAGGACGGTGTTACCAGAGGAGGCTCACCCAAGTCTTTGCGCACTCTTGGAATTTCCTGAAGCACATCATAGTACTTATCTTCTGCATTCTGCTCCTTTAACTGGCTCACCATATTTGACAGCATACCGCCCGGAACCTGATACATCAATGTCTTGATATCTACACCGAGCACCTTAGGATTGAGCAGTCCGCTCTTTAAGCACTCTTCTCTGTACGGTCTGAAATGTTCCGCAATCTTTGCGAGAAGATTCTGGTCAAATCCAGTATCATATGGAGTGCCCTTGAATGTCTCAACCATAACCTCTGTCGCCGGCTGTGATGTGCCAAGTGCAAAAGGAGAAATCGCACAGTCAATGACATCGACACCTGCCTCTACTGCCTTTAAGTAGGTCATGGAAGCAACACCGGATGTATAGTGTGTGTGGAGCTGAATCGGCAGCTTTGTCGCAGACTTCATCGCCTTGACCAACTCCTCCGCCTTATACGGTACCAGTAATCCCGCCATATCCTTGATACAGATAGAGTCCGCCCCCATCTCCTCAATATCCTTTGCCATCTTCATCCAGTACTCTAATGTGTACGCATCCCCTAATGTATATGAGAGTGCAATCTGTGCCTCGCCGCGGCCTTCTCTCTTCTTCACTGCATTTGCCGCATTTACAGCACACTGCAAGTTTCTAAGATCGTTGAAACAGTCAAAGATACGAATGATATCAATACCATTTGCGATGGATTTCTCAACAAATTCCGTCACCACATCATCTGCATAATGACGGTATCCCAGAATGTTCTGGCCTCTGAAAAGCATTTGTAATTTTGTTTTTTTCACGCCGTCTCTGATTTTTCTGAGCCGCTCCCACGGGTCCTCTTTCAGGAAACGAAGAGATGCATCGAACGTAGCGCCTCCCCAGCACTCTAAGGAATGATATCCGACTTGATCCATGGTCTCAAGGATGGGGAGCATAAATTCCGTCGGCATTCTTGTCGCTATCAAAGACTGGTGAGAGTCACGCAGAACAGTCTCCGTAATCTTGATAGGCTTTTTTACTATTTCTGACATTACGATTCCTCCTTAATATCTATCACTCTTAATTATACTGACGGTCGAAAAGACTGACCGCCAGTATAAAGTTATGCACACAGCCGCATAAGGAAATATGCCGCTTCGCTGCTGCGGCTGGCGCGATACTCACTTAAAATACGCCAAAAATCGCCATAAATGTACCAGCAGCTACTGCCGTACCGATCACACCTGCAACGTTTGGTCCCATCGCATGCATGAGCAGGAAGTTTGTCGGATCCGCTTCCGCGCCGACTTTCTGTGAGACACGTGCAGCCATAGGCACTGCGGAAACACCCGCCGAACCAATGAGCGGATTTACTTTGCCCTTCGTGATAATGCACATCAGTTTGCCAAAGAGAACGCCTGCCGCTGTACCAAACATAAATGCTATCAGTCCCAATCCAACAATCTTAAGCGTATCCAAGTTCAAAAATGCCTCCGCACTGGTCGTAGCGCCTACAGATGTACCCAGCAGAATAACAACGATATACATCATTGCGTTGGATGCGGTCTCCTGAAGCTGTCTCACCACACCGGACTCTCTGAACAGATTTCCCAGCATCAGCATACCTACAAGCGGTGCTGTCGTAGGAAGAATCAGACATACAACAATCGTCACAATGATCGGGAAAAGAATCTTCTCAAGTTTTGTAACAGGACGAAGCTGTGCCATCTTGATCTTTCTCTCCTCTTCCGTTGTCAAAAGTTTCATGATAGGCGGCTGAATGAGCGGCACCAGTGCCATGTACGAGTACGCTGCCACGGCGATTGGCCCGAGCAGTCCCGTCTGTCCCAGCTTACCGGCAAGGAAAATAGAGGTAGGACCGTCCGCACCGCCAATAATCGAAACTGCCGCCGCTGCCGGGCCGTTAAATCCAAGTGCAATCGCACCAAAGTACGCTGCAAATATACCAAACTGTGCAGCTGCCCCCAGTAAGAAGCTCTTGGGATTTGCAATCAGCGGGCCGAAATCCGTCATCGCTCCCACACCCATAAAAATCAGGGATGGGAGAATTGCCCATTCATCAAGTAAATAGAAATAATACAGCAAACCGCCGGGTGTACCGTCCGCACCGATCGGCGCGATAATGTCGGGATAAATATTTACCAGCAGCATACCAAACGCTATCGGTGTCAGAAGCAGCGGTTCAAACTGCTTTGCGATAGCAAGATAAAGAAATACACATGCAACAACAATCATGATCACATTGCCAAATTCGATATTAAAAAATGCCGTCTGATGGATCAGATTATTCAATGTATCTGCTATATATGACATTTTGTTGACCTCCTATTTTATTTTTCAGGGCAGATCTGCCCTGCTTTCACCCCCGTTCGGGTGACTAATTCAAAGTTGCAAGCAAAGCACCTGCTTCAACAGAGTCTCCAACTGCCACGTCGATACTTGCTACCGTTCCATCCTGAGGTGCTACCACAGGAATCTCCATCTTCATCGCCTCGAGAATCACAACTGCGTCGCCCTTCTTGACAGCCTGTCCCGCACTCTTTTCAAGTTTGAATACCTTTCCTGCTGCACCTGCCTCAATTCTTATGCTGCCTGCCGCACCTGCGCTTGCCTTAGGAGCCGCTGCCGCCTTGGGAGCTGCTTTCGGTGCTGCTTTGGGAGCTGCTGACTGAACAGGAGCTGCGCCAGAGCCTGTGCCCTCTTCTACTACGACATCATACACGTTGCCGTTTACGGTGATTGTATAATTCTTCATTTTGAAATCCTCCTAAATTCATAGACTTATTATTTTTTTCTCCATTTATTTGTGTTCGCTCTCTTGATGCTCCGAACTTGGAAGCCCTCTACGCTCGTTCCCTCATACGCTGCGATTGCTGCTGCTATGACAGCCACAAGTTCCAGATCATCGGAAAGCTCCTCTTCCTCCTCCACAACAGGCGCTGTGGGCACCGGAGCTGCTGGCTCAGGCACTGGCTCTGCTTTCTTAGGAGCAAAGGACGCCTGAATCTTTGGTATCACACCGAATCCTGAGATGATGATACTGATCAGGATCAATACGATAAACACGGTTCCCATACCAAGCAGGGTGTTGAGCGCTGCCTTTGTCATCAGTTCTCCCTTTGTCTCATCAAGATTCAATGTGCAGGATGTCATCTTCAGATAAATGTCATTCGTAAAAATTAATTCTACCGAAGCGTTTTTGTTCTCGCCTGTGAGCGGAATCATAACAATAATCATATCATCGTCAACAACCGATGTCGGTTCGCCAAAGTCTGTGATGCTTTTCATCGTATCAATGCCTGACTTAAATGAAGTGAGTGCACCGTTGACTGCCTTGCCTTCACACACAAAAGAATTGTCACCATAATATTGTGCATACGTCGATGCAAACAGATCGCCAAGCTCTACATTGCTGTAGTTTGCAAGCATTTCATTAACATTGTCCGTCGAGACCAATGCCGCCATGAGCTGAACCACCTGATTCGCCCTGCTCTTTGCCGAATCTTCCTTGCTCTGCTGGAACTGGCTGGAAATCTCGGTCGAGCTGCACGCTGTCAGAACGAAAACGCAGGTAAGCATTAATAATACTCTCGCAAATTTTTTCATATTAACGTTCACCCTTTCTTAGACCGTTCCATGTTTTTTTGAAGGACGATCCTCTCTCTTTGTAAACAGCATCTCAAAAGCGCCAATCACATACTTTCTGGTGTCTGCTGCCTCGATAATCTGATCTACATATCCTCTTCTCGCTGCGCCGGTCGCGCTTGTCTGGAGTGCCGCATACTCCGCAGCCTTCTCCTTGATCACATCTGCGCCCTGTCCTTCATACATAATCTTCGCCGCAAGCGTCGCATCCATAGAGCCGATTTCCGCATCCGGCCACGCAATCGTGAGATCTGCGCCAATCGCCTTTGAATTCATCGCAACATAAGCACTTCCAAGTGCTTTGCCAATCACAACATTCACCTTTGGCACTGTGGCATTTGCAAACGCGTATGTAAGCTTTGCCACTGCCTTTGCGATACGCTTCTCGCTGCATACGGTCGCCTCATATCCCTTGACATTCGTGAGCGACAATACAGGGATATCAAACGCGTCACAGAAATTGATAAAATCCGCTGCCTTCTCGCAGCCATCCGCTGACAGTACCGCGTCAAACTTGTCTGTGACCTCGCCCTCCGCACTGTAAACCTCTGTGCGGTTTGCAACACAGCCGACAGTCATGCCGTTTAACTTGATAAATCCTGTCACCATATCCTTTGCAAAATTTTCTTTGATCTCAAAAAACAGTTGATTATCCGCGATTGTGGAGAGCGCAATCGAAGTGTCTCCCACACAGTTCTCGAGGTCTGCGCAGACTCTGTTCAAGTCATCTGTACACTCCTCATACGAAGCATCGTCCTCATTGTTGCCGGGAAGCATCGTAACCAGCTCCCGAATCTTTGCAAAAATGCTGTCCTCGTCCGCCACAACATCCACAATACCGCTCTGTGTACTCTGGAAATCAGCCGTGGAAGAATCGCACTTGGAAGCATTGTTTCCATCAAGCGCATTGGGTGAATTGACAAATAATTTCGCCTTTGCCTTCTCCATAAAAGTGAAATCCGTCAAGGTTGGAAACAGTGCAAGACCGCCTCCACAATTGCCAAAAACTGCTGTGATCTGAGGGATTACACCAGATGCAAGCGTCTGCTTCAGATAAATCTCACCGAAAGCATTGAGCGCATCTGTCGCCTCCTGAAGCCTGAGACCTGCGGAGTCGATCAGACCAATCACTGGTGCGCCGGTCTTCATCGCAAGGTCGTAGAGATTTGTGATCTTTCTGGCATGCATTTCACCGACGGAGCCGTTCAACACGGACACATCCTGGCTGTACACATACACAAGATTGCCATTGATCACTCCGTATCCGGTGACAACACCGTCTGAGGGAGTTTCAGTTTGTTTCAGATTGAAGTCTGTCGCTCTTGCCATGACAAGGGCACCGATTTCAACGAAACTGTTTTCATCAAGCAAAGATTCGATTCTTTTACTTGCCAAACTTGAAGTAGTACTCATTTTGTGACCTCCATTTTTATATTTTTAATTTTCAAAAAAATAACTTTTTTGCGCAACTAAAACTGCGTCTATTTTAGTATAACATATATTATTCTAATCGCCTAGTAAATTTTTTGATTTTTCTGAATCTTTTTCCAGAACTTTTTCAAAGTGGAATTGCTGTTCATTTTATAGTAAAATAAGTATAAAATAGCGATTGCGAGGTTTTATGTTCTATGAATACAAAAAACAGCTTCCATAAACTCTGCCTGACAACGATATTCATTCTGTTTTTATCCACAGCGAGCGGCGGATGTGCCAACATTCCTTCAAGAAACCAAAAACCTGTTTCCCGGACTGGTTTTGCCTTTGATACGGTTGTGACCATCACAATCTATGATTCCAGCAAAGAATATGTGTTAGACCATTGTCTCGCTCTCTGCAAAGACTATGACGCGCTGTTCAGCGCAACACAAAAAGACTCTGATATATGGAAAATCAACCATTCGAACGGACAGCCAACGAACATTTCCTATGAGACCGCAGTACTGCTTCAGGCTGCATTGCAATATTGTGACCAAAGCCAAGGAGCGCTTGACCTTACCCTTCGGCCTATCGCTGATGAATGGGATATCTCAGGCCAGATGAATCAGGCTTCGTCTGAAACGGATTACGAATACTATATTCCTACAGAACAAACATTGTCTGGGCTCTTGAAGCATGTCAATTATAAAAATGTATTGATCACTGACGCAAACGGCACAGAAACGGGATATGATGCCATACTTTCAAACGATATAGCGTACTTTGTGACTCTGAAAGATCCTGAGAGCGCCATTGATCTTGGATTTATCGCCAAAGGGTATATTGCAGACCAATTGAAAACTTATCTGTTGTCGTCCGGCGTGGAGAATGCTATCATCAGCCTTGGCGGCAATATCCTGCTTGTCGGCGCAAAACCAGATGGCTCTCCTTTTAATGTGGGGATTCAGAAACCCTTTGGCGCTGTCAGTGAAGTGCTTACTACGCTTGAGAAAAGTGATAGTTCTGTCGTTTCGTCTGGCTGCTATGAACGCTATTTTATTACAAATTCTGATGAGGATAAGAATGACAAAGACAGAACAATCTATCACCATATCTTTGATACGGCGACGGGTTATCCTGTCCAAAATGATCTTCTGGGTGTCACAATCCTCTCGGATTCTTCTATGAAAGGAGACGCGCTCAGCACATACTGTTATATTCTTGGACTTGAGAAGGGACTTGATTATATCCGCAGCCTTGAAGATGTAGAAGCCGTCTTTGTCACAAAAGATTATGACATCATCACTTCATACTGATTCAATATGAAACAACCTTTCTGTATTCTGTTTTGCGTGTTTTATTAAGTCCTCTTCAGAAACCTTCATATATTTCGCAAGTTCTTTTGCAACATATAGAATATTCTGCGGCACATTTGTGCGGTCAAGCCCCGGTACGTTCTTGGGGGTCAGATACGGTGCATCTGTCTCAATCAAGATTCGCTCAAGTGGTATGATGCGCACTGCGTCGCGCAATTCCTTCGCGCGGCGGTCATCACAAATCCAGCCCGTGATACCAATCGAAAATCCCATAGAAAGATACCGCTCTAATGTTTCCTTATTGCCTGTAAAACAGTGCACCACCGATTTTTCACATAACTCTTTGTGCTTCTTAAAACGTTTCGTAAAATCCTCTGCCGCACTGCGCTCATGCAGAAATAATGGTTTCCCTAGCTTCTCCGCAAGAACTATGTGTTTCTCTAAGCACCGAATCTGATTTTCCTTGGTAGAAAACATTCTGTCATAGTCAAGCCCACATTCCCCAACCGCTACAATCTTGGGATTCTCTGTTATCAGTTTCTCGATCAAAGCAAAGTCCTGCTGCGTCGCCCTGTCCGCATTGTGCGGATGTATCCCCGCTGTCCCATATACAGGATGTGTTTTAACAAAATTGTCTATCTTCTGATTCTCCTTTGGGTCTGTTCCTGTCAAAATGCAGCACACATTACTTTCCATAGCATTTTGTATAATCTTATCTGGTTCTGGAAACTGTCTGCAAAATAAATTCAGTCCAATATCATAGTACTTGATGGTTGTTGTGTTGCTTTGCATATGATTTCTTCTCCCTTCTATGTAACTATATATAACAAAAAAGAATCCTCCTGCCTCTCAATCCTGAAAAGTGGAGAATCCTATAAAATGGGACCTATAGGGCTCGAACCTATGACCCTCTGCTTGTAAGGCAGATGCTC
>ERZ779632.427-NODE-427-length-25205-cov-5.363777_pt1 | contig 25205 bp, 22 predicted proteins | sample MGYA00514194_ERZ779632 | MGnify/ENA primary metagenome ERZ779632 (study PRJEB29562, sample SAMEA4376704) | mouse gut metagenome | isolation source: Cecum | study: EMG produced TPA metagenomics assembly of the A DSS colitis mouse model was used to assess the...
CCGTCAATGCCGATCCCGGCAGGTATCAGGTTCGGATATATTTTACGCGGTGCGCCGGGCTTTTTGTACCGGTAATGCTTCGATCTGCTTTTGATTCCGGCCGGTTTACAGCACTTGTGCGCATATGGATCTGAAACATGAAGGCCTGTATCGGGTTTTATTTTTGCATTCAGCCACCGGCAGCCGTACGATGGATATTTTAGTGGTATTCCCGGAAAAGAGTGATATTGTCTGTAAGCGCTTTTGCTTTCGGCGCCGGATCTGCAGGGCGTTTTTTCCAGTAACAGAAACAGCTTCTCTGAATTCCCATTGTTTCACATAACATCTGAACTGGAAATTCGCCGGACAACTCCGGAATTATTTCATATTCCGGTTGTCGAAGATTGTGACTGTCCTGTCCGCACCAGCTCCTTTCACTTCGTATCCTTTTTTTAACCGCGCCTCACTGATCCGGGATTTCACCAGCTCCTGAATGAGCTCCTCTTTTGTCATGGACTCATATTCAGATAAATCCGGTTCAGAGGAATATACGCTTATCTTCACGGTGTTTTCTTCTTTGTGAATCCGGTTTTTTGGCGGCAGTCCGTTCACATCCCGGTAAAGCCTCATATAATCCCTGGCTGTGCCCTCACTTATTTTGTATTTTATAGGCTGCATCGCTTTTGCTTATTTCATTGTTGTAAATCTGTTTTCCGATGTCTGGTCTTTCCTTTCTTATGTAGCCCATTGGTAAACCTCCTGTTCCTTTTGTGGGGAATGATGTCCGTGTACAATATAGACAGTGTTTCATCTTATCATGTACCCTGTCCAATTTCTACCCCCTCCGTGTCCAGTTTTAGTATACCACTTCACCCTCCAGGGCCTCCGCCTTCTGCTCTTTGGGAATCTCCGGTTTCTTTTCTTCCTTCGCCGCTTTTTGCGGAGCGGCCTTTCCCGGTTCCTTTGCTGCCTTTTGCGGAGCGGTCTTTTCGGGCTCTTTCGCTGCTTTTTCCGAGGCAACCTTTTCCGGCTCCTTTACCGTTTTTTCCGGTGCGGCGGCTTCGGGTGCTTTCTGCTCCTTCCCCGGAGCGGGGGAGCCGCCTGCCCCGGGCTGCGCCGGTTCTTTGCCCAGGCCGTCTGCGCCCGTCAGGTTTTTCGATTTTTCATCGGCCATTCGCAATACCTCCTTCTTGGTTTTCTGGCATGAAAAAAGGGCTTGACCTCTCTTGTCAAGCCCCGGTAGTTGGGTTGCCTCCTTTCCCTGCGCCCATGAAAAAACCGCCCTTCGTTGTGAAAGAGCGGTTTTTCAGCAGGTTGGCAGTCCATTATTTTTTTTTTATATGTATCCCTTTTTACACTGTTACAACCCAATTTTGATGTACAACAGAAACTTATTTTAATCCTCAAAAAGCATCTGTTTCCTCTCAATCATCTCGTCGATTCTTTCTATGAAAGAAGCCACATCTTTCACATTTTCACATCGCCTGATCTGCCCGTCAGGGTATACCCTCTTCGATATACTCCCGGCTCCGCAGGCGACTATGGTCTGCACTTCCTCCATAATCAAAATATTATAAATCCCAGCTTTCCCATCCTTCGCATAACCTACATTCTCAAAATTGCCGGCCATATTTTTCTGCCGGTACAAATAATACGGCGTCATCCCCATCTGTGCACAAATATCTGCTGCCACATCCAGATGCTGCTGCGTATTGATCATTGTAAGTCCCTGATAATCTTCTTTCTGCATCTGCAGCCTCGCCGCGCGCTTTAGTGCAAGAGAGTGTACGGTAACGCTGTCCGGATCCAGTTCTCGGATCTGTTCGAACGTATGTCTGACATCATCCAGTGTTTCCTCCGGCAGTCCCATAATCAGATCCATATTAATGTTATCAAATCCCATACTTCTTGCCAGTAAAAAGCTGTCTGTAATCTGCGCAACTGTGTGATGTCTGCCGATCAAATCCAGCGTTTCCTGCTTCATTGTCTGCGGATTGATCGATATTCTTGATATGCCATGCGCACGCAGTACTTCCAGCTTGTCACGACTGATGCTGTCCGGCCTGCCGGCTTCAGCGGTATATTCCACCAGATGTGACAGATCCAGCTTTTGCTCCAGTACGGACAGTAAACGATCCAGCTGCTCTGGCTCCAGTGTCGTAGGCGTCCCGCCTCCGATGTAAATCGTATCCAGCTGCCGGCCTGCAAAACGCCGCGCGATATCATCGATTTCTTTTTCCAGCGCGTTCAGATAATCATCCATCCGTTTTTTCCACACCGATATCGGAAATGAAGTAAAGGAACAGTACAGACAGGTGCTCGGACAAAATGGAATACCGATATACAGGCTATACCCTTCTTTCACATCCAGTTTGCGAAGCAGCTCTGTCTCCCGACGCGCAATTTCGATACTTAACCCAATCTTTTCTAAAGAAGTGGCATAAGTGTTTTTCATATAATTTGTAATATCTTCCGAAGTCTTACCTGCTGCCAGCATTGTCATCGGTATTTTCGTCGGACGGATGCCCGTCAGCGTCCCCCACGGAAGCGTCTGGCCAGTATATTCGGAGAGTACGCTGTAAAGATTCATCTTTAACAGATTTTTCGTTTCTTTTCGATCGTTATCATCAACCGCAAACACCCTCTGCAAAGACTGCGGCGAACCGGATATTGGAGGATCCGGTTCTTTTAACTCCAGCCGGATGTTACCCGGCTCGTAACATACAAGCAGATATAACCGCACTGGTTCGGCATTTTCCTTATGATCCACACAGACCGAAATATTCTCTGTCGGATAAAACGCCTTAACCAGAGAATGAATATCATATTCAAAATTTTCCTGATTCAACTGTACGAGTATCATGTCAAACCTCTGTTTTGTCAATCGTGGCACGGCTGCTTTTCAACCGCATTTTCTGATGTCCGTTCTCCTTTTATGCCTGTAAGAACGGATTATACCGGCGTTCCGCTCCAATCGTGGTCCATTCGCCATGCCCAGGGAGTACTTTTGTGTCGTCCGGCAGTGGAAACAGTCTGTCGTTAATGCTGCGCACAAGCTGGGACATACTGCCTTTTGGAAAATCCGTCCTTCCTACCGATTCACAAAACAACGTATCTCCACTGAACAAAATCCCCTCGCTTTTGATATAAAAACAGACGCCGCCTGGCGTATGGCCCGGCGTATGGTATACCTCGATCTCAAATCCTGCCAGAGACAAATGATCCTCTTCTCCATGAAAAAATGTATCTGCATGAAATACAAGATTTCTGCCAATCATCCCGCTGCAATTATACGCCGGATTCTCCATTGTCTCTTTGTCATCTTCATGAACATACACAGGAACCTGATACTGCTCTGCCAGCTGCTGCGCTGCCATGCAATGATCAAAATGACCATGCGTAAGCAGCACAGCTTTCGGATGAAGCTCCTTTTTACTCACATAATCTGCAATTACATCCGCATTGTCACCCGGATCTATCACCAGCATTTCTCCTGTTTCACTATTTACTGCCAAAAAGCAGTTTGTGCCGACCATGCCGACCTGAAATTCCTTTACTGTCATCATTTTCCATTCCTGCCTTTTTATCTGATCTTATTTCATCAGATCTGTTTTCATTCCGGTTGTTTTCATCTGATCTGTTTTCATTCCAGCCGTTTTCATCAGACTGTTTTCATTCCAGTTGTTTTCATCTGATCTGTTTTCACCCAGGATGTTTTCATTCCAGCTGTTTCTATCCCGCCGCTCTGTTCTCACCCAGCCGTTTCCGCATCATCTTCATCTCATAGATTCCATTAGTTTTCATCGATTCCCATCTCAGCCTGAGGTACGTTCAATATCTATGACGCTTTCTACCTGACGGATTTTTGCAATAATATGATTCATCTCGTCTTTTCCTTTTGTTCCGAAGGAAATGGATATCGTGGCTATGTTCTGTTTGCTCGTCTTGGAATGTATGGAGTTGATATCGATCTCCCGTTCCGTAAATATTTTTGTAATGTCTACAAGCAGACCGGTCCTGTTATTTCCGTAGATCTTAAGCTCGCCCAGATACAGTCCGTGCTCGCCGCTGCCGCAGCCTTCCTGCCACTCGGCTTCGATCAGACGGGTTTTTTCCACGTCGGACAGATTCATCATATTGATACAGTCTGTACGATGTATGGTCACGCCGCGCCCTCTTGTAATATAACCGCAGATCTCGTCGCCCGGCACCGGACTGCAACATTTGGCGAAATGCGCCGCGATATCGCATAAACCGTTCACGATAATACCGCTTTTGGAATTTGTCTGCAGATGTTTGGAGCCGCCTTCTGCATTCTCTGCCAGCACCTGCTCATCCGAGATTTCAATCGGATGGTCTTTGCGATATTCGTCGAACATTTTGTTTACGACGCTTGCTTCTTTTACCCCGCCGTGGCCGATCGTCGCCAGACACGAATTCCAGTCGTGAAATCCATATTTGCGTATGACTTTTGTCTGATATACATTTTTGTTAATAACCGAAAAATCGATGCCTTTCGCCTTGCAGTATATTGCAATCAGTTCCTTGCCATGCTGTATGTTTTCTTCTTTCAGCTCGCTGCGAAACCACTGGTTGATTTTCGTCTTTGCCTGCGTGCTCTTTACAATATTCAGCCAGTCATGACTTGGGCCTCTGGAATTTTGCGAGGTAATGATTTCGATTCTGTCGCCATTTTGGATGACATAATCGATCGTAACCAGCTTTCCGTTTACCTTTGCGCCGATCATCTTATTGCCGACCGCCGAATGGATGCTGTATGCAAAATCCACCGGTGTAGAGCCGTTCGGAAGATTTTTTACATCGCCATCCGGCGTAAAGCAAAACACCATATCCGAAAACAGATCCAGATCGCTTTTTAGCAGACTCATAAATTCTTTATTATCCGACATATCCTGCTGCCATTCCAGAATCTGCCGCAGCCAGCTTAGCTTTTCTTCTTCCTGATTGCCGCTGGATTTGACTCCGTTTGCGGCTTCTTTGTATTTCCAGTGCGCGGCAATTCCGTATTCCGCCACCCGATGCATCTCAACCGTACGAATCTGTATCTCGAACGGCTGCCCGTCCGAACCCATCAGCGTCGTATGCAAAGACTGATAACGGTTTGGTTTTGGCATGGCGATATAATCTTTAAAACGTCCCGGCACCGGCACATAATTTTCATGTATGACGCCCAACGCAGCATAACAGTCCATGACATTTCGGACAATAATACGAATCGCGAACAGGTCGTATATCTGATCGAGCGTTTTACTCTGATTGACCATCTTTTTGTAAATGCTGAAAAAATGCTTTGCCCGGCCGCCGATCTCTGCGTGAATTCCGGCACGTTCGATATGTCCGCGTACCTCGTCTGTCAGATTGCGGATATAATCGTCCTGGGCCGTTTTGCGCAGCGCCAGCTGCTTGATCAGATCATAATAAGCCGACGCTTCCAGATATTTCAGGCACAAATCGTCCAGTTCTATTTTTACCTTGGAAATACCAAGACGCTGCGCGATCGGCGAGTAAATATCCATCGTCTCCCTGGCGATCTCTTTTTGCTTTTCCGGCCGCATATACTGCAGGGTTCGCATATTGTGAAGCCGGTCGGCGAGCTTGATCAGTATTACGCGGATATCCTTTGCCATAGCCAGAAACATTTTTCTAAAATTCTCTGCCTGTACTTCCACCTTATCCGCATCGTAAGATAACTGCTCTAATTTCGTTACTCCGTCTACAAGCAGCGCTACTTCCGAACCAAATTCCTGCGCGATTTCCTCGTCCGTCATAACCGTATCTTCCACAATATCATGTAAAAGACCCGCTACGATCGTTTCTTTGTCCAGCTCCAGCTCCGCCAGGATCATGGATACGCAAAGCGGATGAATAATATACGCCTCGCCTGATTTTCTTTTCTGATCTTTGTGTGCGGACGCCGCAATCCGATACGCCTTTTCCACCTGTGAAATATCGGCGGAAGGGTGGTATTTTCGAATACAGCCAATCAGTTCCTTATACAATTCCTCTGGTTCGACAAAATCAGGCATTTTGCGGATGCCATTTCTCTTCGCACCTATCTTTGCTTCTAATTCTTCTATTGTTTCCTGTGGCTCGTTCACTGTCATTGAAAAATCTGCCATACCAATCACCTGCTCTCCCGGCTTCGCAACCTCTATTCTTCTAATCACTCTTTAATAATAAAGCATTATACTCAATTTCTTTCAAAAAAGCAACGATTGTGTGAAATTTCTGTGTATCTTTTCTATGCAGCGTCATTTACTCCCGCTGTTCTCCATCAGATTTTACGCCTGCCAGGGCGATACTCCCAAACAAAATAACTCCCTGTCGTTTCTTCTGACTGATTTTCCCTGATCCGCCGGAATAGGAAAAGAGCGAACGCACACCAGATGCATTCGCCCTTCTTACCATTTGAATAATCAGTTACTATTTTTTCATTAAAAGGGATTCCCCTGTCATCTCCGCAGGCTTCTCCATTCCCATCATTTCAATCATCGTCGGTACGATATCCGCCAGACGTCCGCCTTCTTTTAATGTATACGACGGGTCATAGTTGATCAGAATAAACGGAACCGGATTGGTCGTATGTGCGGTAAACGGTACGCCGGATTCATAATCGACCAGCTGCTCTGCATTGCCGTGGTCTGCGCATAAGAACATCTGTCCGTCCACTTCCAGCAACGCTTCTACTGCTCTTCCCACGCATGCGTCCACTGCTTCCACCGCTTTTTTTGCAGCATCCATCACACCTGTATGCCCTACCATATCCGGATTTGCAAAGTTAATAATAATCACGTCATATTTCTGCGAACGAATCGCTTCGCACAGTTTGTCGCATACCGCAGGTGCGCTCATCTCCGGCTGCAGATCGTAAGTCGCCACTTTTGGAGATTTTACAAGAATACGCTCCTCCCCTTTATTCGGCTCTTCCACGCCGCCGTTAAAGAAAAACGTAACATGCGCGTATTTTTCTGTCTCCGCGATTCTTGCCTGCGTTTTACCATTTGCAGCAAGGAACTGACCGAAGGTATTATCCAGTTCCACTTTCTTAAACGCAACCTCTTTATTTGGTATGGTTACGTCATATTCTGTAAAGCAGATATAAGTAACCTGTTTTCTCGGTCCGCGGTCAAATCCGTTAAAATCGTCGCAGCAGAATACTCTTGTCATTTCTCTGGCACGATCCGGACGGAAATTAAAGAAAATTACCGAATCGTTATCTTTGACCGTCGCAACCGGCCTGCCGTCTTTTTCAATCACCGTCGGCAGAATAAATTCATCTGTCTTTTCATCGTCATAAGACGCCTGCATGGCAGCTACCGGATCCGCCGCCATCACTCCTTCACCCTTTGTCAGAGCAGCGTATGCTTTTTCTACGCGCTCCCAGCGGTTGTCACGATCCATGGCATAATAACGTCCGCTGATCGTAGCGATCTGGCCTACGCCAATCTCCTGCATCTTATCGCACAGCTCCTGAATAAATCCTTTGCCGGACGCCGGCGCAGTATCCCGTCCATCCATAAAACAATGCACATATACGTTTTGCAGTCCTTCTTTTTTCGCCAGCTCCAAAAGACCATAAATATGCGTATTATGACTATGCACGCCCCCGTCGGATACCAGTCCGAACAAATGCAGATCAGACTGGTTCTTTTTACAGTTTTCCACTGCCGCCAGCAACGCTTCATTTTTAAAGAAATCTCCGTCTGCAATTTCTTTGGAAATTCTTGTCAGCTCCTGATATACAATACGTCCTGCGCCCATATTCAGATGCCCGACTTCGGAATTACCCATCTGTCCGTCCGGCAGGCCTACCGCCAGTCCGCTGGCATATCCTTTTACAAACGGATAATCCGTCATCAGCTTGTCCAGCACCGGCGTATTCGCCTGCGCCACCGCATTTCCGTCAGCTGTTTCATTTAACCCAAAGCCATCCAGAATCATTAATACCGTAGGTTTTTTACTCATGTTGTTTTCCTCTCTCCTCCTAAATATTCTTCTTACTATAAAATAGCACTAATCCGCAGAATTCTCAACTCTAAATTTACTTTTTATCAAATAATTTGCAGTGCAACTTAGGTGGCTGCGCGGACGTGTGCGTGACAGCCACAAGGGGCCCTGGAGCGGGCCGCCTGGGACTGCACAGACCAGGGCAACGCTACAGTGAACTAATCGCTAACTCCGACTAAGACATTCGGCGTGTGGGCCTCATGCCTAAGTCTGCGTAAGCGCTGGATTTCACCTCCGCTAAAAGCGCCCCTCTGATGTCCGCGCAGTCCCAGGCGGCCCGCTCCAGGGCCCCTTGTGGCTGTCACGCACACTGTTTCATGGCAAGCTATACACAAATAACATGTTGATCGATACACCAAAATGCCATAGATTACAGACTGACGCCTGCATTGGAATAAGCATTACATTCACCTCTGAAAATAACATCACTTCCCTGTCCTTTCAGGATATTGCTGCCGCCAGAGTTCCAATCTGCAAACAGCATCTGGATATATCAGACCCGGCAAATTTTACAATAACTGAAAGTACATTCATCTAAAACCAGCCCGTAAACAGTGTCTGTGACTGCCGGCAGTAATCTGGAACCGGCGGCAGGGGACTGAAAGGACGTCTAAAGGGCGCTTTTAGCGGAGGTGAAATCCAGCGTTTACGCAGACTTGGACATGAGGCCCACACGCCGAATGTCTTAGTCGGAGTTAACGATTAGTTCACCGCAGCGTTGCCCTTGTCCGCGCAGTCCCCTGCCGCCGGTTCCAGGTTCCTGCCAGCGGCCACGGACACGTCCGCGCAGCCACCCAAAGCACACCACTGTATCCAATTTATCTCCATATCATTCCCCAGGACTTATTTACCGACACCCGCTACCAAAGATATCCGAACGGTTACAGCCACGATAAATAAACCAGGAAAACAGTGCAGCAACAGCTTCCGTAAAGCAAAATGCATACCAAACCCCGTCAGCCTGTGCAAAACGGCTGAACAAAAAGGCCGCCGGTATAATGACTGCCACATACCGGGCGAGTGAAATATATAAAGAAGGAGCTCCTTTCCCAAGTCCTTCAAGTACGCCGGAACAGGTTACCGATACTGCCGAAACGATAAATCCCAGACTGATGATATGCAGTGCCCTTACGCCCATCTCAACCGTTTCCGGACTGGAAGTAAACAAGCCGATCAGTTCTTTCGGAATTACCCAGGAGAAGATCGTACCTGCAAGCATCACTCCCATCGTCAGCTTCAGCGTAGTCTGGAAAATCTGTGTCACGCGCCGGTACTCGCCTGCTCCGTAATTATAGCCGACCAGCGGACGGATACCCTGAATAATGCCGTTCGCCGTCAGATAAATAAATGTCTGCAGTTTGTAATATGCTCCCAGTACGAGCACGTACTTTTCTGAAAATGCGGCCAGTATCCCGTTCAAAGATGAAATCAGCAACGATGGCAGCGCCAGATTCAGCATAGCCGGCACCCCGACCGCATATAGTTTTGTCGTCACTTCACGATCTTTACTTACATATTCCTTTGCGATTTTTATCGGAATCGGCCGTATCTTATAAAGCAGCAGATAAACCGCTACCGTTACGCACTGCCCGATACCGGTTGCATAAGCCGCGCCTGCGGCGCCCAGAACCGGAAAAACCCCGATGCCGAAAATCATTAACGGATCCAGGATAATATTGGTAACAAATCCGCACATCATGCAGATCATCGTTTCTTTCATCCTGCCTACAGATTGAAAAATCTTTTCATAAGACAGGCTCAGCGCAATCATTGGCGCAAATAAAAAGGCCCGATTGGAATAGATCAGCGCCTGATCGATAATGTCCTGTACCGATGTAAACGCGCGCAGAAACAATGGCATAAACAGGATACATCCGCCAGCCAGAATCACGCCATGCGCCAGATTTAAAAACACTCCCTGCGTCGCTGCCCGGTATGCCTTTTCCTCCTGCCTTGCGCCCAGATAATAAGCCGTCACTGCATTGACCCCGATCCCAAAACCGATCGTCACTGCATTGATCAGATTCTGCACCGGGAATACAAGCGCCAGAGCGGTCATCGCATCTTCACTGTACTGCGCCACAAAATAGCTGTCCACAATATTGTATAGCGAATTTACTGCCATGGACAATACCATTGGCAGCGCCATGGACAATACAAGCGGCAATATTTTTTTCTCTTTCATAAATGTCTGTTCCATTATACTCCTCCTGGTTTCTATTATTTTTGTGCATAAGAAAAACCACATATCTGCGGCAGGCAGCAGGCAAATGTTTCCAAAACCTGCATGTCCTGTACAGTTATGTGGCGAAAAAAAGATTTCATCCGAATCCTGAAAAATCCACTCCCATATCGCTTATACACTTTAACACGTATGGGTTTTATGAATAAATATGATATCTCTTACAGTGCAAAATGCCTGCGTATCTATTCTATCAAAAAATTTCTGAAATGTGAAGTATAAATTTTATATTTATTCTTTTATCCGGCTGCCTGTCCGTAACGGTACAGATCACCCATGAAACCGTTACGCCCGTCATACCATAGCGTCAATATTGCTTCCCTGTATCACCTCCGGTACTTCCGGCATATCTACCGGTATATCCAGCCCTGCAATCTCAAGCGATACGCCTCCTGACATATCTGCAAAACTTTTAGCGCCGCTGTTCAGCGCCTGCCGTTCTTTTTCCAGCTTCTGAAATACAGCCCGCAGATATTTCAAATCCGCGTCCATAATTTCCCGCATTTCATCTGTCCGGTGTTTTTTCTTTAGCTTCTCCAGATCTTCCGGCTCCATCTCATATACCGCACCGGTAAATTCTTCGCACAGATCTTCCACAGAGGCTTCTCTTGCCATTTCCTCCATCGATTCCTGCATCAGCTCCTGATATTCTTCTAATAATTGTTTCAGCTCCTCTTCGCTGAGTTTCAGCTCTTCCTGCTGCTCCTCCTGATTCTGCAGTTCATCCGTGAGCACATCTTCGAATTCTTCCGTTTTCCCTTTTTGCTCAATATCCTCTTCCTGTTTGAGATGTTTTTCCCGTTTTTTTGCAATTCGCTCCATCTTTCTGGCATGAAGAATCGCATGCCGCAGGTCTGTATCGTCATACTCCTGCGATCCCACTTTGCGCAGCAGCGCGGCTATCGTTCCACGCGCTTTCGTCACTACCTTGCCAGCGCTGTTTGCTGTCTTTGCAAGCAGTATCTGCGATGAAACCGCTTTGAAATTATAATTCAGCCGTTTTGTCTTCTTCTGCTTTGATCTGGAAAAACTAACGGTTCCCGCTACAGTACCATCCGGTTTTGTAAACTGTATCACCCTTTTATCCGAATACATTCCGCCAATCATCATACCCATATTGTCATCCTCCCTGATCTTCTCATCTGCTGTCTTTTGCATGCTCTGCGGTAAATCCATTTACCGTTTATGTATGTTAATTAATTTTTATATCGGCAGATTTGCAGGAATCCTTGATGCAGAATCACACATTTTTGTCAATTTATCCGCAAACGGCTCCTCAGAAACCGAAAAAAGCCCGGCTTCCGCCGGACTCTTTTCCATCGATCAAATCCTTCCAAAAGGAATGATGCTTACCTCTTTTTATACTTCGAAAATCAGATCTCCATAAGACGGCATTGGCCATATATCCTTATCTACGATCATCTCCAGCTGATCGACCGGAGCACGCAGCGCTTCCATCGACGTTTTAATGACGTCTCTGTAATATACGGCACGTTCCCGTCCGTCTTCCATCGATGAGCCAACGCAATCCGCTTCCATCAGCTTCTTTAACGCCGCTTTGGTCTTTGCCAGCAATCCGGATACTTCCTGCAGCAGCTCGATCTGTACGCTGACGTCCGCCGCGTCACACGCAGTTTTTATGCTGTTGACAGATGCTGCCAAGGCTGTCGTATACTTAATTACTGACGGAATAATCTGCTTGCCTGCAATATCGATCATCGCTTTCGCTTCGATATTGAGCGTTTTTGCATAGGTCTCATATTCGATCTCTACACGTGACTCAAGCTCTGTTTTTGTAAATACGTTAAACTTTTCAAATACAGCGACCGAAGCCTCTGCCGTATAAGCCGGTATGGCGTCGACCATGGATTTGATATTTGGAAGACCCCGTCTGGCCGCTTCTTCTACCCATTCGTCCGAATAGCCATTGCCATTAAAAATAATTCTCTGATGTTCTACCGCATATTCCTTAATCAGATCATGCACTGCCTGATTAAAATCGTCTGCTTTTTCCAGTACGTCGCATGCTTCCGAAAAGGCTTCTGCTACAATTGTATTCAGCACTACGTTCGACTGTGCCACGGAGTCCTGTGAACCTACCATACGAAACTCGAATTTGTTTCCGGTAAACGCAAATGGCGACGTCCGGTTACGGTCGGTTGCGTCTTTTCTAAAATCCGGCAGCGTCTTAACGCCAGTTTCCAGCATCTGACGCTTAATGGAATGTGTCGCCATACCGGTACTGATCAGCTGTGCAATCACATCTTCCAGCTGTTCGCCCAAAAATACCGATAAAATAGCCGGAGGCGCTTCGTTGGCTCCCAGTCTGTGGTCATTCCCCACATCCGCTGCCGATGCCCGAAGCAATGCAGAATGTTTATCAACTGCCTTTAAAATACAGACAAGCACCAGTAAAAACTGAATATTTTCATGAGGCGTAACGCCTGGCTCCAGCAGGTTAACGCCATCGTTTGTTACGAGCGACCAGTTGTTATGCTTACCGGAACCATTGACTCCTGCAAATGGTTTCTCATGCAGCAGACACTGCAGTCCATGACGTCCGGCCACCTTTTTGAGGGTTTCCATAATCAGATGATTGTCGTCCACCGCTACATTGCATTCTGCGTAAATCGGCGCAAGCTCATGCTGTGCCGGAGCTACTTCGTTATGCTGTGTCTTTGCGGATACGCCAAGTCTCCACAGCTCCTTATTGACATCTTTCATATATGCTGCAATCCGCTCGCGAATCGCTCCAAAATAATGATCGTCCATTTCCTGACCTTTCGGCGGCATAGCTCCAAACAGCGTACGTCCCGTAAAAATCAGATCTTTTCTCTGCAGATATTTCTTTCTGTCCACGATAAAATATTCCTGTTCCGGTCCTACAGACGGAATTACTTTCTTCGCTGTCGTGTTTCCAAACAGACGAATGAGCCGTACCGCCTGATCGCTGATCGCTTCCATCGAACGAAGCAGAGGCGTTTTCTGGTCAAGCGCCTCGCCTGTATAGGAACAAAAAGCCGTCGGTATACAAAGCGTTGCTCCTGCCGCATCCTGTCTGACAAATGCCGGAGATGTGCAGTCCCAGGCCGTATACCCTCTCGCTTCAAATGTCGCCCGCAGTCCGCCGGACGGGAAAGAAGATGCATCCGGCTCGCCCTTGATCAGTTCTTTTCCGGAAAAGCTCATCAGCACTTTGCCGTTAGACATCGGAGCTGTAATAAAAGAATCATGTTTTTCGGCAGTTACTCCGGTTAATGGCTGGAACCAGTGCGTATAATGCGTCGCACCTTTTTCAATCGCCCACTCTTTCATCTCATGTGCAACAACGTCCGCCGTTGCCAGATCCAGTTCCGCACCATTTTCAATTATTTCTCTCATTTTTTTGTAAACTTTTTTAGGAAGACGTGCCTGCATCACAGAATCGTTAAACACATTTTCGCCAAAAATATCTGCTACATTAAAATAATCGCCCATACTTTTATCCTCATTTCCTTTCTTTCCAAATCCAACGGATAGGTATCCTGGTAACATTATATTATGAAAAAAAATAAGGATGCCCCTTGCTGGAACATCCTCGTTCTTTCCTATCTGCTATTAACATACACCTATTTCGCATAAATTACAATACTTTATTTTTATTTTATCATTTACTTATATTTTCTTTATTTTTACAATCGTTTTTTCGTCAATATTACCAAAATACCAGAGCATATCCGCAATCCTGCCTAAGATATGCTCTGGTACTCTTTGTTTTATTTATGCCTTACCAACAGAACCGAATAATTCCATCTTTTCTTTTACTGTAGCTTTGATTGCTTCTGCGCCCGGAGCGAGTAATTTACGAGGATCAAATCCCTTCCCCTCCAGATCTTTGCCTGCTTCTACATACTTACGTGTCGCTTCCTGGAAAGATAACTGACATTCTGTATTTACATTGATCTTTGCAACGCCAAGCGAAATCGCTTTTTTAATCATATCTTCCGGAATACCTGTACCGCCGTGAAGTACCAACGGCATTTCGCCTGTTTTCTGCTGTACGGCATCCAGTGTCTCAAAGCTCAGACCAGCCCAGTTTTCCGGATATTTGCCATGAATATTACCAATACCTGCTGCCAGCATGTCCACGCCCAGATCAGCGATAGATTTGCATTCTTCAGGATCTGCGCATTCGCCCATTCCTACAACGCCGTCTTCTTCGCCGCCAATGGAACCTACCTCTGCTTCAATAGACAGTCCCAGGTTATGGGATACCGCTACCAGTTCCTTTGTCTTTGCTACGTTTTCTTCAATCGGATAATGAGAACCGTCAAACATGATCGATGTAAATCCTGCTTTAATACACTGATAGCAGCCTTCATAAGTACCATGATCCAGATGCAAAGCAACCGGAACCGTAATTCCAAGCTCTTCATCCATTGCTTTTACCATCGCTGCAACCGTCTTAAATCCTGTCATATACTTTCCAGCGCCTTCGGATACGCCTAAGATGACCGGACTTTTTAACTCTTCCGCCGTCAGTAATACGGATTTTGTCCATTCCAGGTTGTTGATGTTAAACTGGCCGACTGCGTAATGGCCGGCTTTTGCTTTCTTTAGCATTTCTGCTGCTGATACTAACATGTTCTTTCCTCCATTTTTTTGATCTGATTTCATTTGATACTACTATCATACCATTATTTTCAAAAAAAATAAAGAAAAATTTACCATAGTAACGTATCGTTTTTTAGCGTGTTTGTCTCCCGCTGTGTTAATCCCTGGCCGCTCCCTTCTCCAGGATCCGATTCAGTCTCAGAATCAGCATCGACCCTGTGACCGAAGCGGCGATCACGTCACTGACCGGTTCTGCCACAAATACGCCAAATACCGGATCTCTAAAATAATGCGGCAATATAAAAATCAGCGGAATCAAAAGCACCAGTTTACGCAGGCAAGCCATCAGCAGACTGATCTTTGCCTGACCGAGCGCCATAAACGTCTGCTGGCAGGAGATCTGAACGCCAGTGGAAAAAATCCCGGCCATATAAATACGCATGGCCCATATCGTATAATCGCTCAGGGCCGGATCACTGCTGAAAATACCGGTAAATACGTGCGGAACAAGCATCAGCAGCATCCACATCAGCGCCGCGTAACCGGTACAGGTCGCAAACTGGCAGCGAAATGCCTGCCTGACACGCGCTTTATGATCTGCTCCAAAGTTATAGCTCATAATCGGCTGCCCGCCCTGGCAGATTCCCTGCAGCGGCAGCGTAATCAGCTGATTGCAGGAGGAAATAATCGTCATTGCGCCGACCGCGATATCTCCTCCATATCTGGACAGGCTGCTGTTAAAGCTGATATTTAAAATACTTTCCGTACTTAACATCACAATCGTAGATATCCCAAGCGCCAGACAGGGAATAATAACGTCCGCCTCTATCTTCATATCTGAAATCGTCAGGCGCAGCATTGTTTTCGAACCGGTTAAAAACCACAATACCCAGACGGCGCTGACGGCCTGGCTGATTACGGTTGCAGCCGCCGCTCCCTGCACTCCCATTTTCAGGACAAAGATCAGAATCGGATCCAGAATAATATTGCACACAGCTCCCACGACTGTCGTTATCATACTGAACTTTGCAAATCCCTGTGTCGTAATAAATGGATTCATTCCCATCACAATCATTACAAACACGATTCCCAAAATATAAATACGCGCATACGATAACGCATAAGGCAGCGTCACGTCACTGGCGCCAAACATCCGCAGCAATTGCGGCGCATATACATAAAACAATACGGTTAGCATCACCGAGAAAATCATCAGTACCGAAAAACAGTTCCCCAGTATCTTCTGCGCGCCTTCCCTGTCATTTTTACCCATGGAAATCGCCGCTCTGGGCGCGCCTCCGGAACCTGCCAGCATCGCAAACGCGTTGATCATCATTAAAATCGGCAGAAACAGTCCGACTCCCGTTAACGCAGATGCGCCGGCATCCGGAATATGCCCGATATATATCCGGTCCACAATGTTGTACAGCATATTAATCAATTGTGCAATCACTGCCGGAATTGCCAGTTTCAGCATGAGTTTTGGTACGCTTGCGCTCCCCATATCAGGCGTCGTATGTTTTGTTTCCATTTCACCCGTTCCTCCTTATTTCCCAATACTTTTGTAATCGTCTGGCATACGCTGTCATACGCCAAATAAAATAGCAGACATTTCATTCTTTCAAAATGCCTGCCTGTTATGTTTCACCAGAGCTTTCCTCTATGTTTCGCTTTTTACCATAATCTCTACTGCACGGTGCCAGTTTTTAATCACAACCTGATTATGCGAACCGCCATACTCCCCGTCCAGCGTCCAGGTTACTTCTTTTTCTGTATAAAAACGGATTTCATCTGTCTTAAAAGAATAAATAAGTTCTGTATTATCTACCCTTGCCAGAAGCGAAGTAACAATTTCATTCAGCTCCAGCGGATTTTTCGGACGTTTGATCAAAGTCACCTCAAAGACACCGTCATCCAGCAATACATTTTTTCCAGCTATCTGCTTAAACCCGCCGACTGATATGGAATTTGTCACCATTCCGAAAATAAATTCCCCTTCCAGAATCGTATCTGCATATTCCACACGCATTTCATACGCTTCGATATCCAGCAGACTTTTGGCTCCTTCCAGTATATAAGCGGCATGCCCGAGCAGGTTTTTCAGCTCCTGGTTCGTCTGATAAGATACTTCTGTAAAAATACCAAACGCTGCCACATAGATAAAGCTGTTATCGTTAAACTGCCCGACATCACATGCGAACGGCTGGCCATCCAGCGCAATCTCCGCTGCTTTTCGTACATTTTTGGGCAATTGCAGCGAATTGGCAAAGTCATTCGTACTGCCCATCGGAATATACCCGATCGGTCTTTTTTCATCCATCTGCATCATACCCGTAACGACTTCATCCAGCGTTCCGTCGCCGCCGCTGCATATAATCAGATCATATTCCGAGCCTTCCTGCATGATCAGCTCTGTCGCATTGCCGCTGTACTGTGTCGGATGACTTGTGACGCGATATCCTCTTTGTACCATCATATCGATCAGATCTGCCAGCTTTGACCGGATCGCAGCTTTTCCTGCGTGTGCATTATATACGAATAATATTTTTTTCATGATTGATCATTCCTTTTTTCATAGCCCATCTGTCCGGCAATCTCTTCCAGCCTGCGCAGTCTGTGATTGACGCCGGATTTTCCTACTGGCGGACAGCATAGCTCGCCCAGCTCACGAATCGCCGCTTCCGGATAATCCATTCGAAGCGCCGCCATCTCCTGCAGCTGATGCGACAGTCCCTCCAGCGCTCCATGTTTTTTTAAATAGCGAATCGCTTCCTGCTGCCGGTAAGCGGCATTTACTGTTTTATGAATATTTGCTGTCTCGCAGTTTACCCGACGGTTAATATCGTTCCGCATCTCTTTAATAATACGTACATTTTCCAAATCCATCAGCGCTGTATGGGCTCCCATAATATTCAATGCGTCTACAATCTGCGAGCCTTCTTTTAAATAGACAATTTCATGATTTTTTCTTGTAATGATTTTGGCTTCCAGCTGAAAGGCTCCAAACAGTTCCTGCAGCTGGATGGCTTTGCACCGTTCGCTGCAGACAATTTCAAAATGATAAGATTTCTTTGGATTGCTCATCGATCCTGCAGCCAGAAACGCTCCCCGCAAAAATGCGCGTTTACAGCAGTTCTTCTGCAGCAGCAGTCCGTCTGCCAGCGTCATATTTTCACGAATGTGTCCGTCTGCGGATATGATCTTTAACATCAGAAATATCTTTCTGACTGTTTTTTGATCTGAAATATCTGTGAGGTAAGATACCTTGTTTTTTTGTTGTACCGAATATGCCTGCGTAACTGTTACGGTAACGTCTGCCGTCTGCTGCAGCAGCTTTTCATATCTCATTGCCACCCGCTCATTTTCTGTTGCCAGCGTAATATGCATCTGCCCGCTCTGTCTGTATATCTTCCCGCTGCCGCTTAACAGAGCCGCAAGTTCCGCCAGCTGGCAGTGTCTGACCAGACCTCCGACTGCTGCCAGCTCTTTTTTTACTTCACCTGAAAACGACATAGCTCACCTGTCTACTTATGCTGTGTATCTTTTAAAATATCCCGATGTTCGATTTTAAGTCCATAGTTTGGCGCCGATCCATGCTGCTGCGCCTGCTCCGGTTCTTTTGACAGACGCTGATACAACTCGTTCGCCAGCGTAACCGAACGGTGTTTTCCTCCGGTACAGCCGATACTGATCACGAGCTGGTTCTTACCTTCCGCAATATAATTCGGAAGCAGAAACCGGATCATATCCTCCAGTTTGTTCAAAAATACATGCGCTTGCGGATACTGCAGGACATAATCCTGTATTTCCGAATCGTTTCCGTTTTTCAGCCGCAGTCCTTCCACATAATAAGGATTCGGCAGAAACCGTACATCGAAGACAAGATCCGCATCTGCCGGTATTCCATACTTAAATCCAAAAGATAATACGGTAATAAACAGATTTTGGTATTCCTTATTATTTACAAAGATCTTTTCCAGCTCAACTTTTAACTCTCTCGTCAGCAGCCTGCTTGTGTCGATAATATAGTCCGCATGTTCCTTTAAAAATCTTAACTGCTCCCTCTCTCTGCCTATTCCTTTATCCACGCGCTCACCCTGCGCCAGCGGATGGCTGCGCCTCGTTTCTTTATAACGTTTGACAAGAACCGGATCGTCAGAATCCAGAAACAAAATCTCACACTTCCTGCCCTCCGCCTGAAGGCGCATTAATACGTCCTGCATTTCGCTCAGATTCTGTCCGTTTCTGACATCGATACCGACAGCCACTTTCTGCAATTCAGCGCTTGCATTGTCAGACAGCTCGTAAAAACGTTCTACTAACGGTATCGGAAGATTGTCCACGCAGTAATAACCCATATCTTCCATCATTTTTAACGCCGTAGTTTTTCCCGCTCCTGATATACCAGTTAATATTACAAAACGCATCGCAACTCCCCCTTTCTGCCTCTATGTCTGCCATTACACATGAAACCTTTCTCCTGCGGTCTGTGCCTGCATGCACAGACCTGTCTGACATCTGCCGGTCTTACCTTCTATACAAACTCACCCATGCATTTCACTTCTGTCTCCAGCCGGACTCCGGAAGATTCAAACACTTTTTGCTGCACATGGCAAATGAGCTTTCTGACATCGTCCGCCGAAGCGCTGCCTGTATTGATAACAAACCCGCAATGCTTTGCAGATACCTGCGCTCCGCCGACAGAGGCTCCCGCAAGACCGGCTTCCATAATCAGTTTTCCGGCATAGTTTCCCTCAGGGCGTTTAAACGTACTGCCTGCACTTGGATATTCCAGCGGCTGCTTTTCTATCCGGCGCCGTTTCAGGTCGTCCATCAGCGACTGAATCTCCTGCCGTGGCTTCGGCTGCAGCAAAAACTCTGCTTCCAGCACGATCATCTCCCGTTCCTGAATACAGCTGTGCCGGTAGGACAGCTCCAGATCCTTATTACTTAACATCTGCCGCTCTCCTTCTTTTGTCAGAACAATCGCCTGCGTCAGCACATCTTTTAGTTCTCCGCCGTAAGCTCCCGCGTTCATTACTACCGCTCCTCCGACCGAACCGGGAATTCCGGCTGCAAATTCCATCCCTCCAAGTCCGGCTTTCAAGGCTGCCGCGGCTGCCTGAGACAACAGCGCGCCGGCGCCGGCCCTGATACGGTTTCCTTCCGCCTGAACGTCTGCTGCCTGTCTGGATAACGCGAGTACCACTCCGCGGATTCCTTTGTCGCCTACCAGCAGATTGCTGCCATTGCCAACAATCTGACATGGCATTTGCTCCCTGCGGCATAGTGCCGCAACTGCCGCGACCTGATCCGGACGCGGCATTACATAATAATCTGCCGGCCCGCCCACGCGAAACGTTGTGTGACTGCTCATCGGTTCTGCGCATAAAATCTGTTCTTTTGTAAGAATGCTTAATAACTGCTCATAAAAACCTGATTCGCTCATAATGTTTTCTTTCTATCCCAAATTTGCCAAATTCCCAAAAATCCTAAGATTCCTAAAAATCCCAAAAACGACAGTTTCCTACGCTTCTTTTAAAAATGTCTGATACCCCCGGTAGGCTTCATACAAATCGACCTTGCTGATAATCTCCCATGGCGCATGCATATTTAATACGGCGACTCCGCTGTCAATGACTTCCATGCCGTAATCAGCCAGAATAAACGCGATCGTTCCGCCGCCTCCCTGGTCTACCTTTCCAAGCTCGGAAGTCTGGTACGACACGTCGTTACGATCAAAAATGTTGCGTAAATGCGCCATATATTCGGCATTCGCGTCGTTCGAACCGGATTTTCCTCTGGATCCTGTATATTTGTTGAATACTAACCCTTTTCCAAAATATGCGGCGTTCTTCTTATCGGATACCGACGCAAAATTTGGGTCAAAGGCTGCGCTGACATCAGAAGAAAGTACTTTGGAATTTGCCAGTGCCCGCCGCAGCGCCAGTTCGCTATATTGTCCCGCCGCATGCATCACCTCAGCCGTCATATTTTCGAAAAAACGGGATTTCATACCTGTCGCTCCAACGCTCCCGACTTCTTCTTTATCTACAAGCAGACATACGCTGGTACGCTCCGGTATTTCTTCCAGATCGAGCATTGCCATAAAAGACGGATATGCGCATACTCTATCATCATGTCCGTATCCCATAATCATACTCCGGTCAAACCCGTAATCTCTGGCTTCGCCTGCCGGAACTACTTCGATCTCCGCAGATACAAAATCTTCTTCTTCGATCTGATATTCTTTTGCCAGAATCTGTAAAACATTTGCCTTGACACGGTCTTTGATCACTTCGCTGTCGTCCTCTTTTTTCTCCTGCTTAAACAGTGGAATACTGCCGATCAGAATATCCAGATTTTCTCCTTCGATTACTTTTCCCGCCTTTTTTTCCATCTGTTCGCCGGCAAGATGAATCAGCAGATCGCTGACTCCGAATACCGGATCTCCCGGTTTATCTCCGATACTCACCGAAATTACCGTGCCGTCTTTTTTTACAAAAACGCCGTGCAATGCGAGCGGCAGGGTAACCCACTGATATTTCTTTACGCCGCCGTAATAATGCGTATCCAGCATAGCCATTTCCGTATCTTCATATAATGGATTCTGTTTCAGATCGAGTCGCGGAGAGTCGATATGTGCGCCCAGGATATTCATTCCCTGCTCTATCGGCTGTGTTCCAACGACATACATCGCCAGACCTTTTCCCATATTGACAGCATATACTTTGTCTCCCGGCTTTAGAGATCCGCCGGACTTTATCTTTTCTTCCATATCTGTAAATCCTGAACGTTTTGCTATCTGCTTAAATTTTTCCGTGCATTCCCGTTCTGTCTTGCAATCGGAAATAAACTGTCTGTATGTTTCACTAAATTCCAGCAACGGTCCGCGCTTCTCTTCAGGGTATTTTTCCCATGCATTCTTTCTTTCCATGTTTCTGCTTCTCCATTCCATTTCTTATTTCGTCAGATCCGGCAACCGCACAATCGTATCCGTCGTCTAGGATGTGGCGCTGTCTTTCGACAGATTTTCCTGTACGCGCCGGCACAGTTCTTTTGCCGCGTTATACCCCATCTTTTTCTGTCTGTGATTGACCGCAGCCGCCTCGCAGATCAGAGCCAGATTTCGTCCTGGTCTTATCGGAAGGGAATGACACACGACTTTTGTGCCAAGAAACTCCGTATACTCCTGTTCCAGTCCCATACGATCGTATTCATTGTCTTTTTTCCAGTCTTCCAGTTTAATTACAAGATCGATGTTCTGTTTTTCCTTGACACATTCCACACCATACAGTGCCTTGACATCTATAATTCCAATACCGCGCAATTCGATAAAATAACGGGTAATATCCGGTGAGGTACCTATTAACGTCCGTTCATTGATCTTGCGTATTTCCACCACATCGTCCGTCACAAGACGATGTCCGCGCCGGATCAGCTCCAGCGCCGTCTCGCTCTTGCCAATGCCGCTCTCGCCCATAATCAGCAGTCCTTCTCCATATACGTCTACAAGTACTCCATGGATGGAAATACAAGGCGCCAGCTCTTCATTCAATACGCGGATAATTTCCGCTGTGATACTCGATGTCTTACGTTCTGTACTAAGAACAGCAACATTGTGTTTTTTCGCAATTTCAATAAAGTTTCCTTCCGGTATCAGTCCCCGGCAAAAAACAATACACGGTATATCATACGAAAAAAACGCTTCGATCGCCTTTGTTCTCTCTTCCTCTTCCAGCTGCCGCAGATAAGCATACTCCACCATTCCTACAATCTGGACACGTTCCTTTGGGAAATATTCGAAATAGCCGCAAAACTGCAGTGCCGGCCGGTTAATCTCGGATACGGTTATCTCGCGGATACCAAGATCTATTTCAGTCGTTAAGTTTTTCATTTGAAATAAATCTGCAAACCGCTGTACATTGACACCCTTCATAAAAATCTCCTTTCCTATGCCCGGGGCATAGATATCTGCTTCTGATGTGTCTTTAGTTTATCACAAATGATACCATACGGCAATCATGTGTTTTCATGTTCTGTTTCCCTGTCGGACGGTTCAGAGTCCTGCCCGCATTGCTCCGTCTGCGTGTGAAAATACTGCCAGACAGATAACGCGGCTTTTTCGTTCATACTGTCTGCCTCGCAAAGCTGTTCTACCGTTGCAGACCGTATGGCGTCGATCGATTGAAAATAACGCATCAGCGCCTTTCTCCTGGCTGGCCCAATTCCCGAAATATCGTCCAGTACCGAGTGCACCTGTTCCTTACTGCGCAAAGAACGGTGATATTCAATTGCAAATCTGTGCGCCTCGTCCTGAATACGGGTGATCAGCTTAAACCCTTCCGAATTTTTATCGATCGGGAGCTCCTGATTATGAAAATAGAGGCCTCTTGTACGATGAAAATCATCTTTTACCATACCGCATACCGGAATCGACAAATGCAGCTCGTCGAGCACCTGAAGCGCGATATTGACCTGTCCGCGTCCTCCGTCCATCATAATCAGATCAGGAAATTTTGTAAAGCTGCCATAAGCGTCTTCCATCTGTTTTTTCGCACGTTCCTTTCGCTCTTCCATCCCATGGGTGAAACGTCTTGTCAGCACTTCATGCATCGACGCATAATCATCCGGTCCCGCAACCGTACGCAGCTTAAACTTCCGATAATCGCTGCGGCACGGTTTTCCTTTTTCATATACAATCATCGAGCCGACGCTTTCAAACCCGTTCGTATTTGAGATATCGTATGCTTCCACACGGCTGACTCCCGGCAGATCCAGAATTTTCGCTATTTCTTTCATCGCGCCAATCGTCCTGCCCTCTTCCCGTTTCAGCCGTTCCTTATCCTGATTTAATACGAGTCTGGCATTTTTCTGTGCCAGATCTACGAGCTTTTCTTTCATCCCCTTTTGCGGTACGCGGATACTGACTTTCTGTCCCCGTTTGCTGCTCAGCCACTGCGCAATGACGTCGCTTTCTTCAATTGCCGTCTGCAGCATAATCTCTTTTGGAATAAACGGCGTTCCTGCATAAAACTGTTTGAGAAACGACGTCAGAATCTGCTGCGTCGTATTACCCACATCGATCGTTACATAAAAATGCTCCCGTCCGATCAGCCTCCCGTCCCGGATAAAAAACACCTGAACCACCGCGTCCCTGTCGTCTTTTGCGAGAGCGATAATATCCTTATCTTCCCCGTCCGAATTTGTCACTTTCTGTTTTTGGGATACCTGGCGGACACTATCGATCAGATCGCGGTATTCCATTGCTTTTTCAAAATCCATCTCCGCAGACGCTGCCTGCATTTTCTGTTCCAGCTCTTCTAATATTGGCTTATAATTCCCATTCAGAAAATCCAGCGCTTTTTTTATCTGTACCCGGTAATCCTCTGGTGAAATATATCCCTGACACGGTCCCTGGCACTGGTGAATATGGTAGTTCAGACACGGACGGTCTTTCCCCGTATCCCGCGGCAGCTGCCGGTTACAGGTTCGCAGCTGATACAGTTTGCGGATCAGCTCGATCGTATCCTTGACCGCTCCTGCGCTCGTATAAGGTCCGAAATACTGTGATTTATCCTTTTTCATCTGACGCGAAAAAAGGACCCTGGGGTAAGTTTCCCCCAGCGTCACTTTAATATACGGATAAGTCTTATCATCTTTCAGCAGAATATTATATTTCGGACGATGCTCTTTGATCAGATTACATTCCAATACAAGAGCCTCCAGTTCCGAATCCGTTATGATATATTCAAATCGGTCGATCAGCGATACCATCTGATCTTTTCGGATTCCTTCTCTGTGACTGGCACGAAAATACTGACGTACACGATTTTTCAGACTGACTGCTTTACCTACGTAAATAATCGTATCGTTTTTATCGTGCATCAGGTAGACTCCCGGACGATCCGGGAGCTTTTTTAGTTCTTCCTGAATATCAAACATTATTTCCTGTCATCTTCTTTCTGCTCGTTCTGATTCCACAACTGCTGTTCCCATTCCGACTGCCCGCGCGCCTGCGAAGACGGACGTTGTCCGAAAGCGTCGTGCGTCATTGTCGGATTCTGATTCGACGGATTCGCCTTATAGTCGTTATCATCCTGCATCGCGCTTTGATGCGTGGTCTTCTGTCCCTGCATCTGCGCCGGATTCAGGTTATTTGTTCCCGGCGGCTGTGTCGGAGCCGGACTATTTGCTCCTGGCATCTGCGTCGGATTCGTTATTCCCGACATCTGCATCGGAACATTTATACCTGATGTCTGCATCGGATTCTGGCCATTTTGTCCCTGCACCTGCGTCGGGTTTGGAATGTTCTGACCTGATATCTGCGGCTGCACCGGTACCTGACCGCCTGCCATCTGCG
>ERZ779632.431-NODE-431-length-25003-cov-16.032548_pt1 | contig 25003 bp, 20 predicted proteins | sample MGYA00514194_ERZ779632 | MGnify/ENA primary metagenome ERZ779632 (study PRJEB29562, sample SAMEA4376704) | mouse gut metagenome | isolation source: Cecum | study: EMG produced TPA metagenomics assembly of the A DSS colitis mouse model was used to assess the...
GGCTTCATACTGGCTGAGACACTGGTATACCTGCTCTCAGAGCGCTGATTTCTTTTCCTCTTCGATTGCTGAAATAAGTAAAACATCTGTATCAGCTTCCATTCTTTCCGCTCCAAGCTCATTGAAAAACTCTTTGTCATCCCCAAACTCCCGATAAAACCTTTCCGTAATGGCCCTTACATCATATTTACGCCGTATGGGGTCAAATCCTGGCTCCTCCGGCAGCTGCAGGCCGGTGTACTGGTAGTCCTGATAGTATCTCCAGCATAGAGGCGCACCCCGGTTTTCCCCTGCCATCTGCCCGTTGTGAAACACGATCCCCTTTTTCTTATCGCCCAGTTCCTTCCCTTAGGCATCCCCTTTCTTGCGCAGAAGCTGCAGCAGCCAGCCTGTGGGGATGGACGCACCATAGCCGACCTCCCATTCCGTTTCAAGACTGAACGCAAACTTGACAGGCGTCAAAAAACTGCTGGGAAGACTCGGATGCTCTTCAAGACCTATTAAAAAACCAGTCCCTGACTCTATGGTCTTCTTCTCGATCCCAATTGAGTTAGACAAACAGCATGTCTGTAAATATTCCTTTTAATAGGCGATCCCCAAGAAATACATCCTGTTCCTTATTCTCTTTAACATTTCCCCACGCAGTTTGTCCGGTAATGTTTTAACTATATAATTTATCGTTCCATACACCAGATCATCCTCCAAATCCATCCTTGTGATGCTGTCTGGCACATTATTGAATACGAAGAAGAAATGATTCGGGAACTGGTATTACTCTTCACTGACGAAATGTGCAAACCAATCTAGAGTCGCATTTATATTACCCCGGTCAAAAGTGAGCAGCTCAAAATAATTCCGAGGAGATCTCTTATCGATCGTACCACTTTCCTTGCCATCCAGCAGCACCTCAAGAACGCTGTCTGAATAACCGTTAGAGTTTTTTGGGGGGATATCAAAAAAAGCATAATAAACTTTTTTCTCTGTCAACTTTTTCAAATGCTTTAAAGTCTTTTTTAGCCCAGATAAAAAAGATAGATAGGCGATCTGCGAGCTGTAATTCAGCCGTGAAACCGCTTTAAACTGCTCCCGCTCCTCAAAGCCCGGGCTTGCCAATGCCGCATATATAGGCATCTGGTCGCCTCTGGCCACAATAGACAGCAAACTATCAAAACGAAGCCAAGGTGTAGAAATGCAATCCGGCGTTTTCTTGCGGTAGGACTCCAAAAGAGCCTTATTTATACTTTCTTTCGCCAGCCCACTTTCTCCGGGCTTTGCGGATCCAAACAACAGATGCTGTCAGGACGACCCTTGCATATCCATATCTAAGAGCATGGAACAAATTTGAGGCTCCTCCTCATCTACAGGAATGTCAATTTTCCTGTACAGATGGCTCTGAGCCGCCAAAGTAAGCATCAGTGACAGCGGGGATTTGCCGCAGCCGCCCTTTACAGAATCCGCTATGCTATAATTTCGTGGTTCATCTTTTTCGAATGGAAACGCAGCACCCATGATAATCCCTACTACTTTCTATGAATAGCAGAACAGCCTTTGAGATATTTTTATCTTATTATAGCAATTTTTGCTAAAAAAACAAGGCTATCGCTAAAAAGTCTCCAAATCAACAAGCAAGAAGCACTACTCTTTTACAAGGAGCAGTGCTTCTTTGAATTTTTGTGTCAATCTCAACTTCTTTGAACACAATTCCTATATAAATAAGAATCTATATATTGGTTTCGGGCACAGACTTCACAGACCTTGCGGAAAGCCTTTTCAGGGACAAGCTTCCCTGTGGTCCGCATGATTTCGAATTTTCTGGATTGATTGGGGGGACATACTGGGTTGGACTGTCATAGTCAGCCATGATCTCCCGATAAAAGCGCTTCTGGAAATATTTCAAGCTCAAGGTATTGGCTCCTTTTGGGAAGGAACACGGATCTATAAGCTTTAGATACTCACTTTCGCTATTCAAGCTATTTTTCAATTCAGCATCGCCCAACAAATAAAATTGGTTTTTGAAAACGTGCAGGAAGAGCAAATCATCTACGCTTTTTGCGTCCTATATAGAAAAGAGGCCATGCAGCCCCGGAAGTACCGGTAGTACATATCATCGTTTTTCCGATTAAAACACGGAAGCACGATGGATTCCAGGTATTCGCGCAGAATTCCGCCAAACTTTTCCCTTTTTTGCGTGTATCTTAAGATGTTTTGGGGATAGGCATAGGAAAGCTCTAGCCTTTTCGGCCACTCCCGATAATCAATCCCCACCAAAATTTCAGCCAGAAGGTCGATTTTCCTTTCCATCCGGTCGGCCAGATCCATCCAGGAAACCGAAAAAACGCAGCCGTTCGTTGGCGACGTGTAGGTTGCTGTGTTTAATAAACTGCCAAAGGTTAAATACGATCACCAGCTCAGCCAAGACTTCCCCCACTTTGCCTGTGCTTTTCCCAACCTCTTTCAGTTCTTCATCGTTATTTTTGCCATAGGGGAAGAGATGCCTCCACATAGGTACTGGGGGTTCTTTTTTCGTCTTGTCCCAATAGATCTTAAACAAATCTGCTACAAAGGAGACGGTATCCTCAGCCCCACTGTATTCCTTCACCAAAAGGAAAATCCAGGATCGGTTCACGGCTTGGGCACTGGTTGTATCCCCACAGATTGGTTTGCGAATTCTCTTGTCGCTTTCCTTGTCCTCTTCCTCTATCTCCATGCAGGTCATACCTTCTCCTCCCTTGCTATTCACGCACAACGGTGATTGATTTTCAGATGTGATTATATTGTAACAACCCGGCTGGTGTAACGAGCCATATGCCCTAAATGCCCGAGGGACAAGCCCCTCGGGCGACAACCATCTGTTTTCTACCGTCTTTTTTATTAATATAGTATTATGCAGGTCTGCGGTTTTTGTGTCCTCGGGGAGGCCAATCTGAATAGCCCTGTAGCTGTCCATGGCCTCCTTTTCCGGAGTCTTTATCACGCGCTGCTAGCCTCCTTTTTCAGCCATATACAGCAACTTCAGCATACGGCCGCCAAGACGAGGTTCGGATTTTTGAAATTTAGGAACTTAAATTTTTGCAAACTGTCTTACTTATACTAACACAGGGGGCAAAAATTACAAGATGCCATCGGCGTATTTGCAGAAAAAAATTCCTGTTTTTTTAAAAAATAGGGTACTTTAATCACAAAATGGGTGTGCTTATCTATCTGCTGCTCTTATAGCCCGCAAAGCTGGAACACCCACAAAATCAGCCCAAACACCACGCTGGCCGTAATGCCGAACACCAGCACCGGGCCGGCTACTGTGAACAGCTTTGCCCCCAGGCCGGTGATGAAGCCCTCTGCCTTAAACTCCATTGCCGGGGACACCATGGAGTTGGCAAAGCCTGTAATGGGCACCAGCATCCCGGCTCCGGCGTGTTTTGCCAGGTTGTCATACCAGCCAAAGGCCGTCAGGGCGGCGGAAATCAAAATCAGGCTGATGGACACCACAGCCCTGGCGTCCTTTACTTCCAGCCCCATGCCCTGGTAAGCGTTGCACAGCCACTGGCCTATGGTGCAGATAAACCCTCCCGTTACAAAGGCCAGCAGGCAGTCCTTGAAAACCGGGGACGGGGGCGAAACCTCCTTCACCATCTGATCATATTGTTTTTTGCTCACTGTTTTCATGGCAGTCCTCTTCCTTTCTCGCCCATATCGCGAACGCCTTATAGCCACCGCACTTAAAAAGCGGTAAAAATTTCAAGGGTGGTGGCTAGAGTCTGTTTTAAAACCGGAGAAATGCCAGTATTTTTGTTCAGGACGGACGGTTTCAAGGCGAAAACCGCAAGAGATACTTTCGTATTTCGAGGATTTTTAACACAGAAACCGTTTGTCACTGGACAAAAAGACGGTTTTTCGGAGTTTTAAGACAGACTCTAGGGCTTGTTCTGTTTTCCAAAGGAAAACAGAGAGCAGGATTGCGTGTTTCTTGCAAGCCTGCCACCTGCAAAACGAAATTTTGCAGGTGCGTCAACTGTATATGCGCAGGAATAGTCTGTACTGCCAGTTCAAAAATATGCAGCGGGCCGCCCGCCCTGTGTTTTCTTATGCTTTTCTGCTTTCCAGGATCTCTCTTATCTGCCTCTCCACCTTTTCCAAATCTGGAGAGCACAGCACAGGCAGCAAATTCGCCAGGGCTTCCGGCGGCAGATCCCACCACTTCAACTGGAGCAGCGCTTCTATCAGGCTTTCATGAAACCTTTTTTTGATAAACCGCGCCGGGTTTCCGCCCACCACACTGTAAGGCTCCACGTCCCTTGTTACCAGGGAATACGCGCCAATAACCGCCCCGTCCCCTATCCGAACCCCAGGCATAACCACGCATTCCCTGCCAAACCACACGTCATTGCCCACAACCGTGTCCCCCTTAAAGGGAAGCTGGGCCAGGTGTTCCGGGCTGTTTTCCGCCCAAGCGCCGCCAAACACATGGAAGGGATATGTTGTCACGCTGCTGATACGGTGGTTTGCCGCGCCCATGATAAATTTTGTTCCAGCCGCCAGGGCGCAGAATTTCCCGATAATCAGCCTGTCCCCAAACTCGGGGTAATGAAAAAGCACGTTGTTTTTCTCAAAGCCTGTGGGATCTGCCGGATCATCATAATAGGTATACTCCCCCACCTGGATATTGGGCGAGGTTATCACATTTTTAATAAAGCAGGATGTCCCATATTCGTTGGGAAAAACTGCATTTGGGTCTGGTATACGCATAATTATCTCCTCTCTTTTGTTTTTAGCATCCTCTCCTTTCCCCCCGCCGGTACAATCGCAACCGCCCGTATCTCCCTCAGCTTTCTCATATAATCCATCCTGGGGCACAGGCCCCAAAGGCAGCCCTTTGCCTCCTGTGCCGTTCCTTTCGCTTCTGTTTTCCTTGTGCCGTTCAGTTGGCTTTACAGCATTTCATTAAACTCGATCCGTTCCCGGTTCGGCCCCAGGATGATGAAAAACCGCACGCCCTTTTCCCAAAAGGGCAGTTCCTCAATGCCATTGCTGACAATTTCATATCCCTGCTCCCGGGCCTTATCATAGCACGCGTCTATATTCTTCACATCCAGGGCCAGATGGTCAATGGCCCCGGACTCCATGGCGGCCCGCTTGTTCTCATAGGCCTCCATGGTCAGGTTCCCCAGCCGCAGGAAAGCCACCCGCTCCTTTGCGGCCTCATTCACCGTCTCATACACGTTTTCAAATCCCAGCCCCTCATAAAAGGCGATGGTCTTATCCATGTCGTTTGTGGGCAGGCCCACATGCTGCAGGCCCGCGGCAAATTCACCCAGCTTCATAACAATCACCATGCGATGCAGAAAGTGCGCCAAAGAGACAGCCAGCCCCCGCACCCCACACCGCTCCTTTCTTTTCATTTTTTATTTGCCCTGCTGGCTTCCTCCACACAGGGCCTTCACAATCTCGTCCGTATGCATTCCCCGGGAGCCTTTCACCAGCACCGCGTCTCCAGCGCCTAAAGTGCCATTCAGGAAGCCCAGTGCCTCCCCGTTTGAAGGGAACCATCTGGCGCCGTCCCCAAAGCCCTGGGCGATGTCCTTTGCCAGCGGCCCCACCGCTATCAGCTCATGGATGCCCTTCTCCCTGGCATATTGGCCCACCTCCAGGTGCGCCTGCCGGGAAACTTCCCCCAGTTCCAGCATATCCGCCAGCACAGCAAAGCGCCTGCCTTCGCAGGGCCGGGAGCACAGCACATCCAGGGCGCTGCGCATGGAATCGGGGCTGGCGTTATAGCTGTCGTCAATCACCGTCACGCCCCCTGCCTGGAGGATCTGCTGGCGCATGGCCGGCGGGGTGTAGTCTGCAATGGCCTGGGCGGCCGCCTCCCCTGCCATGCCCAGATGGCAGGCCACCGCCATGCAGGCCAGGGCGTTGCGCACATTGTGTACCCCCGGGGCCGGCACAAAGACCTCCTGCTCCCAGCCCTGGGGGGACAGGCAGGTAAAACGGGTGCCGCCGTTTTCCTCCCGGAGATCCTGGGCCTGCCAATAGCAGTCCTCCCCCAGGCCATAGGGTATCACCCGACAGGCGGCAGTGTCCTCTAACGCGGACAGCAGGTCGTCGTCGCCGTTTACGAAAAGCGCCCCGGTATAGGGAAGGTAGTCTGCAATGTGCATCTTTTCCTTTAAGATATTCTCCCGGGTTTTGCAAAACTCAATGTGGGACACCCCGATGTTGGTGATAACCGCGCAGGTGGGCCGCACCACCGGGGCAATGCGCCCCATCTCCCCGGGCATGCTCATGCCCATCTCCACCACTGCGGCGGTGTGCCGCGGCTCCAGCCCGCAGATGGTGATGGGCACGCCCACCTGGCTGTTCTGGCTGCCGGCGGTTTTCATCACGTCAAACCCTGCGCTGAGGGTCTGGGCCAGCATCTCCTTGGTGGTGGTTTTGCCCACGCTGCCGGTTATCCCCACAATGGGCAGGTCAAACTGGCTGCGGTAGCAGGCGGCATACCGCTGCAAAGCCCCCCGGCAGTCCTCCACCAGCACCACCGGGCCTCCGGGGAAAGGGATTTCATGATCTGTAAAGGCTGCCGCAGCGCCCTTTTCAAACACAGAGGCAATATATGTATGCCCGTCTGTGCGTTCCCCCCGGATGGGCACAAACATGGCCCCCGGCCCTGCCTCCCGACTGTCTGTGATAAAATGGGTGACTTCCCTCTCCCCATCGCCCCACAGGATCTTCCCTTCCACAGCCGCCGCAATTTCCTCCAGCTTCGTCCGCATATCAACCACCAGCCCGGCGCCAGGCAGTCCTGGCGCTCTTTCCTTTCTTCATAAAATATTTCAAAAGCAGTTCTTACTCATCCAGCTTCAGCACAGACATGAATGCCTCCTGGGGCACCTCCACTGTGCCAAGCTGCCGCATCCGCTTCTTGCCCTCTTTCTGCTTTTCCAAAAGCTTCTTCTTCCGGGTGATGTCGCCGCCATAGCACTTTGCCAGCACATCCTTGCGCATGGCCTTCACCGTCTCCCGGGCAATAATCTTCCCGCCAATGCAGGCCTGGATAGGCACTTCGAAAAGCTGCCGGGGGATTTTCTCCTTCAGCTTTTCCGACATCTTCCTGGCCCGGGGATATGCCTTTTCCGCGTGGATGATAAAGGAAAGGGCATCCACCACCTCGCCGTTAAGCATAATGTCCAGCTTTACAAGCTCGGATTTCTGATAGCCTAAAAGCTCATAGTCAAAGGAGGCATAGCCCCTGGTGCGGGACTTCAGCGCGTCAAAGAAGTCGTAGATAATTTCATTTAAGGGCAGCTCATAGTGGATATCCACCCGGTCGGTGTCAATGTAGCGCATGTCCTTGAACACGCCCCGGCGCTCCTGGCACAGCTCCATAATATTGCCCACATAATCGGAAGGGGCATAGATATGGGCGTTTGTAATAGGCTCCTGGGCCTCCTTGATAACGGCGGGGTCAGGGTAGTTGGTGGGGTTATCCACCCGGAGGGTTTCCCCGTTTGTCTTGGTAATTTCATACACCACGCTGGGGGCGGTGGTGATGAGATCCAGGTTATATTCCCGCTCCAGCCGCTCCTGGATAATCTCCATGTGCAAAAGCCCCAAAAACCCGCACCGGAACCCAAAGCCCAGGGCAATGGAGGTTTCCGGCTCAAAGGTGAGGGAGGCATCGTTTAACTGCAGCTTTTCCAGGGCGTCCCGCAAATCTGTATAGTGGGCGCCGTCCGCCGGATAGATGCCGCAGAACACCATGGGCTGCACAGCCCGGTAGCCTGCCAAAGGCTCTGCCGCCGGGCGCCGCGCCAAAGTCACTGTGTCGCCCACCCGGGCATGGCGCACATCCTTGATGGAGGCGGCAATATACCCCACTTCCCCGGCCTGCAGGCACTGGGCCGGTTCCAGGGAAGTGGCCCGCAAAAAGCCGCATTCCACCACAGTGAACTCCCCGCCTGTTGCCATCATGCGGATGGTGTCCCCAGGCCGCAGCTCCCCGTCCATCACCCGGATATACACGATAACGCCCCGGTAAGAGTCATAATAGGAGTCGAAAATCAAGGCCCTGAGGGGGGCCGTCTCGTCCCCCTCAGGCGCGGGGATGTCCGTAACAATCCGCTCCAAAACCTCTTCAACGTTCACCCCGGTTTTGGCGGAAATCCGGGGCGCGTCCAAAGCCGGAATGCCGATAATGTCCTCAATCTCGTGGCAGACCCGCTCAGGCTCTGCGCCGGGCAAATCGATCTTATTGACAACCGGCAGGATTTCCAGCCCCGCGTCCACTGCCAGATAGGTGTTTGCCAGGGTCTGGGCCTCAATCCCCTGGGAGGCGTCCACTACCAGCACAGCCCCCTCGCAGGCCGCCAAGGACCGGGACACCTCATAGTTAAAGTCCACGTGCCCCGGGGTGTCGATAAGGTTGAAGGTGTACTCCTCCCCGTCCTGGGCCTGATACCGGAGGGTCACCGCGTGGGCTTTGATGGTGATGCCCCGCTCCCGCTCCAAGTCCATATTGTCCAAAAGCTGGTTCTCCATTTCCCGCAGGGCCACCGCACTGGTTTTTTCCAGAATCCGGTCTGCCAGGGTGCTTTTCCCATGGTCAATGTGGGCTACAATGCAAAAATTTCTGATTTTACTCCTGTCCATCTGTTTCTTCTCCGTCCTTCCCTTTAAGGCCGTGGAACTCCGTTCCACACCTTGGCCTAAGAAACTTTTTGAAAAAAGTTTCTTAGGAATCTTCAAAAACTTTCCTGTCCGCCTCACGCCAGCCGCGCGACAGCTCACGTAAGCGCGGAACCCCGTTCCGCGGCGAAAAATTTCCTCTCATGCTCCCCGCGTCTAGGAATCTTCAAAAACTTTCCTGTCCGCCTCACGCCAGCCGCGCGACGGCTCACGTAAGCGCGGAATCCCGTTCCGCGGCGAAAAATTTCCTCTCATGCTCCCCGCGTCTCGGATGAAACGTCACGTTTCACATGTCGCGGAATTTGCGCACCCGGCGGAGCATCCGCTGCTTGCGGCGGTACATGACCATCAAAATAAAATATACAATGATAAGGGCCACAATAACCGCGATAATCACCACAAACCAGGGGGAGGAAAGCAGGGACTTCCCCTGCTCCCAGCTTGCCAGCAGGTCGCTGCGGGAAACAGACTCTGCCGCCACCAAAGGCACAGTAGCAATCACCTCATCGGCATAGCTTAAGGTGGCAGTGCCCACCTGCTCCCCCTTGCGCACCGGGGCCTGCACGCTTTCCGGCTTGTTCACCGTCACCACAATACTGCTGGCGTCCACGCTGTTGGGCAGCATGACGCTGGCGCTTTCCCCTGCCGCCAGCAGGAGCTGATCCTGCTGAAAGGCATACTCCAGGTTCACAGAACTGAGCACCTCTCCCGGGACAGCCACCGTCTTTTTCCCCAGGTTCTCCAAGGCCCAGCGGAACAGGGAGCGGGCGTCCAGCATTTCCCCATGAATCCCTTCCTCATAGCCTTCCATGTCCCCCAGGCATATCACCACATAGGTATACCCCAAAGCTGTGGCGGAAGCCGCCAGGCAGTATCCCGCCTGGTTATGGGAGCCTGTTTTGATGCCTGTAGCAGACTTATAATAATACTCTATGCCGCTTTGCTCGTCCATATAATTCTGCAAAAGCTTGTTGGTGCTGTGAAAGGTTTCCTCGCTCTCGTTCACGTTTGTGGCAGGCTTTACATAGGCAAAGGTGCCTGTGATGTCTGTAAAATTGGGCAATGTCATGGCATATTCCGCAATCCGCGCCAAATCCCGGGCTGTGGAATAGTGATCCGGGTTATACAAGCCATGGGGGTTTGTAAAATGGGTGTTCCGGCAGCCCAGCTCCTCCGCCTTCTTGTTCATAAGCTGCACAAAATAGCTGTCCGGCGTATAGCCTGCCGGATCCCCGGTGAATTCCTCTTCCCCGCCGTCCTCCGGGGAGTCCCCGCCTTCCGCCATCAGAGCCATTTCCGGTTCCCCCGCCGCTTCCCCCTGTGGCGCTGCCTGGGGATCGTCTGTCTGCGCCTGCCCGCCGCCAGGGGCGCTTTCCCCGCCCCCCTGGGCCGCCTGGGGATCCTCCGGCTTTCCCTCCTCTTTGGGCGCGATAAGCCCCTGGGCATGAAGGGAATCCACATATTCCGCCAGGGTTAAAGCCGCGTCATTGCCCGAAGGCACCATCATCAGGTATAAAAGCTGCAGGCCTGTCAGCTCTTCCCCCACCGCAATGCCCGCTAAGGAGCTGCCTGTGCCCTCCAGATCGTCCGCTACGCTTTGGGGCACAGTGATTACCGTGTTCTCAATGTCCGGAATCGTCTCATAGGCCACAATGTAGCTCATAATTTTCGTCAGGGAAGCCATGGAAAGCCGCTCGTCCGGGTTCAGGGCATACACCACTGTGTCTGTGTCCAGGTTCAGCATGATAATGGATTTGCAGTGGGGGCCTTCCGGGTTCTGTTCGTCCTGATCCCACCCGAAGTCAAAGCCCTCCGCCTGGGCGGGAAGGGACAGGCAAACCGTCAGGCACGCTGCCAGAAACAGGGCTGAAAGAGAGCGGCAGGCCTTTTTTATGGGTATTCTGTATCGCATGGCGGTTTTCATAAAAAGCTTCATCCTTTCTTCCTTGTACCTAAAGGGCAGATATGTTACAATATATAGGCAATACCGCATAATTCTAAGAGGTATATCGCGGAAGAGATTTTTTCGTCAGAGGGCATAAAGGCTGCGCAGGCAAGCTGGCGCTTGGCAAGCAGGCTTTGTGTGCTATGACGGAAAAATGGCCCGCGAGATGCCGCTTAAGACGGTAGTCGTGAATTGTGCGGTGTTGCCTATAGTGTTGGCACAGTTTCCGCAGGCAGTTCCCTTTTGCAGTCAGCGCGGTTCAAAAGGGGCGGAAGCCTCCTTGGAACCGGCGGCAGGGCCGCCTGCCTGAAAATTGGGGCACCCGGCTTTCAAGGGCGCTGCTTATAGTATACTATTTTGTGGGCAAAAAGAAAAGGCGGAATTTTTGAATAATTTTTGAAAAGGGGCGTCAACCTTGCGTATTTTTCACACTTCAGACTGGCACCTGGGCCGTATGCTCTATGGCAGAAGCCTGCTTTCCGACCAGCGCCACTTCCTGGAAACCCTTCTGCTCCCCGCCATAGAGCGGGAAAAACCTGCGGCCCTGCTCATTGCCGGGGATATCTATGACAGGCAGGTGGCCCCCCCGGAGGCCATCGCCCTGTTTGACAGCACCCTTTCCCGGCTGGTGGAATGGGGAGTGAAAGTGCTCATCATCTCCGGGAACCACGACGGCGCCCAGCGCATGGCCCTTTTAAAGGGCGCTTTGCGGCACAGTGGCGTTTTCTTCGCCACGTCTTTAGAGGACATGCTCTCCCCGGTGCTGCTGGAAGAAGGAAGCCAGCGGGTGCAGGTGTTCCTTCTGCCCTATTTTGACTGCCCCGCAGCCCGGGAGTTTTTAGGGGATGCCTCCCTGCGGGGGGAGGCCGCCTGCATGGAAAAGCTTCTAGAGCGGCTGTATCCCCTGTTCCTGCCGGATGCGGCCCACATGCTCATGGCCCACTGCTTCTGCGCCGGAGGCATGACAAGCGATTCGGAAAGCGGAACCTTTGTGGGCGGCAGCGGACAGATTCCCCCTTCCCTTTTCTCCCGGTTCGATTACGCAGCCCTGGGCCACCTCCATGGCCCTCAAAGGGCAGGAGAAACGGCCCGGTATTCCGGCACGCCCTTAAAATATTCCATAGACGAGGCGGGCCAGAAAAAGGGATACCTGTCCCTTGCCTGGGACGGAAACTCCTTTTCAGCGGAGCACCGGGAAGCAAAGCCTTTGCGTGACGTGCGGAAAATCACCGGGCTTTTCCAGGATCTCATGGCTTCCGGGGAGGCACACCCCTGCGAGGATTATGTGGAGCTGTGCCTTACAGACAAATCCCCTGTGCTCCTGGCGGCAGAACGCCTGCGCCCCTTTTACCCGAACCTTCTTTCCGTCCGGAACCAGTGGGCCTTGGAAGGGGCGGCAGGCAGGCGGGCCAAGGCCCTTTCGGGGGCAGATGAGGGGACGGTTTTCTCCGCCTTTTTCAAAGAGGTCTGCGGGGAGGAGCCGGAGCAGGAGGACATGGCCCTGTTCCGGGAGGTTTTGCAGGAGGTGCGTTTATGAAGCCCATCCGTCTTTCCGCCCAGGCCTTCGGGCCGTATCTGGAGCAGGTGGAGATAGATTTTACAAAATTTGAGGAGACAGGGCTGTTCCTCATCGCCGGGCCTACCGGCGGGGGGAAAACCTCCCTGCTGGACGCGGTGTGCTTTGCCCTGTACTGCAAGGCAACCGGCGGCAAGCGGGACTTTTCCAGTATGCGCTGCATGAGCGCCCCCATGGATCTGCCCACCCAGGTGGAGTTCGATTTCTCTCTCGGGGGAAAAGCCTACCGCTTCAAACGCAGCCGCTTTTATAAAATCAACCGCCGCACCAAGGAGCCGCAAATCCAGGAGAGCCACGAGTGCTTCACCCTGGAAAACGGGGAGGCCCATCTGCTGGAAAGCGGCACGGAAACCGCTGTCCGCCGCCGGGCGGAAAGCCTTCTGCACCTTTCCTGCGAGCAGTTTTCCCAGGTGGCCGTCCTGCCCCAGGGGGAGTTCCTGCGGCTTTTGCGGGCAGGCTCCCAGGAAAAGGGGGAAATCCTGCGCACCCTGTTTTCCGCTGAAATCTGGAAATCCCTCCGGGACGCCTTTGCCCAGCGCAGCAAGGCCCTGGAGGAGGAAAGCCGCCGCCTGTCCGACCTGCAGGCAGGCCTTTTAAGCCAGGCCCACGCGGACACCCCCGCCGCCCTGGAAAAAGCCATAAAAGAGCGGGAGCAGGGAATCCAAACCTTAAGCCGGGAAGGGGAAAAAACCGCGAAGGAGCTGGAGGAAACCCAGGCCCTTTTGCAGGCCCGGGAGAACCACGCCCGTCTGGAGCAGGCCCTTGCCCAGGCGGAAAAGGAGTGGAAGTCTGCCTGCCTGCGCCGGGAGGCTTTGGAAAAGTCCGCCCCTCAAGCTGCGGAAAAACGGGCACAGGCACAGGCCGCCCAGAAGCAGGCCCTTGCTGCCGCCCAGGAGGAAGCCCGGCTGGAGGGGCAGCTTCTGGAGGCAAAACGGGCAGAGGAAATCCGGAAAAAGGCAGAGGAAACCAGGCTCGCCCAGCAGGCGCGGCAAAAGGAAGCAGAGGCTTTTGCTGGGAAGCTTCAGGAAGCCCAGGCCCGCATGGAAAAAGGCCTTGCCTGCGAGGCACAATACCGGGCCGGGGCAGAGCGCCTGCCCGCCCTGGTGGAGGAGCGGGCCAGGCTTGAAAAGGCCCTCTCCTCCCTGGAGGAACTGGAAAAGCGGCAGAAAGCCCTGAAAAAGGCAGAGCAGACCCGCCTGAACGGGGAAAAAGCAGCCGGGGAAGCAGAGGCCGCCCTTTCGGCCCTTGCCGCCCGCCTGGAGGAGCAGGAGGCCCTGCGCAGGCAGAACGCTGCTTTAGAGCTTGCCCAGGGCCTGGGGGAGGGGGCGCCCTGCCCGGTGTGCGGGGCGGTGAACCACCCTGCCCCGGCAAAAGGCAGCGGGCAGGTTTTGGACGAAAGGGAGCTGGAAAGCCTGCGCGCCGCCGAAAAGAAAGCCCGCGCCGCGGCCCAGGAGGCCCTGGGAAGCCTGCGGGCGGCGGAAAAAGCTCTGGAGGAAGCGGAAAGCGCCTGGAAAGAGCAATCCGCCCTGTGCAAAGGCCTGCCCCCCCAGGCAGAAGCCGCCCGGCAGGCGGAGGAGACAGCCGCCCAGGAGCAGGAGGCCCGCCGGGGCGCAAAGCTTCTGGCCCCGGCCCGGGTGAGGCTGGAAGAACTGCGGAAAGAACAGGAGCAGCTTTCAAGCGGCGGCGCCCAGGCCCGGGAGGCTGTCTCGGCCCTGGGGGCGCAGGCGGCGGAGCTGGAGCGCCAGGCAGCGGAAAGCGCCGGGAAGCCCAGCGCGGCAGATTTGTCAAAGCAGGCGGCAGAAAAGCGGCAGGCCCGGAAAAGCCTGGAGGAAACAGCGGCCTCCCTTTTAAAGCAGGCGGAGGAGGAAGCAGCCGCCTTTGCCCGGGCCGGGGAAGCCGCTGCCCTTACGAAAGCCGCTTTGGAGAAGGCAAAGGAAAGCCTTGCCGCCTTCCCCGCCCCCTGGGAGGAGCCGCCGGTTCTGGAAAGCCTCCGTCAGCAAGCGGAAGCCCTCCGGGCAAAAAGCCTGGAATCTGCCAAAGCTCTGGCCAGAGAAGGGGCAGAGCTGAAAGCGGAGCGGGAGCGGCTTTCCCAGCTTGCGGAGCTGCAGGAAAAGCTTGGGGATTTGGAAGCGGTTTACAGCCGGGTGGCAAAGCTTTCCAGGCTTCTTTCTGGGAACAACCCCAGGAAGCTGCCTGTTTTGCAGTATGTCCTCAGCGTCACCCTGGATCAGGTGCTGGTCAGCGCCAACCATTTCTTCTCCGTCCTCAGCCGGGGCCGCTATGCCCTGCGGCTGATGGAAGGGCCTAAAGGGGGCAACGCCTATGCCGGGCTGGATTTAGAGGTGCTGGACGGTGCCTCCATGCTGCCCCGATCCATTGAAACCCTCTCCGGCGGCGAGCAGTTCCTGGCCTCCCTGTCCCTGGCCTTTGGCCTTTCCGACGTAATCCAGAGCCACGCCGGGGCAGTGGAGCTGGAATCCATCTTCATCGACGAGGGCTTCGGCTCCCTGGACGCGGAAACCCTGGACACCGCCATGAAAGCCCTTTCCATGCTCCGCTCCAGCGGCAGGCTCATCGGGGTTATCTCCCACGTTTCCGAGCTGCAGACCCGCATCCCCAGCCGCATTCAAATAACCCGGGACAGCGGGGGCTTCTCCCATGCCCAGGTGCGGCTGTGAAATTTTCGGCCATCCCCGCAAATCCGTAAGAATTTGTCGGAAAAATGAAATTGACAGGGCAGGAAAAACTTGCTATCCTTAACATACAGAGGAAAAACCGCAGGGCCTTGGCCCCGCGAAAAATACAAAGAAAGGAGCGGTACAGGCGCAAAAGGCTGTTTTCCCGCTTTTCGGCGCATGTTTTGTATCGCAGGGCGATTTTATATGCATTGGATGGACAAATTGGAAAGGAAGCTGGGCAGGTACGCTGTCCCCCACATGATGTATGTCGTCACCGGCATTATGCTGGCGGTTTTCGCCGCCAATCTGGTGCTGGGGGGCATTGTGTCCCCCATGCTCTTCTTCCACCGGGGGCTTATCCTACAGGGGCAGGTCTGGCGGATTATCACCTTCATTTTCCTGCCTCCCAGCACTTCGGTTCTGTGGATTGCCTTCAGCCTGTATTTCTACTGCCTTATGGGCAATGCCCTGGAAAGCGCCTGGGGGACCTTCCGCTTTAACCTGTTCTATCTCTGCGGCGTTGTTGGCTCCATTTTGGCAGGCTTTATCACAGGCACCGGGGTCAACCATTTCTTGAATATGTCCCTGTTTTTCGCTTATGCCGCTGTCTATCCGGAAAACCAGATTATGCTTTTTTTCTTCCTGCCCATTAAAGTGAAGTGGCTGGCCGCCGCAAACGCCCTCTATTTCCTCTATATGTTTGTTGTAGGCGGCTGGACTGCCCGCGCAGCCATCCTGTTCTCCCTTTTAAACATCTGGCTCTTTTTCGGGGGCGACCTGTTCCGCCACCTCCGCCAGCAGGCGGGATACTGGAAAACCCGCCGGCAGTTCCGCAAAAACAACAGGTTTTAAAGCCTGCGTTCCCCTGCCCCATGGGCGGGGGAACATTTTGTTTCACACTGCGGACTATAAGTAAACGCACTTGAAAATGGGTACAGCCCGATTTTCAAGCATACGCGGCTATGCCGCTGGTTCAAAAGAGAAAGCAGCCTCTTTTGAACTGCGTTAACTAATGGCCAGGGCCTGCCTGCCCAAAGCCTCATACGCCTGTTCTGTCTCCCATTTGCTGTAGGCCACAGCCTTGCCTGCCATAGGATCGTTAAAATAATAGCTGGACTCATCCTCCCCCACCAGCAGCAGGCAGTGCAGGGGGTATATCCACTGGAACTCCTCCCCGGTACCCTCTATGGTAAAAGCAATGCCCGGCACAGGCGTTTCCATATCAATGGTGGCCCACACCAGCACAGGCACGCCTTGGCGCAGGCATCTTTGGCACAGTTCCGGCAAAGGCGTGTCCGTCAGGTTTATGATTGAGAGGGACGTTTCGTCCCTCTCGCGGAGGATATCCTCCGCGGCTTTTTCCACCACTGGCGCATAGCAGCCCCATCCCTCTTCGCTATAAGGATTTCCCGGGAAAGCTTCCCTGGGATCGCACCCTATATAGCCTCCAGCCCCGTCCGGGTAGGGCGCCGCGCCTCTGGGAATGGCTTCCAGCACTTCTTCCGGGGTCACGTCTACCCCGGCATATTGCAGGGCCATGGTGGCTGTCACTCCCTCGCAGCCAGTGGGGAACCTGCCCCGCTGGTCAATAAAAGGCACGTCCAGCAGGACAGCCTCCTCCTGCACTGGGGCTGTATACTGCTCCATGGCCCGCCCGGTTTTTCCAAGCTCTCGCCACAGCGAAAAGCCCAGCACGCCCCACAGGCCGCACAGGGTCAGGCACAGGAATACCGTCCGCCCCAGCTTCTGCTTTTTCCGCCTGGCTCCTTTCCGTTTCCTGACCATCCCTACGCCCTGGGCCTGCGCAAAGCGGGCGGAAAAACCGCCCTTCCCCACTCCATGCCTGTTTCTTGCCGCCGCGTTTTTCATACCAGTCTCCATGTGATACAGGATTTGCAGAAAAAAAGCCAAATATCATCCTTTTGTGCCCTGCATCGTTCCTTTCTCTGTTTTTTCATACTAACAGCCGCCTCTGTCTATATAGATTAGACGGAGGCGGCTTCCTTTTTGTAACAGAGATAGTATAAAAATTACGAAAAATGGCAGGGATGACGATTTGTTTACAAAACAACGGGTTTTCTCTATAAATACTTCTTGGGCTACAAAAAAACAGTTGACAGCAGAAGCCAGAAGTGATAGAATAGTAAAGCAATCAGAATAGGGGTATAGCTCAGCTGGTAGAGCAGCGGTCTCCAAAACCGCGTGCCGAGGGTTCGAATCCTTCTGCCCCTGCCACAGACTTGGCCCGGAATTCCTTGGAATTCCGGGCTTTTCTTGTGTTTTGAGGTAGTGGGATGCGGTCTGGATTGCCGCTCCCCTGGGCGTGTATTTTGCCGTTTTTTCGTATCTGTTCGTATCCGTTTCTAACCTTTCCGTCTGGCACAGCATCAATAAATCATCAAAAATCCGGGGCGCTCTCCCTTGTGCCGCCTTGCTCTCGCTAAAAATTGAACCCGTCTGTGATTCCTTGCAGGCGGGTCGTGTCTTTTTTGACGTAGTACATCTCGGTTATCTGTGAGGTGCTGTGGCCTAGTAGATCAGCTACTTGGCGGGGTGAGAGAGCCATGAGCGTTCCATCTGGCTGGCGGATTCCGTTCACTAGCGAACTTCCAAATGTGTGTCTTAGGCTGTGTAGCCCTTTCTGCTCTATACCCGCTGCTTTGAGAATCCGATAGTACCGTTTGCGGAAGTTGACTGGCCTGGTGTAGTCGCCTTTCTCGTCGCTCACGAGGGGCGCTGTGGGGCCGAAATCGCGTTCCTGGCGCAACTCCCTTACCGCCTGCGCTGCGGCCTCATTCAGCGGCACACGGCGCTTGCTGGTGGCTGTTTTGGTCTTGCCGACCTTGACCTCTCTGCCGGGGACGTAGTCTGTCCCCTCTCGCCTGCACACTTCCTTGACGTTCTGGCGTACTTCCAGGTATCTGCCCTCCAAATTGATGTCGCTGTTGAGCAGGCCAAGCAGTTCGCTGGTGCGCAAACCGGTGTTCAGCATGAGGATGTACGCTGCGGGCTGTTGGTATTTGGGCTTGCCGTTACTGGATTTGCTGAATGCTTCAGCCTTAAATTTTTCAATCTCTTCTGGCGTGAACACTGTGACCGTTTCCTGGGTAGGTAAATCTTCCTTGTTCTGCGCCGCCATGAAATTTGACTTTTTTATCATGGGCACGCTGTTCATGGGGTTCTTTGCTAGGATTTCCTGCTGGGTCATATAGCGGAAATACTCGTTGAGGACGATGTACACCTTCTTGACTGTGGTGTATGCGTAGCCTTGGTTCATCCAGTGGTTCAGCACTTCCTTAAGGTCTGCAGCGGTAATGTCACCCACTACTTTCTCTCCAAGCAGAGGAAAAATTTGGTGTTCTGCCGTACATTCACAGCGGTCGTAGGTAGTGCGCTCCACCGATGGGAATTTGAACACATGGAGCCAGTGCGTCATGCTCTTGCGAAGTGTTTGCTGGGATTCATCGGATGCAAACAGCTGCTCGTTGAAAGCAACAACGTAATTCGTCATTTTCTTGGTGACTTCAGCTTTCGTAGTGCCAGAGAAACACTTGCGTTTACGTTCCCCCTTCTCGTCCATGTACCACACTGTACCGCCCCAGCGGTTGTCTGAGCGCTTGAAAGCTTTTCCGTTTGTGAGTAACTTTTTCTGTGCCATATGCGGGCCTCCCTTCTTTAACCACACAGGATACCACAGAGAGCCCGCCTATGTCCACTGACATTTTTCTTACTTTTTCTGGCTTTCTGAAAGCCCGTATTCTTTGTTTAGCGGTGCAAATTTTGAGCTGGGAGTCTGACTCGTAAAACAGTGGGTGCGGGGTGAGCGAGCGCCAGTGGCGCTCATGCTTGCCCTCACGAAACGGGAAGATTTCCGCAAGACAGCTTTGTCTCCACAGGCAAACCCTCCCAAAACCGCTCTACACAGCCATTTATCTGCTCTGTGACCCCTTGCCTGACCCCATACCGCCTCCAACGACCCCAAGAGTTTTTAGTCGCTCAAAATCCCGAAAGCCCTTGAAACGACCGGCGTTGCCGGGCGTTGTAAACCGAGAAGGGGCCGCACCGCGACCCCTTCTCTTTCCCCTGCTTTTTTATCCGACACATCATTCCGCGCCAAATCGGGCCTGCCCCCTCTTTATACGGCAGTACAGGTTTTTGAAAAAATTCTCTCCCCGCAAACAATATCCTCCCTAAAACGACGAGTTATTATATAGAGGGCCTTCAAAAATCTGTCAGAGAGGGAGAGGTCAGATGGACAATCCACAAATTGTCAAAATGTACTGGCGGAAGGATGAGTCCGCCATTTCGAAAATCCATAAGGGAAGGAGGGCGCAGATGGACGATTCTCAAATTGTCGAACTGTATTGGCAGCGGGACGAATCCGCCATTGCGCAGACCGAATGTAAATACGGCGCGTTCTGCCTGGGTATTGCCATGGGGCTTCTATCCGATGGGGAAGACGCTAAAGAATGTGTCAACGAGACGTTTTACCGGGCGTGGAATTTGATACCGCCCGAGCGCCCCGAAAAGCTGCGGCCCTGGTTGGGACGGATTGTGCGGAACATTTCTGTGGACCTGTGGCGAAAGAATCACCGGCAAAAGCGCTATAGCGGTATGGAACAAACCCTTAGCGAGCTGGAAGAAGCGGTGCCGTCCCTTGTCCGGGTGGAGAGGGAAATCGAGAATGCGGAATTGGGGCAGGCCATCGACAAGTGGCTGCAGGGGCTTGCCCGTGATGACCGCGTGCTGTTTGTGCGCCGGTACTGGTACGGCATTTCGGTGAAAGAGCTTGCAACGGAATCGGGCGTACCGCCGAAAAAGCTGGCACAAAAAATGTACCGGCTGCGGCGGGGGCTCAAGGCGTTTTTAGAAAAGGAGGGTGTTTTTAATGCAGAAGATTGACAAAGCCCGTCTGTTTGAAGGCATTACCTATATTGCCCCTACGTTTGTGGAGGAAGCCAGTGATCCCCTCAAAAAGAAACCGCCCCATACCTTATGGTTGAAAAAGGCGGGCGCAATGGCAGCGGCTTTTCTGTTTGTGATAACGGTGCTGTTTTCCATCAACGCGGCTTTCCCTGCCTTTGCCGAAAGCTTGCCGTTAATAGGCGAGGTTTTCCGCCAGCTGAATTCCATAGGCTCTAACGCTCCCAGTTATGAGGGGATGGTGCAGGGCATAGGCGTAAGTGCCGGAAATGGACAGTATGAGGTCTATGCTACAGAAGCCTATTGCGATGGGGAGTATGTATTCTTTGCCCTCCGTTTGCTTCCAAAGGACACCCGCCTGCTAAAGATGGAATCGCTTTACACAAAAGAAGCGGCGGAAGGACACGGCGCCCCCGGCTGGAGAATCCTTCTCAACGGAAAGGATGCCAAATCTTATGACCTCCCGGTCTTCACCCGCAAGGACTCCTGTTTTGAGAGCAACCCCATCCGGGTCGATCTGCTGGAGGGAATGGAGGCAGAGGGTGCCGTCCAGGTGGAGGTATTTATGGGGAACCTCTGCGGGCGCACGCAGGAAGCAGTCCCCGGGCGCGGCCAGGTCCTCTCTGCCGACCCACTCTGCCTGCGCTTTGACGTGACAGCAAACACAAGCTATAACCAGCAGGAGCCGGTTCAAAACGTGGAAACAGACGGCCTGGAGCTGCAAGGCTGGAGCAGTTCGCCCAGTAAACTGACCGTTACCTTCGCTTTCCCTTATTTCGGAAGAACCGGTGTTTATGCAAATGCCCGCACGGAGGATGGTCTGGGCTTGGGCGAGGATACCCACGAAAACGGCGGCGGGGATTTTGGCGATGGCCGGTACACCTTCGGCGACACCGCTGTGCAGGAATGTACTTTCATCGGACCGCCGGACGGCACGAAAAAGGTTATCATTACCGTTTATAAAGAGCCGCCTGCAGTCCGCGCGGCCGGGTCCGCAGCCTTTGGCGAGTTTACTATTGATTTGGACACAGGGGATGTGAGCGTAACCGGCGGCTATCTGGAAGAAGGGTTTACGCATCAGCCCATAACGGAGTATGCCCATGTACAAGCGCAAGCACCTCAGAGGGAGGCGCCTGTTACCAGCGGGGTGCCGCGTGGGTAGGGGGATTGTGAAAATCCGGACCTTTGCGTACCCGCTGCTGGCCGTGCTGGGGATTTATATCATAATCTACTTGTATTGTGATGGAGTCCTGTGGAGTAACCCGTACAACTCTTACACAAAGCAGTGCCTTGCCTGGCTTGACGGCAGGCTTGATTTAGGACAAAATTACCCATGGCTGGAGCTGGCCATTTTCGAGGGGAAATATTACGTGAGCTTCCCGCCTTTCCCCTCTTATGTTTTCCTGCCTTTTGTGCTGGTTTTCGGGGAAAACAACCCGGAGAGTTTCTTGAATCTTCTGGCAGCGCTTGTTGGGGTGAGCTATTGTGCCCTTATAGCTGCGGAATATGGAATAAGCCGATGGTATGCCGCTATGCTGCCTGTTTTCCTGTATGCAGGCAACGCTGTGTTTCCCATTGTGCTCACAAACGGCGTGTGGTTTATTGCGCAAAATATGGCGCTCACCCTTTCGCTCATGAGTATCTATTACGCGAAAAAAGGAAGAAAGGGATTGTCCCTGTTTTTGTTATGCAGCGCATCAGGATGCAGGCCGTTTCAGGTTATATACCTGCCCTTGATAATCTATATTTACATGCACGATTCACAACCCGAGGAGGCTGCTCTGAAGGATTATTTGCTGATAAAAGCCTACACCTTTATTCCCGCTGTTTTGCTGGCAATGTCCTATGCGCTCCTGAATTATTTCAGGTTTGGCAATATCCTGGAATTCGGGCATAACTATCTGCCGGAATTCACCAATTCCGAACATGGGCAATTTCATTTCAGCTACATTTTACAAAACTTATATAACCTGGTCAGGCTGCCCGACTTCCATTTTGACACGAAAATGAGTATACCTGAATTCAACGGAATGAACGTCTTCCTATGCTTTCCGATCCTGCTATGGTGGGTGTTCGGTTCCATTAAAACCAGGGCGCTCACGCCATGCAACCTGCTGACGGTTTCCTGCCTGGCTGTTCACATACTGCTGCTTGTAAGCCATAAAACCTTGGGCGGCTACCATTATGGAAACCGATATGTAATCGATGTCCTTCCGGCAGTTTTTGCTGCGGTGTGCCGTGTGGACCCGAGCAGAAAAGCGGATCGTTTTGGCCTTTTTCAAATGCTGCTTTTGTGGGGCTGCGCGTTCCACATGATTGGGTACAGCCGATTTTTGAAAGTATAGATTCTTTATCTGTATTTTCTGCCAAAACCCGCTTTTCTTTGTTTAGCGGCGCAGATTTTGAGGGGCCTTGGTGCCTTGACAAAGCTTTATTTCTATGTTACTATCGCAACACTGGAGACCTTTCCTGCTATAATCTTTTTCCCTTATAGAGTGAAAATTCTCTTGTTTCTGGGCTGAAAATTTCGGATAGCATCAATAAAGCATCAAAACCCCTTGTAACGCGTGGTCTGGAAAAACTTGTGGCTCAACTGTGCGGAAAACCGGCTGTTGTATGTTCGTTCATGCTTTTTCCACATCCACTCCAAAACCGCGTGCCGAGGGTTCGAATCCTTCTGCCCCTGCCAAAGACGTTGCCTGGCGGCAAGTCTGATTGGCCCGGAATTCCTTGGAATTCCGGGCTTTTCTTGTGTTTTGAGGTAGTGGGATGCGGTCTGGATTGCCGCTCCCCTGGGCGTGTATTTTGCCGTTTTTTCGTATCTGTTCGTATCCGTTTCTAACCTTTCCGTCTGGCACAGCATCAATAAATCATCAAAAATCCGGGGCGCTCTCCCTTGTGCCGCCTTGCTCTCGCTAAAAATTGAACCCGTCTGTGATTCCTTGCAGGCGGGTCGTGTCTTTTTTGACGTAGTACATCTCGGTTATCTGTGAGGTGCTGTGGCCTAGTAGATCAGCTACTTGGCGGGGTGAGAGAGCCATGAGCGTTCCATCTGGCTGGCGGATTCCGTTCACTAGCGAACTTCCAAATGTGTGTCTTAGGCTGTGTAGCCCTTTCTGCTCTATACCCGCTGCTTTGAGAATCCGATAGTACCGTTTGCGGAAGTTGACTGGCCTGGTGTAGTCGCCTTTCTCGTCGCTCACGAGGGGCGCTGTGGGGCCGAAATCGCGTTCCTGGCGCAACTCCCTTACCGCCTGCGCTGCGGCCTCATTCAGCGGCACACGGCGCTTGCTGGTGGCCGTTTTTGTCTTGCCGACTTTGACTTCTCTGCCGGGGACGTAGTCTGTCCCCTCTCGCCTGCACACTTCCTTAACGTTCTGGCGCACTTCAAGGTATCTGCCCTCCAAATTGATGTCGCTGTTGAGGAGGCCAAGCAACTCACCAGTCCGCAAGCCAGTATTCAGCATGAGGATGTATGCCGCTGGCTGCTGGTATTTGGATTTGCCGTTACTGAATTTGCTGAATGCCTCGGCCTTGAATTTCTCGATTTCCTCCGGCGTAAATACCGTGACAGTTTCCTGAGTAGGCAGGTCTTCTTTGTTCTGCGCCGCCATGAAATTCGACTTCTTTATCATGGGTACGCTATTCATCGGGTTCTTCGTAAGAATTTCCTGCTGGGTCAGGTAGCGGAAATATTCGTTTAGGACGATGTACACTTTTTTCACCGTGGTGTAGGCGTAGCCCTCACCCATCCAGTGGTTCAGCACTTCCTTAAGGTCGGCGGCGGTGATGTCGCCCACTACTTTCTCTCCAAGCAAAGGAAAAATCTGGTGTTCTACCGTACATTCACAACGGTCATAGGTGGTGCGCTCAACGGAAGGGAACTTAAACACTTGGAGCCAGTAGGTCATGCTCTCCTTGAGCGTTTTACGTGACTCGTCTGAGTCCTGTAAGGCATTGTTGAAAGCCGCAACATAGTCAGTCATCTTCTTGGTTACTTCAGCCTTGGTAGTGCCTGAGAATGATTTGCGCTTGCGCTCTCCCTTTTCGTCCATGTACCAGACCGTGCCACCCCAGCGGTCGTCTGTGCGCTTAAAGGCTTTTCCGTTAGTCAACAACTTCTTCTGAGCCATTTGTCAGCCCCCTTTCTCAGCACACCACAATACCACACCTTGCTGGGAAAGTCCACTGACATTTTTCTTACTTTTGCGCTGTGGCTTTCAAATTTCTAAAGGCTGTACTCTTTAGTTTTGCAACGCAAATTTTGAACGCCCTATTACATTGAAAAACTATAATCGTAATCATGGTCCTCACCACCGAAACGTTGCCCATGAGCAAGTTTCTTTAGGGCCTCGCGGCTGCGCTGTTTGCTTTCCGACCAGGTCGGGATGGGCGGCAGCTCTGGTGTGTCCAATGCCTGTTCCAAGTACCGCCCAAACTCCACGGCATTGTACGCGACTTCACCAAGCCAGCCTTCCTCTGGTTCCTCGCTGCCGGGGTAAAACTCAAACACCTGCCGGAACATGAACAGCATTTCCAAGTTCTCTTTGAGGAACGTTTCATCATGCAAACTGCTGTCACGGCACCGCCGGCCCTCTGGCGTAATGAAAGTGATGTGCTTTCTGGTGTCTGACCATACCACTTGATACCCTTCTTGCTCCACATTGTAGATGAAAGACTCCCGATCGTCGGCGTACTCCAGCGCTTCATTGATCACATGAATCAGATCCAATTTCCAACTCTCTCCGCGTAAGCCAGCCTGATACTCACCGGGTTTCATGCGCTTTTTCTTCTCGTGCCGCTTTGCTTTCTCCAAAACTGAAAGCCCATGTTTCAAACAAATCGCGTCATTCACATTACGATGAGCCTGCAAGTCAATAGCATTTTGATGTAGTTTCTTGCCATCTACACAGTTTACAGAGTTGACTACAAGGTGATTATGCAGGTGACCAGTGTCCAAATGCGTTGCCACCACTACCTCGAAATCAGGGAACTCTCTTGCCGCAAATTCTAAACCGATGGCGTTTACCTCCTGTGGAGTGAGGTCATCTTCCTCCGGAAACGACTGCACGAAATGATAAAACTGCCGCCCGTCCGTCTTGCGAAACCATTTCTTCGTGGTCATCATCTCGGTGAAAGCGCACTGTGGAACGCAGTTATGGCCCGTCACAAATTTCAAATCTCCCCACTTGGTTTTGTGAT
>ERZ779632.433-NODE-433-length-24962-cov-25.043000_pt1 | contig 24962 bp, 25 predicted proteins | sample MGYA00514194_ERZ779632 | MGnify/ENA primary metagenome ERZ779632 (study PRJEB29562, sample SAMEA4376704) | mouse gut metagenome | isolation source: Cecum | study: EMG produced TPA metagenomics assembly of the A DSS colitis mouse model was used to assess the...
ACGCGGGAGTCGTTCATGTTGGCGTTGGGCCACGTCGCCCGGGTGTACTGCTCCGCGTCCTCCTCCACATTGGGAAGGTCGTTCGTGTTGTGGATGGTGACGCCCGCGACCTTGCCCGTGCCCCAGGAGAGGCGGCGGTCGGCCTTGTACTTGTCTCCCTTCTTGTAGCTCCCCGAGTCTTTGGGCCATTTCGCCCCCCAGGGGATGATCTTCTCGTTGATGACGAGGCCGTACTCCGTCCTCGTCGCGTCGGGTGTGAGTTTTGCCATGATCTGAACCCTCCTATAGGTTGGTGATGGGGAGAATGACTTCGTCAATGAGCTCCCCGTAGGTGTACTTCTCGCGGCCTTCCTCCTCAAGTTTTTTGAGAAAAGCGTCATACTCGACCGCCAGCTTTAACAGCTTGAGAACGCCGACCTCCTCCGGCGAGACCTCCTTCATGTCCGGCCCCACCATGAAGCCGATCGCCTTGAGGAGTGAGAGCTCCGCTCGGATGGGCTCGGCCTTGTAGAAGGCGTCGAATGCCTCCCACGCCTCCCGGGCGAACTTCTTCCGATTGAGCCGGGGCTTGTCGGGCGGGATGAGCCCCTCCGCCTGCCATTTCTTTTTGAGGGCCGCTCTCTCGGCCTTCTCGCGCTGCGTGAGCCTTTTCTTCTTTTGGGCCATGTCCTACCCCCCTAACTCGGTAGGGGGCGTCTTAGGCCCTCCTGCGGCCTTCTCGGCCCGGATAGTGTCCCGGACGTACTCGGCGATCTCGCGCTGCTGCCGGAGCATGACGGCCTCCCGGAGAAGCTGGGCGTCCTGAATGAGCCTCGAGGCATCCCTCTTGAGGAGGGCCGCGAGCCGCTGCTCGTCCGGGGCCCGGCCCTCGAGGTAGGCCCGGGCTTGAGCGATCTCGTCGACGAGGAGCTGCTTCCCTAATGTTTCCTCTCTGTTCATACCTCGACCTCCCTCTGTTCCGGGTTGCCGTCCAGCCCGAGCAGCTCGAACCCCAGCTTCTCCCGGTAGACGTTCGCCGCCCTGATCGCCTGGGCGAAGGCTGCGTCGCCCGCCACGCTTGCGGCGATGTTCTTCCGGGCCGTCTCGGAGCCTCCCCACGCGGTCGCCCCGGGGATAGCTGCCAGGGCGACGGGGTTGATCTCCGTGAGACGGCGGGCGACGCTCTCCGGGAGGTTGTTGTAGTAGGTGCGGACGAAGACGAGCCCCGTGTCGACGCACACGTCGAGCCCACCCCGGATGGTGCGCTGCATACGAACGATGCCGTCCAGCGCGGCGAGGACGGCCTTGTCGTCCTCCTGTGGTGTCTTGCTCATGCCTGGGCCCCCTTCCGCTTCTGCCGGGCGACCATAGCCTTGAGCCCCTCGATGACCTTCTCACACTGGGCCACGTTGAGCCATTCCAGGCGATCGACCCCCGTGAGGCGCTTCGCGAACCCCTGGATGCGCCGGGGGTCGCTGTTCCATCCGAGTTCCTCGGTGAGCGCGAATATCTTCCGGCGCTGCTGTACGGTGCGGGCGTCCCCGCCTGTGTCCGTCCGTTTGGTGTGGGTGGTGCGGTTGACGCTGTCCTTCATGTTCCGCAAGACCCGGGCGACCTCGTTGATCTCGCACTGTGAGAGCTTCTTCATGCTCTCCTTGCCCGTCTCCCGGAATACGACCGCGTGAAGGTCTTCGTCCGAGAGGTGGAGCTCGGGCGACTTCGCGATCGCCCATAGGGTGCGGATAGAGGCGGGTTTGCGCGTTGTCCGTGTTGCTGTCATAGTTACACCTCGTTTCCCCATACGTCCCACCCGGGGGAGTGACGGCGGGCAAAGAGCTCGAGCCGGGGAACGTCCCCGAATAGAGCCTCGATGCGTTGCCGTACTTCCTCCGGCTTCTCGCTGTGCCGTGTCCTCACGGCCTCGACGAGCTGCTGGACGTTGTTCTTCTGCTTGTACTGTACCATCCGGCCCCTCGTCCCCATGAGGCAAAGCTCGCAGTTCTTGAGCGTCCAGGGGGCGAGGTTGGCGGCGCTTTTCCCGGTGACGGTCTTCTTCGCCCAAACGAAGGCGACCGTCACATAACGGAACCCCCACGCCTTGAAAAGCTCGAGGGCGTCCGGGAGGTGGGCGTCGGTGGCCCATAGAAAGAGGGCCGCGTCCTTGTTGGCGAGGCGTCCCACGTCCAGCGCCTTGAGGTCGGCGGTCGTCATCGTGGGGTAGACCGCCTCGAGAGGGGTGAAGCCGGAGCCCCCGTTCCGGGGCTCGAAGGCTTCCTTGCTGCTGAACTTCCACGGCGGGTCGGCGTAGATGACCCGGTATTTTTGCGTCGTCGTCTCTATGTCGACCCGCACGAAGCCCGGCCCCCCTTACTGCCCGCTCTTGATCCGCTCGAGCCGGGCGAGGTTGAGCTCGTAGCCGAAGACGTCGCTCTGCTTCCAGGTCGCCCCGACCGCTGAGACAACGTCCTCGCCGTACTTCTTGAGGGCCTCCTTGCTGATCTCCTCCTTGACGACGATGCAGTCCATCATCTGCCGGGCCTTGAGCTTGCGGACGATCTCCTCAAGCTTCTCCTTCGCCCGGGGGAGGGAGAGCGCGGTCGAGAGGCGGAAGCCCACCTCTCCGAAGGTGAGGGTCTTCGACTTCGTCTTCCCCATGTCGGAGCGGTTCTCCGTGACGAAGTCCTTGAGCTCCCGTTCCAGCTTCGCGACCCTGTCCTTGTACGGCTTGCTCTGCTCCTCGGCTGCTTTCTTCGCACCGAGGATCTGCTTGTTCATCTCGCCCTCAATGTCGGCGAGGGCGATCGTCGCCTCGGCGATCTGCCGGAGGGCTTCGTTCGCGTCCTCCCACGACTTGATGCTGGGGGGCTCAATAACGCGCTTTCTTGCCATGCTGTTGACTCCTTCCTGTGTAGTTGTTCATAGAATGGGCTCCCGTATGGATAGAGCGGGCTCGGGAGCGCCGCCCCCGGCGACGTCGGGGCCCAGGCGTCCGCCCTCGGCCTGTCCCGGGCCCGGGCCACGGACTCCCCGTCGTAGAGGAGGTAGTCGTCCGAATAGACCATATACAGGCCCAGGGGGAGCACGAGGAGGGCGGCGGTCGCGTCCTGGTCTTCCGAGCTCTCCCCGGTACAGGCCAGCAGCAGCACGAGCCACGAGATCGCGAGGAGCCCGACGCCCATGAGCCGCTGTTTTCTCATCTTCATTGTCCCGGCCTCCTTCTCGTTAGAGCATCATGAGGCTCGACGCTTGCTCGATCGTCTTGAGGGTGACGGTATTCTCGCCCTGCTCCTCGAGGATGCGGTGCACATTGGAGAGGGTTCGGTCGAGGAGGCGGAAGCATCCGGTCTGCATATTACAGGCCCGGGCCTTGAGCTCCACCATGGCCTCGGGGGCGACCTCGAACTCGGAGACGTACTTCTCCACCTCCGAGGGGGCGAGTCCCTTGAGGGAGATGTAGAAGTCGACCCGGTTCGCCATCCGGGCGAGGTAGGTCTTGATCGCCGCCTCGAGCTTCGGCTCCCCGGCGATCACGACGCCGACGTCGGACTGGTCGAAGATCGCCCGGAGTATCTCCATCTTCTTTTGCGTGTACTTCGAGACGAGCTTGTCGGCCTCGTCGATAATGAGGAGCCATCCCTTGTTGGTGTTGAAGAAGTCCCGGATGCCGTTCACCCGCTTCCAGATCGTCCCGTAGCCGCTGGGGAGGCCGAGAGCTCGTTCGATCGCCTCTACAAGGTCGCGGCTGCTCATGGTGTCGTCGCACTCGATATAAGCGACCCGGGGGAGCTTGGAATAGTGCCGGAGGCTGTAGGTCTTGCCATAGCCGCTCCGGGCGACCACAATGCCGAGGCCGATGTACTCTTGACAGGACTGACACACCCCCAGGACGTTGACCGCATCCCGCGTCTCGAGGAAGGCGGGCTTCCGCCCGGTCTTCCCGGGCCGATCCGGGACGTCCACGTTCTCGCCCGTGCGCCGGGCCAGCCACTCCGCGAGGAGCCCCTCGATCGTGGTGATGTCTCCGTCGTATTTCCCCGAGAGGTAGCGGGAGATCGTGGGCCGGGAGTAGCCGGGGATTTCGTTCGCGAGGTTGGCGATGCTCGTCCGTGTAGCCGCGAGGTAGTCGTTGATCTGCTGCGCGAGGGGTTTGCCGGGGGTGTAGATGGCGGTCTGCGCCGCTGCTGCTTTGACTTCCATTCTGTCGTTCCTCCTATTCGTTGATAGCCTGTAAGCGGGCCAGGGCATCGCCCGCCTTCTTGCCGAGGAACTCGTCCCCGGCCCCTGCCTTCTTCTTGCTGGCCCGGCTCGCGGCCTCGGCCCGGTATTCCTTGTCCAACGGGAGCGAGATCAGCTTCGAGGGCCGGGTGGCCTTGATGGTGAGGTCGATCATGCCCACCGCCTCGGAGGGCCGTCCGCCCTCTCCGCCCCGGAGCTCGTAGGGGCGACGCCACGCCTCCAGGGCCTCGCGTATATCTTTCTCCTGCCGCTTTTGGTCGCGGAGGTGCTTCTCAAGCACCGCTTGCGAACAGTGGGGCCCGAAGGCCAGCAGCTCGGGGGCGACGGCCTCGCATATCTTCCGGCCTTCCTCGTCGAAGACGTAGAGCTTCGTCACGTCGTCTATGTCCCACTTGATGCCCACGGTCTTCCCGACGTAGAAGGAGAGCTCGTAGTCGGTGTAGGTCATGCCGAACTTCTTGATGCCGAAGTTGTAGACCCGGGCGTTTGCCGCCTTCATCAACAGCATAGCGGCGTATTCCCTGGGCGGCGCGGCCTTCTCATAGCGGGGGCCATTCTCAAACATCTCGATGGGAGTGAGCCACTTCTCACCCGCCTCCTTGAGGCCCCCGTGCTTCCGGGTGTGGTACTTCTCGTTCTTCCACTTCGTCCAGACCTCGAAGAACTCCTCCAGCGTCAGCAGCTCCCCCCGCTCAAGCATGGCGGCAACGTCCTTCTGCCGCTTTGCGTAGGTCTTGGAGCCTGTGAGGGTGCCGACGTAGCTCTCGAACCACTTTGAGAACTTGGAGCACACGGTCGAGAACAGGCGCTCGATGGGTTTGTCCCACGGCTGATAGGGGAGCGAACGGCCCACCTCCTCGATGCCGATGCTCTGATAGAAGCCCACGGTCTCGGCGTCAAACTCGAACTCGATGTTCCGCTTCTTCCGGCTCTGGCCCGTCATGGTCTGCGCTGTGTAGTCCTTGCCGTTGTCGACGTGGAGGATGTGGGGGACGCCGCCCGGGTGGGTGTAGATCATCTTGACGAGGCTCTCCTTCAAGGTCTGACTGTTGGCGTCTATACATACCACGTCCCCGATGATTGCCCGGGACTTCATGTCCATCCAGGCGACCAGCTTCGGGCGGACGGCCTTGATCTTGCCGTTCGGGGCCGTCCACTGGACCCACAAGTCGAAGGTGTGCTCGTCGCCGACGACGTACTCCATGACCTTGAGGCTCGTCGCGTCCCGGCGTCCCTTGAGCATCATCTTGTTCTTCCACTCCCTCGAGCCGTTGGCGGCGTAGTAGCGGGCCGATGTAGCGCCCGGGGTGTCCATCAGGTGCTTGACGTACCGGGCGACCGTCTTGATGCTGGGGTAGCCCTCCCACCCTCGGCCCTCGGCGATCTCCTCGAACTTCTCGTAGAGCATCTCGATCGTGCCCAGGTTGGCGGCGAAGCGGCGGTCGAACCATATATTCTCCACGACCGCCCGCTGCTCGTCCGTGAGGCTGGGGAAGGTGGCCTTCTCCCGTGGCTTCCTGCATAGAGCCAGGGCCCGGAAGTAGTCCCGGCTTTGCCCGTCCTCCCGTTCCAGCTTGAGCGCCCAGGCGTTAGCCTTGAGGATGTTGTCAACGTAGCGGTAGAGCGTCGGGAGGCTCACGCCCAGGCCCAGCGCGTAGCGTTCGGCGTAGGCCGTGCGGTCGGGGCCGTCATAGTCGATGAAGTCTTGGACGCGGGAGGCCAGCTCCACGGCCTCATAGTATGCCTTCTTCCGCTTGTCCCCTTCGATGAAGTGATTGAGGTCGGCCCCGACATACCAGGGGGCCGCGTCTGTTCGCTTGTCTATGATGACATCCCTCCCGTCTACCTTCTGCGCGGCCTTCCACGCCTTGCGCCCCTTCGGGGAGAGGGAGGCGGCGGAGATCATGACCTGATCTTTGCCTCCGCCCTCGCGGGGCTGTTTCTTCGTCCTGTACTGCTGCGGGTTGCGGGCTATGCGCTGTGCAAGCGTCTTATACTTGATGCCCTCAAAGGTCGCGGCCTCCTCCAGGTCGACGAACACGTCCGACACCTCGCTCCCTCCTTCCTGCCGTTATGCTGCCATGGCCTTCTCGACCTTGCGGGGGTCGAGGGAGAGGGCCGCGACGATCGCCGGGAGGTACTTCTCGCCCGAGCGGACGCCGTAGAGGATATAGCTCAAGTATTGCGGCGACGTCCCGATCGTGTCGGCGAGCTGTGTCTTCGTCATGTCTTGGTCGGTGAGGGCCTTGACGACGAGCTTCCCGAACGGGGTGAGCTTTCCGCTGCTGCGTTTCATCGCTGTCCTCCTTCCTGTGATTTGTTTCTTAGGGCTACTTCCGGGCGATTGCCCGGGCCAGGGCCACGCCGACCCCGATGATCGCCGTCGCCTGGACGACGGGGGAGGGGAAGTTCAGCAGCACGGCGAGAGCTGCGACCCCCAGCATGGCGGCGGAGGCAAGGCCGAAGATGATCGCCCCGTCCAGCAGCACGTCGGCGGCTCTGACCGCCCGGCGTTTGAGCTTGAGCACGGCCTCGGCCCGCACACGGCGCTCCTCCTTCTCAAGCAATTTAAGAATGAAGTCCGCCGTCGAGAGGTCGGCTTCCACTTTTGCGAACGCCTCCTCCTGCCCGGGGCGGGCCCGCATAGGGGCCCGGGGATCGCCCGCTGCCCGTTTCTGCCGGAGCAGCTCCAGCCGGAGCGACCCGACCCACGCCCGGGCCTCCTTCGTTGTGATGGTCTGCTTCATAGTGCTCCTTTCCATTTCCTCCCCGAGGCTGTATAATCTGGATAGGGCTCCCGGCCCGGGGAGGGGGTGAGTTTTATGTACGAATGGATCAGAACGGACAACGAGTTCGCAAACGCCGAATTTAGAAGCCGTCTTGTCGAAGACCCTGTCCTCGCTGCGCTGATTGATCTCCTTGTAGCGCGGGGAGTAGTCAATCAAGTCGAGCTCGGGGCGGCGATTAACGAGCGTTGTCAAGCCCTTGTTACTGCCCGCGAGAAGGTGGAGCGGGAGGGCGATCAAGGATAGCCTTCATCTCCGTCTCGACCCTTTTCTGTGCGCGGAAGTACCGCTCATAGAACTCCGTGAGGTTGGGGTGCATCCCATCCTCCCCGGGGGCCGTCTGCTTGTCGGACGGCCCCTTTCCCTTTGGCGGCTCCCCGGTGGCGAGCCAGGAGAACCAGCACTCCCGGCACGAGAGGCGGTCGCAGTTGGTGGGGACTACAGGCGGACAGTGTTCGGAGACGATGTCCGCGATCTCCCCCGCCGTCGTTCCGGGGACCTTGAGAAGTTCGAGCCCTGTCATGCTTTCATTCCCTCCTTGAACTGCCGGACGGCGTAGTTCTCGGCGTACATCTGCCAGAGTTCCCCGGCGTACTTCGTGAGGGCCGAGCGGAGGGCGAGGAACGGGGTCGAGTTCGTCTTCACCTCGTCCAGCACGGCGTCGATCTCCCGGGACATGTTGAAGACGTTCAGATAGACCCGGCAATCGTTATCCGGGCACTCCTCGGCGAGGGCGAGGCCCAGGGTGTAGACCTTCCTCGTGTTGCGGTCGTTCCTCATGCCAGAGGGGAGGTTCTCAAAGGTCTCCCGCTCCGGGGGCTCCGGCCTCACCTTGAGCGCCGCCGAGATCGCGGCTTCGTAGATTGTGACCTCCTGCTCCGAGAAGGCCTTCGTCGTGGCGAGGGCCTCGAGGTAGGCCCGTACCTCATGCTCAAGGCGTTCGGCCTTCGTGTTGAGCTGCGTCCTTGCGAGCTCTTGGACGAGTTCTTCAAGCCGCCCCCTCGCTGCCTCCTTGAGGCGGAGCCCCTGTTCGTCGGCCTCGCCCGCGAGGCGGTTGAGGCCGCACTTCTCACAAATGGCGTCAAGCTCCTCCTGTTTCTGCCCGGGGAAGCGCCGCCGACATAACTCGTCGTAGACGTAGGCGAGAAGCTCCTCGGAGCTTCTCGGGAGGGGCTGCTCCATCATGCCCGACGCGAAGTGGTCGGGGTCGACACCCCGGTCTTCCCGGTCGAGGAGGCCCAGGTCGCAAAGGGCGACCTTGTAGCCGTAAAGCTCGTGTGCCGCCGTCCGGGGGTCGACATCCTTGAAGTGGCTGCTCTTGATGTGGCCCTTGAGCTGCTGCTCCCATCCGTTGATGAGGAGCTGGGGGTTGACCTCCTCCTCCTTGACCTCCTCGGGGGTCTCCACGACGACGGTGTAGACCGGGGGCTCGTCGCTGTAGTCCTGCTCGGCGTTCAGCCCCCGGGCCTGTTCGACGGCGATCTCGATCGCGTCCGCGTCGTTATACTCGAAGGCGTCCAGGTCGACGTCGATGCTTCCGGTGTAGAGCTCCGCGTCGATGACGCCGAAGTTCCCGAGCTGGGGGTAGCCTTGCTTCTCGCGGTCGTTGAACCTCACGACGAGGAACCCGTTGATCTTCTTCATTTTTCTCATAGCTGCTGCTCCTTCCTGTTGTTCGTCCGTCCTGCCATCATCGGGCCGGGAGAGGACACCTCCCGACGACGCCCCGGAGGGCGTTTCGGCTTAGTTCTCGGTCTTGACTTCCAGGGCGTCCAGTTCGGCGGCTCGCTGCTCCATCGTCTCGGCCCGGGCCTTCTCGGCGCGGTAGAGGGCGACGGCGTCCTTGAAAAGTACACATCCCGGGTTGTCGGCCCCGACGGCCATCTTCTCGGCGGCTTCCGCCATCCGGGCCCGGCTCGCCTCCGCCTCGGTCGTCGTCATGACCCAGAGATCGCGCCGGAGCTCCTCGGGGAGCTGCTGCCGCTTGAGGGCGGCGAGCTGCTCCCGGACGTGGTCGAGCTGACTGTTCAAGACCTCCGTGTCGGAGCGGGCGGCGTTGTACTTGCTGCCCATCTCCTTGAGCTGCTCCTCGAGGAGGCTGACCCGCCCCGGGAAGCTGTAGGCCGCGTCCTCGTCGATGTTCATCTCGGCGACCTCGAAGACACCCTCGAAGGCCGTCTTGAGGTAGGACTGCGGGCCCAGCTCGGCGACCATGGCCTTGATCTTCTCCAGGGTCTCCCGCTCCTGCGCCTTCGTGGCGTTGACGTCCACGTTGACAAGCTCGACGTCGCTGATCTCCGCGTCCTTGTGCCGGGCTTTGAAGAACTTCCGGGCCGCTGCTTCGCTGCGCTCGGTGATGGTCTCCTGGGCGTTCCCCTCGGCGGTGCTATAAATAATCCTGTAGTCGTTCATCTGCTGCTGCTCCTTCCTGTTGTGGCGGGTCAGCCGACCGAAGCCGGGACGACCCTGATCTTGTCGGTGTGCTTGTGGAGGATGACGAGCTCGCCGTTCTGCTTCTGCTTGATGACGAGCCAGTTCTCCGGGGAGAGGCCCGCTTGCCCGAGCCTGATCTTCTGCTTCCGCGTGGGCTTCTTGCCGTTTCTCATGTGCTGCCTCCTTTGCTTTTCCGGGGAGGCTGTGGTAGAGTAGAGGGGAGCGGCGAGGGCCGCTTAAATGAAAATGATTTACAATTCGCTTGAGGAGCTTTCAAACCGTTGTAGCAGCAGCGTTTTGAAAGTGTGCGTCTCCTCTGTGCTTGCTCTCAACAAGCACGAACCTTGGAAGCTGCTGTCTTGCTCCGAGGAGAGGGGGGCTTGCCGCGCTGACTTCGTCTGCCGGGACGAGGCCGGGGGTTCGGTGAGCCGTCTCTCCTATGAGCTTAACGAGAGGGGTCAATTTGGATATATAACAGTCGAGGCTATCCGCTCCCCGGCTGTCATGGAATAACAGGAGGTGAAAAGGCCCTCGCCGCTCCTGTTTGTTTGGCGGACTGGCCTCCGCCGCGTGGTGCTGTGCCCTGTCTGTGGGGCGAGGAATGAATTGAAGTAAAGGGGGTGAAGCCCTCGCCGCTCCCTTCTACTCTACCGACCGACCTCCTTTTCTGCTTTCCTTTTCGCCTGGGGTGTGGTATGCTGTTCTTGCTTAAATTTTTAATCCGCTATCTATAGTATAGCTATTTCACTACAATCTGTCAAGCGTTTTGTAGTGATTAGACTAAATAATTTTAGGAGGGGTAACTTTGTCCTTTTATGAGCGGTTGATTGACCTGATTGAAAAGAAAAGCCTCACAATTAGGAAAGTTGAAAGAGAGTGTGGTCTTGCAAATGCTTCTATTAGACGCTGGGAGACCCAAAGCCCTCGCCTCGATAGCGTAGTGTCCGTAGCGAATTATCTGCAAGTCAGCGTTGACTATTTGGCTCTTGGCCGTTGTGATAAAACTACAAAAGAGATGGAGAAGCTCAATCTTGAAGCAGCGAAGCGTGAACAGGGCCTCATCTGTGATGGGAGCCCTCTTGATAACTTGGAAGCCGATTTAATAGCCATGTTCCGGCTCCTGCCCGAGGAGGAGCGGGAGGATATTTTCGACATCGTACATCTTAAATACAAGCGCCGGATTGAACGCAAGAGGGAGTCTATCTACTGGACGTATTTCGACGGGAGCGACGAGGAAAGCGGCCCCGCCGAAGGCCGTGAGGCCCGCGACGGAACCGCCTGATTTTTTGTGCCTGTATGATTAAATAATAAATCAAAATCGTGTAGAATTGCGGACGGGGCTCCACGGCGGGGCGGAGACGCCGAAAACGCCTGTATTTCAAGCAATTCTACAATTCTACACGGTTTCGCCGAATTTGTAGAATTGCTCCGGGCCGATTTTCCGCGCCCAGGGCCCGGCCCCGCTCGCCTTTGCACGGCTGGAATAACACCTTGTAACGCCCCGGCCCCCGCCGATCGCGGTGATGGAGACCCCCAAAACAGGGGTTTTAACGCCTCCGCCGTTAATTTCTGCACGGTTTAACGCCCCGTTTGCACGGCCCGCCCCTTGCCTTTTTCGGGCCCGTCTGCTATAATCTCACCATGGGCCGCAAAGCCCGCCCTCTTGCGTCTGCTGCTGCTGCTGACTTCCGGGGCGGGTGGAGCGGCCCTCCTGCCTTGTAAGCCTTGATATACAGGGCTTTCCCGGTTCCTGGGCCCCCGGATGCCCGGCCCCGCCGCCGCCGCTCCTGGGCCCTTCCTGGGCCGTCCTGGGCGCAAAAAAAGAGCGCCGACCACGCCGACGCTCCCGTCTCAAGTTGTCCGAGAATTGAGCCCCCGCTCGCGGGCCTGTCCCGGCTGAAAATGCCCTGTTTCCCGCTGAAATAGCGGGTTTTCTTATGCCTTCCCGCCCCTTCCCGGTTTATCCCAGTTTTCTTAAATACGTTGTCCCCGTACAGTGTTTTCGCAGTGAAAAGTCATCCCCAACCGCTTGATAGAACTGAGACAAATACACGGGTATATCTTCGTATCTTGGAGCGACGATTGATAACAGATTCAGCTTGAACATCCATTCCGGTACGTTTCCGCCGTTGAGATCTGATAGAAATGATGCGTATAATGCAGGGATCCCCAGTTTCAAAAAACGGTTCACTTTATACAGGTATTGAAAGAAATTTTCCACCAAAGGCGCCTTTAAAGCTGCGGAGCTCACCCATAGAACACTTTCGTTCAGGACATGTTCAACAGTCTCCTGGCACGATATACGGCCTGCCCCTGCTTGATAAAATTGCCGGTAAATAGATGCAATGAACCGTCTGTTTTTTACAACCTCATCCATTTCCTGTACCTGAAAAAAGTAGTCAAGGACCGTATTGGTCTCAAATGGCAGGGCGCGCTGGGAATAGATGTCCAGAAACTCTTGATCTGAAACCGGCCGCTCCAACAGGTCGGAAACATAAGGGAGTGGGAGCGTGTCAAAATATCGCCTTCCGTTTCCCTCAATAATTTCCATTATGATCCTGCTTTGTAGAATCTCATATGCTTCCTCATAGTGAACAGCGGTCGTATCGGCGTTGTAATGCTCATCAGGGATGAAATACTTCGAAATGTCCACTACAAATGGGCAATGGTTGTCTATGATATAATTCTCCAAGTCATAGAGCATATGGTTGTACTTCGAATCACCAAAGAAGCGCAGGTTTTCCGGAATATCTTTTATGGTGTTTTTCCCGGTAAGATAGATATTGCTGCAAGACAATCGATTCAGTATGACCTTCCCTTTGAATTTCTCCATCATAAGCTGGAAGTATCGGTCTACATGGCAATACCAAAGGCAAGGTGGAACATCAATAAAGTCGATCATCGCGAATTGCGCTTTTTGTGCTTGATATGCGGCAGTATTATAAAAAGTGTAGTCATAGGTAGAGAATGTCGTATCACGATATGAAGCCACAGGCTGGCAGAAATCAAAAAGGTCAACCACAAGATACTCGGCATTGGAGTCCAGCAGGGTGGGGACAGTCTGCTTATTGAGCGCAAACCGCATACAGCGCTCTGAATATTCACTGCTGTGCTGTAGGAGCTCCCCATGGCTGAACTCAAGCTCCGCAGGCGGCATCATGCCGGAGACAATATTGTTCCTTGAGAAAAAATTCTGCACCTGAATCTTTGATTGATCAATCAGGTTAAAGCACGACCGGCTTACGCAGGATCCGTGCACATCGACTAAAACGAGCATATATACACCTCTCCGGGCATCCGCTAAGCCTACTTTCTTATGCAGTACGAGTATTCTTTCGTCATTAAATTACGTAACGCCGTGTCAACGTCACCCGCCAGACCGGTCGTGGTTAATGTTTGGCGCAACGCCTTTTGCGACTCGGCATCCATTTGATGCAAGATGCTCAGGATTTTGCAGCTGCTCACCTCTAACAGCTGCAGCATTTGGTTGAACTGCTCCAGTCCAATTTGGGTCACAAATTCTTCTAACGGGAAGCTTCTTCCCATCATCATGAGGAAACTTTTGACATCATGTGTATTTTGCAATTTCAAGAACAATGTACCGGAGGGACGCAGCGACTTCAACAATGCCCGGAGAAGCCTGGGCACTTCGGGATAGGCATTAATTGGCTTGCCAAGGACAATGTAGTCAAAGCTCTTGTTTTCCAAAAAATCCGGGATCCGCTCTATGCGGTCACAGGCCACCGTCCCGCAAACAGTATGCAAATCTACAACATACTTTGCTTCCGAGGTAAACGCCGCTGCTTCTGCATTCATCACGCCCCTGTGCCGGAGTTCATTTTTGATTTGGAGGATAGGCAGTCCGCACAAAGTATCCACTCCCAAAATATCCGGGAGTTTTGGTATGTTATCACCGGGAAAACTCTGGGCCAGATACCCTTCATAATTGGACATGTCTGTCCAGCTGTCCAATCCGTAATATTTGTCTGTAAAGTTCTTTCGGCCCAATTCCAGCGAACGCTGGAATTGGGTCATGTCCTTGTCCTCTCCATGGCGAAAATCATGATCGTGGTGAACAAACGTATCCATGCACAGCATCAGCTTGTATCCGGCCCGGCGCACCCGGACGCTGAAGTCGTCATCCCCAAAGTCATGAAAAAAGCCACGGTCAATCATTCCCGCCAGATCGATCAGTTCCCGCCGGAGCACCAGGACGACCGTTATCAGCCGGAGCCGCTCCTCCCATTTCTTTGGATCGCTACGATTATAGTCCGCAGCTTCCCTCTGCATTTCCTCATATGAGGAAAATACAAGCGGAATTTCCTGGAGGTTGCTGATGTTGGAAGACCCTGGCGTCACCATACCGATTTTTGGGTCAGACTCCATACAATGGAGCAGGTTGGCAAGCCAGTTCCTTGTCACAACCACATCGTTTGTCACCTGCACAAAATACCGGCCGGAAAACAGGCGCAGGGCCAGGTTTAATGCATACTGCGAGCCCAGGTTTTTTGTGATGCGCACAATTCGTTTTTGGGGGTGCGGTACCGATTCAAAGTAGGACAATGTACCATCTTCTGATCCGTTGTCAACCAGAAGGAGTTCGTAAGGGATGTCCGACGTATACTTTAGGATAGAGGACACACAGCGTTTTGTCTTTTCCAACCGGTTGTATGCTATCACGAGAACGGTTATCCCAGGTACGTCTGCCGGCAATGATGTGTAGGCATTTTTACGTGAACAATACAGATCCTCTGCCTCAGTTGGAGCTGACAGCTGGCTGGTATCAACAACTTGAACCTTGCTGCAATCCTGCATGAAAAACGCCCCTTTCTGTTCCGTGCAAGCTCATATGTAGAAAATAAAATTCAGGGTCAGGCACAAACTCTTTGCAGCGTATCCAGCTTATTTCATCGTTGTCCTCTACTTTTAAAAGTGGAACAATGCCGTCCTTTTGAAAACCGCAGGACTGGTAGAAAGATATTGCGTGTTCATTGTACGGGAGTACAACCAAATCAATATGCTTTATCAAGAGATCCTGAGTTCCCCACTGGATCAGGGCTGCCATTCCGTGGCGCATAAAGCCTGGAATATTAACGCGTTCCCCCCGCAAAACCAAATCCACTTCGGCTGATTGCAGTTCCCAGTCAATATTTGTGAAGCCTATATGCCCGACATTCCGGCAGCTCAGGTCTTGAATCATAAATAAAATCCGTTTGTCGTTGTTGATAATGGAGTCTGTGATCCACCGGCGGGTCCGTTCGTGAGTGATAGGGAACCTGGACGGTGAAAGGGTCGGGTTATCTGCCCTCCAGCGGTCAAGCAGCTGCACGCAGTCAGGAATTGTCCTGTCGAAGTCGGCTGTAATTGGACGCAGAAATCCAATTGTACTTTCATCATCGTCGAGAATTGGAATCAGAATCAGCTTATCTTTTGCCCGCTTGCGCTTATACAAATCCAAAACTTCCACCGCATTCACTGCCATAATCCCCCCACCACCGGCGGCTCAAGCCCCTCAATCAGGTACGCCACCTTCTGATACGCCTCGCTCTGTTTCAGCGCGGCCACGGCGGGGTCGTCCGGCGCGAAATTTGCCAGCACCGTCCTGATCTGCTCCGCCAGGGCCAGCAGCTCCGCCGGCGGCTGGGGCGCTTGCAGCCCGGGGGTGCAGTCCAGCAGGAATTCCACCATTTCTGCCACATCCCCGTACAGCTCTAACCCTGCCCGCAGCAGCCGCACATAACCTGCGGCATCCCCGCTGTCCAGCGCCTCAAACGCCTGGGCGCAGTACCAGCCGAAGCGGTGCATGGGCGGAAGGACATATATCACCTCACCGCTCAGCGTATCCGCCCTGTAGTAGCGGGCGATGAACGCCCCCTCTACCTTGGCAAAGCCCCGCGCCAGCCGCACCCCCTGCTCCTTTTCTTCCTCCGGCCTCTCCGTGTTTTCACCCTCCGTCTTCTTCCACTCGAAAACACGCACAGCCGCGATGACCAGACCCCGGGCCCAAGTCAGCGCCTGCCACCCGGACAGGTCCCTGTCCGCCGCCCGCACCGCCAGGCCAAATATCTCACCCTTTTCCTGCGCCAGCCTTCTGGCCAGCCCGTCCATATCTTCAATTGCCAACGGCCTGCCCGCCAGCGGAAACTCCGCCCCGCTCTCCAGCGCGTGGGCCAGCGCGTGAATCGGGAAGCTGTCCCAATCCTCCACCTTCCCCAGGACAGACTCCAGCGCAGCGGTATTCGCCAACTTCATGGCCGCAGCCGCGTTTCCGATCTCACACATCCCCTCCAACGGCCAATACAGGCTGTAGCCGTTTCGGCAGAATTCCTCCTTGGCCTGCTCCAGCTTTCGGTTCTGCGGAAGGAAAGACAACCCCGCAGTCCAGGCGAACACCTTTACCCGGTGGTCTGCCAGTTTTTTAGATGGTTTGGGCGTATTAATGCCTTCCCAAATGGCGGTAATCAGCGGGGCCGTATCCAGATTGCTGCGGAAATGAATCTCCTGGGCGGACTTGACCAGATCCATCGTCTGTTTCCCATTCAGGAGGGGGTAGTTCAGTCCCTCCAACAGCTTCAGTGCCTGTTCCAGTTTCCCCTCGTAGCTGTAGGCACTGGAGAGGACGATTTTTACCCCCTGCTCTTGGATCTCGTTGCCCATTTTCAGCACGCTAAACGCCCGGGCCGTCGGATCCTTCCCTGCCCGGAAATCCTCCATAGCCTCCAGAAAACGTTCGCCCCGTTCCACGCAGTCCGCATAGTTGTTTTCGTTCCAACTCCGTACAAACAGGGCATATTCAATATCCAGCCGGGTATACATGGACTCCGGGAACATCTCCTGGGCCAGCGCCACCCACTTCTCCAGTTCCGGCAGTTTGCGGGCGTCCGCCGCATAAACCGCATAGCGCAGAACCGGCGGGCCAAAGCTCTCCCAGCCGTCTACCTTCCGCTTGACCAGCTTTACGCCAGCCCGGACCTGGTCCAGATAGTCCTCCTCCAAGCCGCCGCTTTCTATCATTTGCAGGCGCACCAGAATGCTGTCCGGGCTTTTTTTCAGCTTTTCCCGCAAGAGCTTAATGTTCCGCTCCCGTTTCTTCGCCCCTTTTTCTGTATCTGAGCCCAATTCCACATACCCGTCATGGTCAAAAATAATATAGGGGATCGCGGTCATCCGAAACAGGTGCGCAGGCAGGGCCCACTGCTCATGGATCGCCCCCTGGTAGCGTATGCCGGTGGACATCCGCAGCAGACGGGTGGCCATAAAGTCGGTATAATTCCCGTCCAGCGTATAGCTGTCATGGTTGCGCACAATCACCGTGGCCAGGGTGTGCCCCTGGGGGTTTTCATCGCTCAAAAAGGCCGCAAACTGAGTGAAATCCGCGTCTTCATTCAGATACTCATCCGTGTCCACCGTGAGGAACCATTTGCCGGACGCCTCGTCCATCACGGAGTTCCGGGCGGCGGAAAAGTCGTTGATCCAGGGGAAATCGATGAGGATGTCGGCATATTTTTCCGCAATCTCCCGGCTGCCGTCCTCAGACCCCGTATCCGCCATAATCAGCTCCGAGGGGATGGCATCCCGCAGAGGCTGGAGATTTTTCAGGCAATGCTCAATGCAGCGGATATCGTTCCTGAAAATAATCCCGATGGACAGCAGCGGCGCTTTCTTTTCCATATTACGTTCCTCCTTCTGCCGGACCTATGGGAAAACCGCCCCGCGCGCAGCGGCTTTTCCACAGGCCCCGCCGTAAAAAACGGGGGCGGGCAAGAAGCCCGCCCCCGTTTGCCGCGTTGGGCTGATGGCGCTATACGGCTATCCTCGGCGGCGTTGTCACGCTCGGATTGGCCGCATAGCCGGGTCGCTTTCCCTGCGACTCGGACAAAACCCACGCCGCTATGCGGCGCTGGGCTTTCGCCCTCGCTTCGGTCCAAGCTCCCCTATGCGGCTATCCTCGCGCTTCTTACTGCAGCAGCTGGAGGACGCCCTGGGGCACCTGGTTGGCCTGGGCCAGCATCGCCTGGGCGGACTGGATCAGGATGTTGTTCTTGGTGTACGCCATCATCTCCTCGGCCACGTCCACGTCGCGGATGGTGGACTCGGCGTCCTGGATGTTCTCGGTCATCACGGACAGGTTGTTGATGGTGTGGTCCAAGCGGTTCTGGGTGGCGCCCAGAGTACCACGCACGTCGGACACCTTATTGATGGCGGCCTTGATCTTGTCGATGGCGGTAGCCGCGCTGGTCTGGTCGGCGATGCTGATGGCGCCCTTGTCGATACCCAGAGAGGTGCAGTGCATATCCCCGATGTTCACCTTCAGCTGGTTCCAGCTGTCGGCGGTGTCGCCGATCTGCAGGGTCAGGCCCTTGGTGGCGTCGCCCTTGGTCACGGTGGGGGCGGCCTGCTTGGTCACAACGCCGGTGGTGGTATCGGTGCTGCCCACCTTGTTGTTCCACTTGCCGTCGCCGGCGGAATCGGTGCCCTTCAGATCCCACTCGGTCTTGTAGTCCACCGCGTCCGCCTTTTCGGTCAGGTGCACCTCAACGCTGGTCATCCCGTCCGCCACATTGTTGGTGGTGATGTGGAACTTGGCGTTGTCCTGCTGGGTCAGCTGCTCAACCGCCTTCTTCAGCAGGTTGGGGTCGTCCTTGTCCACCTTCGTCAAGTCGATGAGGGTCTCACCGTCGCCCGCTTTCGCCTCGCTGTCCTTGCCCACGGCAAACACATAGGTCTGGCCGCCGATGGTCAGCTTGGCGCCGTCGGCAACGTCCGCTTTATCCAGGGTGAACTTGCCCTGGGCCAGCTTTTCCACCCCGGCAATTTGCGGCGCGGTCTTCACGTGGACGGAGAGGTCGTAGCCGTTGTTGAGGGCGGCGCTGCCGGCGCTGACCGTCGCATCCAGCTTGGTGGAGAAGCTCGCGGTGGTGGTGGGCACGCTGACGCCGGTGAGGGTGATCTTGGTGCCGGAAACGCTGACGTTATAGCTGATGCCGTCGATGGCAACCTGCGTGGCGGCGGTGCCGCCCGTGCCGCAAATCTTGGCGCCGTCCATAGTGGCGCCGGTGCCCGCGAACTCAAGCACCTTCTGGCCGCCAACCGTAATGGTGACGGTCATGGCGGCCCCAGTGGCGTCATCGTTGGTGACCACCAGGTCCTTCAGGTCGATCTCGTACACACCGGCGGCTCCGGCGGCGGCGTCCTGGTCACCGTCGTTGACAGCGGATACCGCAACGCCCACGATACTGGCCTCGGTAATCTTGTCCGAACCGTCCATCTCGCCGTTGAGCAGCTTGATGCCGTTGAAGTTGGCGCTGTCGGCGATGCGGTCGATTTCGGAGCGCAGCTGATCCATCTCCTTCTGGAGCTGGGCGCGGTCGGTGGTGTTGTCGTAGGTGCCGTTGGCGGACATAGTGGCCAGCTCCACCATACGGTTGAGCATGTCGTGAACCTCGGTCAGGGCGCCCTCGGCGGTCTGCACCAGGGAGATGCCGTCCTTCGCGTTCTTCTGGGCGGTCTCCAGGCCGGTGATCTGGGCGCGCATCTTCTCGGAAATGGCCAGACCGGCGGCGTCGTCACCGGCGCGGTTGATCTTATAGCCGGAGGAGAGCTTCTCCAGGTTCTTCTTCATCGCGGACACGTTGTTGGTGTAGTTCCGGTAGGCGCTCATGGCCATGATATTGTGTTGAATACGCATTTTAATGCTTCCTTTCAATAAAATGTTTTTAGGGGGCCGCTGGTCGTCGTGCCGGTGCGTCCGTGCTCCGGCACATTGGATGGTGCGCCGTCTCCCGGTATCTGGCCAGACTGCCGGGGCGTATCGCGGGACTATATTTCATCCGGTTCGCGCAACCGGCTGAAACCGTGTGGACTACGTGGACTGCGCCCTCCGGGCCATGGCCCTTTGGAAGGAGGTGCGCACCATACCGCAGGCTTCGGCCGCCTGGGTGAGGGTCATTTCGCCGTTCCTCCATGCCTCGCAGCAGGCGTCAAAATTCTCCGGCAGGGGCTTTCGGGCCCGTCCAAACCGGGTCCCCCGGGCCTTGGCCGCAGCGATGCCCTCCGCCTGTTTCCGGCGGCGGACCTCCCCCTGGGCCCTTTTTGCGCTGGAGAGGAACAAAGAGGACACAAACCCGGCCAGCAGCTCCTGGCTGTCGGTGACGTCCAGCGGCGAAAGCCGGGAATTGATCTCCTCGGCCACGCACTGGAGATAATCTTGAACCTCCAGCCGCGCGTCTCCGCCGGGAACAGAGGGAATGTTCGGTTTTAAAGAACCTTGGGCCATGATGTTCTCCTTTTTGCGTTCAAGGCCGCTGGGCCTGCGGAAAGATGGCGGACAGCTTTTCCCGCGCGGCGCGGGCTTCCGGGCCGTCCCCCATCCCGTCCAGGACGGCGCGCAGCTCCGCCAGGGCCTGTTTCTTTTTGTGGTCCCAGGGTAGCTGGTGCACATAGCGGGGGGAGACATCGGCCACGCAGTCCGGGCGGCTGCCCCCCTGCCGTTCCAGCACCTCTCCCCGTAAAATGGGCACCGTCTTGGGCGCATGGATGGTCAGGTGGACGCGCTCGCCGCTGAGCCGGTCAAACTGGATAACCGTGTCATTGTCCACGGTGAAGTAATCACCGGGCAAAAGGGTGATGCAAAGCATAGTCAAATCTCCTGAAAGCTCCCCGCCCGCATCCTGCGGGCCGCCAAACCTGATAACGGCGCGGCGGGCTTGCCGGTGATCTCCCGGGCCGCCGCCCAGTCGTCCCTGACACCGTTTTGCCGGGTTTGGTGGAAATATCCGGCATGTCAGTTTCCCTTGAACGCACAAAAAACAGTTCCGTCCGGGCAAGTATACCTGCCCGGACAGAAAAAATTTTTTGAAAAAGTGATTATTTTTTCTCTGGGAACTGCCGATAAGTAAAGTGTGCACGGCAGAAAAAATTTAAAAAACCTGTCCGAGCAGGTATACCTTTACGGACAGGTTTTTTGCTGCTTCACAGTCCGCTCCGAGCGGATCGCCGCATCATAAAAGGTGGACTTTGGGATGTCGCACGCACATGCCGCCTCCCGCAGGGACATCCGGCCCTCCCTCCATGCCCGGCGCAGCTCCTCGAACTCATCCGGCAGGACGCGCGCCGGCTGTCCGAACCGAATGCCCCGGGCCTTGGCGGCCGCAATGCCCTCCGCCTGCCGCTGGCGGATATTGGTGCGCTCGTGCTCCGCCACGAAGGACAGCACCTGCAGCACCACATCGCTGAGGAAGGTTCCCATCAGATCCTTTCCCCTGCGGGTGTCCAGCAGGGGCATATCCAGCACCACAATGTCCACCTGCTTGTCCTTGGTGAGCATGCGCCATTGGTTCTGTATTTCCTCATAATTGCGCCCCAGCCGGTCGATGCTTTTGATGTAAAGCAAATCGTCCGGCTTCAATTTTTTCACCAGCTTGAGATATTGCGGCCGCTCAAAGTCCGCGCCTGACCGTTTGTCCATAAAAAGGTTCTTCCTGGGGATGGCCAGCTGCCGCATGGCGATCATCTGGCGTTCCTCATTCTGTTCCTGGGTGGACACCCGTACATAGCCGTATGTATTCATGTCTCATAATCTCCTTTTGTAGAATGTGGTAACATTTTACAGGAAAGAGTCGATCTGATACATAATTAATATGCGGCAAAAGACTGGCAGCATGCAGCCAGGGCGTGACCCGCAAACCTCCTGCCCACGCAATTTTCCAAACGGCTGAAAAAGCGGCCAGGTCCTATAGACCTGGCCGCGAAGTGTTTCCATTTGGTTTGTCCCGGAACAAAATGCGCAGTCCGCCATGGCGGAGGCGTGCTGTCAAAGCAAATGCCGCTATGGGCTGTTTTGCTCCTTACTCTTTAATTGCTCAATTTGATTGCGCACATACACTATGTTGGGGTGCTTCGAGCCTAATTTCGCTTGAAAGACAGCCAGCGCGTCCTCATAGTAGTCAATCGCCTTGGCATACTCACCCAGCGACATATATAGGCCGGCGATATTGGACTTGGTAATCGCCGTGTCCGGATGGTTTGCACCCAGCGTCCGCCCGCTGATTGCCGCTGCTTTCTTGTAATACTCCAGCGCTTTGGCATGCTCTCCCTGCGCCTCATATACGACCGCAATGTTATTGTATGTCGCTCCTGTGCCAGGATGCTCAGGCCCTAAAGCCTTTTCATTGATCGCCAGCGCCCTTTGGTAGTATTCCAGTGCCTTGGCATGCTCTCCCTCAGCCTTATATACGCCTGCAATATTATTATAGGCTGTTCCTGTACTGGGATGTTCAGACCCCAGCACTTTTTCTTTAATATCTAACGCTTTCTCAAAATATTCCAGCGCCTTGGCATACTCTCCCTGAATTTTATATACGCCAGCTATATTATTACAGATAATCCCCCTGTTCGGATGTCCAAACCCTAATGTCTTTTCAGCAATAATCAGCGCCTTCTCATAGTATTCCAGCGCCTTGGCAAATTCCCCCTGCTCCACATATACGGAAGCTATATTGTTGTAGCTTGTTCCTGTACTTGGGTGTCTAAAACCCAGCACCCGTTCGCAGATCGCCAGATCCTTCTCGTAATATTCCAATGCCTTGACGTATTCCCCCTGAGCTTTATATACGCTGCCTATGTTATTGTAGGACGCGCCTGTGTTGGGATGCCCAGGCCCTAAAACCTTTTCTCTGATGGCCAGTGCCTTCTCATAGTACTCCAACGCTTTCTCATATTCTCCTTGGGCTTCATATACGCCAGCTATATTATTATAGGCTGTCCCTGTATCCCGATGTTCAGCCCCCAATGCCTTTTCAGTAATCGTCAATGCCTTTTCATAATATTCCAGCGCTCTACCATATTCCCCCTGATCCATGTATACACCAGCTATATTATTGTAGGCTGCTCCTAAATCCGGGTGTTCGGGAGGCAACGCTTTCTCTTTAATGTTTAATGCCTCCTCATAATATTCCAGCGCTTTTCCATACTCTCCCCGAGCCTCATATGCGCCAGCCATATTGTTATAGACAGCCGCTGTATTTGGATGTTCAGAGCCCAACGCTTTTTCAGTGATAGCCAATGCTTTTTCATAACATTCCAGCGCTTTATCATACTGCCCCTGGTCCTTATAGGCGCCAGCCATATTATTGTAGGTTGCTCCTATATTGGGATGCCCATGCCCCAATGTCTCCTCCCTGACTTCCAACGCCCTCCGGCAATATTCCAGCGCCTTATCGTACCATCCCTGAGCCCTATATACGCCGGCGATACGGTCATACGTCCTCGCCGTATCGGGATGCTCGCCGCCCAAAACGGCAGTTCTGATGCTCAGCACCGCCTCCAGCAGCCGCCTCGCGTCAGCGTACCTGCATTTGCGGGTCAGCAGCTCCGCCTGGTTTGACAATGAAATCGCATAGGCCAACTGCCTTTCTTCCGGCCACTGGCCGTAATTTTCTATCACAGGTTCCGGGCTCTCATCCCCGCCTTGGGGCTGTCCCATCATATCCTTAATGGGCGGGGCCTCCCGCATTGCGGCCAGCTCATCCTGAAACACCACGACCAGCTTCATATAGGAATAAAAATCATACGCCTTCCCGTTTAAAAGATCATCCGCGCCCTTTGTCATACAGAATATGATGTTTTTATTGAGTTTCCACAGCATATCCCGGCTGAAATTCAGCCGTTTCAGCACCTCTTCATCGGAAAGCGCCCGCTGAAAGTTCAGCAGAAAATACGCATCCTTATCCGGCTGGGAGGCAATCCAATCCTCAAGCGCCTGGAACGTATACTCTTCCTGACGGGAAAGATAGTCATAAACCGCGACGTTTGAATTCTTATAGAAGCCGACCACCCGTCGCTGCATTGCCTCGGACGCAATCAACGAGAAAAAGCCGTTGTCGGAATGGTCCAAAATCCAGCCCACCGTCTGGTAGGCGGCGGTATTGTCAATCATGTTAAACCAGTCCCTGATCCTTTAAAAATTGGACGACCAGCGGGTGCACATTGTGCCAGCGCCGCCCATTGTATTCTAAGACAGTATTTGCCTGGAGCATTTCCAAGAGCATCTCCCGGTCCTCAATTCTCTCCCGGTTCCCTTTAAAGATATCCGCCAGGAAAGCGTAATGCCTTTGCTCAATGCGGCGTGTCAGCGAGGTTTTTAACTGTTCCAAAGCCTTGTCCGCATCCTCCGATTCAATTACCCCGCTCTTTCGCCGCACGGCCCTCTGGGCGGCGGTGTTGATCGCAAAAAACAGGTCCCGCAGCGAACCGCCGGTTTTGGCAATCAGGTCTTCCAATACGTTTTCCGCAAAAAGCTCCTTATGGGTCCGTTTTTCAATGATCTCCAAAATCATGTCATATCCCGCATCATAGCGGGTTCCATCAATGTTCTCCAACTTAATCATCGGCAGCGTTTTGGGGACAAAAAAGCCATCAAATGCGGAAAACCTGGCATCGTAGGAAAGCGCAATCGGGAATGTGTACACCACAGGAATGGGGACGCCTGTCAAGGTTTTGGCGTAATGATAGAATACCTTCCAAGCGTCTTCCGGATTGAGTTTGTCCAAATCTTCGAATATGATGATCGGCTGCTTTCCATCCAGCTTTTCCGTAATCTTATCCGCGACATTTTTCAGCGCCCATATCCACTCCCCGGCGCGCTTTGCCACCTTTTCCCTATAAATAGTCCGGTTTTCCTCATTAAATTTCAAGTCCGCCTTGATTTTAACAAATATTTTGAGCAGCGACGCAATCGGGCTGGGCGTTTCCGCCGAAGCGCCGCCCTCAAGTTGAATTGCGGCCCCATCGGTAACGGTCGTGCACTTCTCCAAATCAGCCGTCCAAAATTCCCGCACGGTCTGTACCGTGTCCGCATCCAGGACGCAGCCCGTTCTTTCCGCAATTTTGAGCAGCGCCTCCCCCATCAGGATCAGCAGATCCGCATAAAGCGGGTTGTTTAAATCCAAATCAACCCCGCACTCGATGGTGAAAACCTGATAGCCGTCCTCCCTCAGCCTGGCCGACATATGGTTCAGCTCGGTGCTTTTTCCGCATCCTTTATGCCCCAGCAGCAAAAAGGCGTTGCGCTCAGTGGGCCACCTGCACGCATCATAGATATCCTCAATTGGGGACATATAGTCGTCCCCGGTGCGCACGCGCATGGTTTCCTCACAGTAATAATGGGGGAGCTCTTCGCCGATCAGCGGGTTGGGGGCAAAGGCGTTTGGAATATCAATAACCTTTTCAGCAAATTTCATTGTTTACCTCCATGAACAGTCATGCCGGTCTCGTTGCGTCAATTATATAGTATGCACGGAAAAAATTCAAGTAATCAATCATCCATGCAGCCATATGTTTTGCGGCGGATTAATTTTCCCTGGCCATCCCCCCGCGCTGAACACCCAGGCAAGCAAAAACCGGGGACGCCCAGCTCATACGGCGGCCCCGGTTTTCATTTCATACGGCGATCTCCCTGCCAGGGGACTCCTGCGTCAAAGCCGCGCGGCGGCGCGGGAAAGGCTGCTGTAGTGGCGCCAGACGGTGGGC
>ERZ779632.439-NODE-439-length-24649-cov-8.996219_pt1 | contig 24649 bp, 17 predicted proteins | sample MGYA00514194_ERZ779632 | MGnify/ENA primary metagenome ERZ779632 (study PRJEB29562, sample SAMEA4376704) | mouse gut metagenome | isolation source: Cecum | study: EMG produced TPA metagenomics assembly of the A DSS colitis mouse model was used to assess the...
CGATGTGGTCCTCGGGCATGGTGGACAGCTCGATGGTGTAGCTCAGGCCGAAGACATTGTAGACCTCGTCGAACAGCCGCACCGTCTCCTGAATCACGTCCTGCATCTGGTCACGGGTCATGAATACGTGGGCGTCGTCCTGGTTGAAGCAGCGCACCCGGAACAGGCCGTGGAGAGCGCCGGAAAGCTCGTGGCGGTGAACCAGGCCGATCTCGCCCACCCGCAAGGGCAGCTCCTTGTAGGAGTGGGGCTCGCTGGCATAGACCAGCATCCCGCCGGGACAGTTCATGGGCTTGACGGCGAAGTCGGTATCGTCAATGACGGTGGTGTACATGTTGTTCTTGTAGTGGTCCCAGTGCCCCGACCGCTCCCAAAGCTGACGGTTGAGCATAATGGGGGTGGAGATTTCCACATAGCCGTACTTCTTGTGGACCTTGCGCCAGTAGTCCAGAAGGGTGTTTTTCAGCGTCATGCCCTTGGGCAGGAAGAAGGGGAAGCCGGGGCCCTCGTCCCGGAGCATGAACAGGCCCAGCTCCTTGCCCAGCCGGCGGTGGTCCCGCTTCTTGGCCTCCTCGATCTTGGCCAGGTACTCGTCCAGCTCGTCCTTCTTGGGGAAGGCCACGCCGTAGATGCGCTGGAGGGTCTCCCGGCTGGAGTCCCCCCGCCAGTAGGCGGCGTTGCAGGCGGTGAGCTTGATGGCGTTGCCCTTGATCCGCCCGGTGGAGTCCAGGTGGGGGCCGGCGCACAGGTCGGTGAACTCCCCCTGCTTGTAGAAGGAGATGACCGCGTCCTCGGGCAGGTCGTTGATGAGCTCCACCTTGAAGGGCTCGCCCTTTTCCTCCATGAACTTCACGGCCTCCGCCCGGGGCAGCTCGAAGCGCTCCAGCTTCAGCTTCTCCTTGCAGATCTTGCGCATCTCGGCCTCCAGCTCCTCCAGCTGGCCCTCGGTGAAGGGCTCGGGGGTATCGAAGTCGTAGTAGAAGCCGTTGTCAATGCTGGGGCCGATGGCCAGCTTCACCTCGGGGTGGAGCCGCTTCATGGCCTGGGCCAGCACATGGGAGCAGGTATGCCAGTAGGTGCGGCGGTACTCCTCGTTTTCAAAGGTATACTGATTGTTTTCTTCTGCCATGCAAATAACCTCCTGTTTTGACAGGGGTAAGAAAAATCCCACCCCTGAATGTGACTCAGGGGTGAGACATAATCCCACGGTTCCACCCTAATTACGGAAAGCACGATCTTCCGTCGCTCATAACCTCTGTAACGGGAGGGCCCGGCCTGTTCCTCGCAGGCGGCTCCGGAGTGGTACCGGCCAGCTTCCGCGCGGGACGCTCGCAGCCCTTGGCGTCCCTCTCTGAGCGCTTTTTCCGGCCTCTTCTCCGTCAAAGCCATTTTTGGCTACTATATCACCGGCCGGGGGAAATGTCAAGCGGAAAAGACCGCCGTTGGACGGCATTATTTTTTCCGCACCGCAAAGGTGAGGGCAAACCACACGGCCAGGTACAGGGTAATGGCCGCTCCGGCGGATCCCCCCGCATAGTAGGAGGTCATCAGCCCGGCGATTCCGGCTAAGATCGCCCCCAGCAGGGAGAACAGATGGTACTGCCGCATGTTCCGGGCCACGTTACGGGCAGCGGCTCCGGGCAGGACCAGCAGGGAGTTGATGACCAGCAGGCCCACCCAGGTCATGGACAGGGTAACTACCACGGCGATGGCCGCCGAGAACACTGTCTCCTGCCAGAACACCCGGATTCCCCGGCTGTCGGCCAGGGCGGGGTGAACGGCGGAGAGCATGAGCTGGTTGAAGCTGGCCAGCCACAGTCCCGCCACGGCCAGCAGGATCAGGGCCAGCAGGCCCACCTTGGCCGGCTCCACCGACAGGATGTCGCCGATGAGCAGGTTGTTGAACCGGGTGAAGGACCGCCCTCCCAGGGTGGACAGAAAGATACCCAGGGCCACGGCGGTGGAGGAAAAGACCCCGATTACCGTGTCGCCGGCCAGGGCGGAGCGGCGCTTGACAACGTTGAACAGCAGCGCGAAGAGGATGGCAAAGGCCACGGCGGCCCAGGTGGGCTCGTGGAAGCCGCACAGCGCCCCGATGGCCATGCCGGTAAAGGCGGAGTGGCCCAGGGCGTCGGAGAAGAAGGACATCCGGCTGTGGACCACCATGGTGGACAGGATGCCGAACAGGGGGGTGATGACCAGCACCGCCAGCAGGGCGTGCTTCATAAAGTACATCTGTCCCGGCTGGGCCCACTCGAAGGGGAGCAGGTCCACCAACGCGTACCAGACGCTCATTGCGCTCCCCCCTTTCCCATCCGCAGGTGGAAGGTTTCATAAAATTCCGGGGAGGACAGCACCTCGTCCGGCGGGCCGGACTTGAGGACCCGGCGGTTGAGCAGGATCACCTTGTCGGCGAACTGGTCCAGGGTGGCGAAATCGTGGGTGGACAGAAAGATGGACAGGTCGTACTGGGTGCGCAGCTCGTCCAGCATTTCCAGAAGCTGGTGCTCCCCCTCGATGTCCACGCCGGACAGGGGCTCGTCCAGGATCAGGATGTGGGGCACCGGCTCCAGAGCCAGGGCCAACAGCACCCGCTGGAGCTGGCCCCCCGACAGCCCCCCCATGGGCCGGTCCAGCAGGTCCTCCCCGTGGACCCGGGCCAGACAGGCCGCCGCCCGGTCCCGGTACTGCTTTGGCACCGGCAGCCACACCGGCCATTTGGCGGTGGCGGCGGTAAAGAAATCCAGCACCGACACCGGATCCCCCCGGTCGAAGCTGGGGGCCTGGGGGACGTAGCCCACAAGGGGCCGCAGACCGCTGGTGGGGCCGTCGTCCAGCCGGATGGCGGGGCCCCGGGCCGGAGAGAAGGTAATAGAGCCCTTGTAGCTTATCTGGCCCAGGATGCCGCGGAACAGGGTGGACTTGCCCGCCCCGTTGGGACCGATGAGAGCCGCGATCTCTCCGCAGTGGAGGTGGAAGGACACGTCCTCCAGAATGGAGTCCCCCTGAAGCTGGACATTCAGCCCCTCCAGCTTCAGGCAGCAGGAGTCGGCGCAGCCGGCGGCCAGCTTGCCGTGTTTGATTTTTCTCATCCCTTTGGCACCACGCTTTCCCCGGCAAATTCGTCAATAATGGTCACAAGATTCTGGTATAGCGCAAAATAGTTGTCCAGCAGGCCAAATTCCGAATCGTCGCTCTCCATCGGCCCGTCCATCACCATGGACAGCTGGGCCACCCGGCAGCCCGTCTCCCGGGCGATGGCGTTGGCCGTGGCGTCGGAGCCGTTGACTTCGGTAAAAATCACCGGGAGATCAAATTCCCTCACCAGCTCGGTTATCTCCACAATCTCATGGGCACTGGCCTCGCTGCCCGCTTCCTCCTCGATGGCTGCCAGCAGGGGCAGGCCGCAGGCCTTGGCGAAATACTGGAAGCCGTCGTGGAAGGTAATCAGGCCGGGATACTCCCCCATGCTGGGCTGGAATTCCATCCGCAGGTTTTCCATGGTTGTCTGGCAAGAGAGCAGGACCTCGTCGGTGCGCCAGAAGTTGCCCACATACTCTGAAAGGTGGTCCAAATCCTGCTGGGCAATGCCGTCCCGCAGGTTTCGCGCCATAATCCGGGCGTTGGCCGGGTCCATCCAGTAGTGGGGGTCCCAGTGGCCGTGGTCATGGCCGTCATGGCTGTGGTCGTCCTCGTCGTGGTCATGGGAGAGGCTTTCCAGCAGCTCCACCCCCTCCGAGCAGTCGATGACCGCCGCGTCGGAGGTTTTCAGGGCGTCCTCCAGGAACTCCTCCAGCCCCGCGCCGTTCATGGCGATGATGTCGGCTCGCTCCAGCTTCTTCATGTCCGCCATGGACAGGGTGTAGTCGTGGAGACAGCTGACGTTTCCGGTGTCCAGCCGCTCTACCCTCACGCCGTCCACTCCCTCGGTAATGGCGGAGGCGAAGAGGTAGATGGGATAGGTGGTGCAGACCACCGTAAGCCGGGCCTTCTCCGCCGAAGGGCCGCAGGAGGGGAGGAGGAGCAGAGCGGCCAGCAGCATTGTAATTGTTTGTTTCCTCATGATTTCCTTCACGTTTTCGTTTTTTCCAGCAGCTCCAAAAGCAACCGCTCATTCTCCCCGGCGGCCCGGGACAGCTGGGCGGATTTCTCCCGCAGGCGGGACAGCACAGCGTTGTAGTCCGCCATAAGCCCGTCCGCCCGGCGGATGGCCTCGTCACCGTCGAAGCGCTCCACGTCCCCGGCGGCGGGCAGGTCCAGCTCCTCCAGGTAGCTGGCCACCTTGGGATCGTAGACCAGTCCCATGGCGGGCACAGCCATCCTCGCGGCAAAAATCAGCGTGTGCAGGCGCATGGCAAGGCACAGCCTGGCCTGGCCCAGCACGCCCATCAGCTCCCGGGGGGTACAGGAGGCGTCCAGCACATGGGAGGGCTCCCCCATCCGCTCCCGGACCTGGGCGGTGGCCGCCCGGTCCCGGTCCGGCTGCATCAGCAGAAACAGCACCTCCAGCCCGTGGGTCCGGCGCAGGTGGTCGCACAGGCGGGCCAGCTGGGGGTAGAAGTCCCCCATATCCTGCCAGTCCCGGACAGATACGGCCACAAAGCGCGAGCCCGCCTCCAGGCCGGCGGCGGCTAAAAGCTCCGCCGACCGCTCCGCGGCGGCGGGCTCCAGGTGGAACACCGGGTCGGCGGTGACCTGAACGGAGCGGGTGATCCCCATCGCCTCCAGCTCTCTGGCGGAGGCGTGGTCCCGGAGGGTGACCAGAGCGGCCTGTTCCACCACCCGCTTCACCCGGCGGCGGTTCGCCCTCTTGCGCACCGGGCCGATGCCGTTGGCGTAGAGCATCACCGGCTTGCCCAGCCACCGGGCGCAGCGGATGACCGACAGATAGTACAACAGTGACCGGGTGGAGGTGGTGTCCTGAAGCAGACTCCCGCCCCCGGACAGCAGCACATCCCCGCGGCGCAGGGCGTGGAACACCCGCAGGACGCGGAACCGGGGGATGGCCTCCAGCCCGTACTGCCGGTGGGTCTGCTCCGGGTCGTTGGACAGCACCGTCACTGACACCTCGTCGCTGGCGGCGCGGATGGCCTGCTGGATGGACTCCAAAATGGCGTCGTCCCCGGCGTTGCCGAAGCCGTAGTAGCCGCTCATCACCACCCGGTATTTTTTCCGGCGCACCTGCTCATAGACCGACAGGCAGTCCGCCGCCATGCGGTGCACTGAGTAGTGGTCAAAGATTACCTGCCGTCCATAGGCCCCCAGCCGATCCCTCTCCTCCGGAGGCAGGCGGAAGGCGGCGGTCACATCGGCCAGCAGCCGTTCCGGCCTGGACACAGGCATGCCCCGGCAGCAGAAGTTACCCGCTCGGGCCTCGGCCAGCTTGTCGGGGCCAAAAAGGCCATGATAGCCCTCGTTCCCCGCCACGATCACCGGCTTGCCCGCCGCCATGGCCTCCAACGCCGACCGGGACACTCCCACAAAGAGCTGCCCCGCCGCCGCGATCTCGTTGATATCGGTGCGGGGGCCGGTCATGGTAACACACCGCCGGCCCAGCTGGCGGTTGACCGCATCCGCCTGAGCCTTCAGCCTGTCAAAAACATTGCCGCCTCCCGCGATGAGCAGCTGAATACCAGGCACCGCCCGGTCCAGCTCCGGGGCAATCTCAATCAGTTGTCCGGCCACCAAAGCCCGGTCCTCGTCCATTCGGCTGACATAGGACAAAATGGGCCGCTCCGGGTCCAGGCCAAATTCGGATATCACCCCGGCCCCGGTGAGTTTGGGGGAAAATTTCTCCGTATCAACGCCGTTGATGGTGACTGTGATGTGTTCCGCGGGGGTATGGTACTCCCGAATGAGATAGGCCTTGATGTCCTCCGACACCGCCACGGTACGTTCCCCCCAGTTGGTGAGGTAGCGCAAAACGCCGCTGGTATCAAAAACCCAGTGGGCGGTGGTGACAAAAGGCACCCGCTTCTGTTTGCAGATCCCGCCGCACAGAAACGCCGGTATCCGGGCGTGGGCATGGACCACGTCAGGGGCCTCCCGCTCTATCACCTGCCGCAGAATCCGGCGGGCCGCCGTCATATCCCTCGCGCTGCGCCGGTGGAGGGGAGCCTCATAGTGGCGGATGCCGACGGCTGTAATCTCAGGCACATAGACTCCGCCGTTGGATACAACGATAACATCGTGTCCCTCGCTTTTCAGTTCCTTGGACAGTTCCACGATGTGAGTTTCCGCCCCGCCGATGTCCAGGCCCATGGCGGCCATCAGAATCTTCATAGCGGCCCCTCCTTTTCCGGTTAAGAAATACTTACCACCGACCCCACGAACTGGGCCCTCTGGGTGTAGTAGGTCCGGGCGGAATTCACCCCCAGGTCATAGACCCGGTTAAGGGCCACGCTTTTGCCGTTGAGCAGGCCGGTGCCCTCCAAGGTGAGCAGAAGATCCACGGTGTCCTCCCACTCCGCCAGGATGATCGTGCCGTCAGACAGGGTGGAGATCACAGTACCCGGGTCCCGCTCCACCTGGATATCGGTAATATGCCCCAGGGCCCCGCCCCCGCTGGAATAGTTCTGGTCGTAAAGTCCATCGCCGATGGCAATACAGTCGGCCACATAGGAGCGTACGCCCCTAACCCGGATCTGAAAGGTGACCTTCTCCTCCGATATGCTGGTCCCGGTATGGGTCTGATTGTTTTTAAAGTTCAGCGCTACGGCCATAACCACCACCACCGCCACCACCAGAAGGTCGATGACGCTGATTTTGCCGAACAGCCGGCCGTTCCGATCGATCAGCTTCATTTCCGCACCTCCTCAACGGAGACGATAGGTCCGCTGCCCATATAGCCCTGGCCCTTGACATAGGCGGTGGCGCCCGAACGCAGCTCATACCCGCCGCCCACCACGATGGCCTCGTCGCTGGCGGCGCAGGGGGCCTGAATCGTCACCAGAACATCCTCAAAGCCCTCCAAAACGGCTTGGACCTGCCGGTGACGCTCCTGATCCAGCACCGGCGTCTCGGCGGGCACCGCCTGGACGGACACCACCTGGCCGATGGCGTAATTTTTGATGTTGTCATAAAGCTGGTCCCCCGGCTCAATGAGGGCGCTGGTGCCCTCCGCCCAGCGCTGAAAACGCAGCGTGTACTGGACGGTGGCGGAGGCGGCCGCGGGGATTCCCTCAACGGCCCCCTGGGGCTTGACGGCCCGCCACAGCAGGAACGCCCCTACCAGCAGGGCGGCGGCCAGAACAATGCCGTCAAACAGGTTCAGCCGCAGGCGGAAGTTTGCTTTCTGTTCCATTTATTTGTCTCCTTTCAGGATATCCAGGTAGACCTGTTCTATATTTCGGGCAAATATCTCTCCGGTAAAGCGGGCCTGGAAGATTTCCCGGGCCCGTTCGCCCATTCGGGCCCGCTCCTCCGGGCGGTCCATCAGCCGGACAATGGCCCGGGCCAGAGCGGCGCTGTCCCGCATGGGGAAAACCATGCCGTTCTCCCCGTCCTGAATCAGGGCGGGGTTGCCGCCGCAGTCGCTGACCACCGCGGGCAGGCCGAGGCTCATCCCCTCCAGCAGGGAGAGGCTGGAGGTCTCGCTGACCCAGGAGGCGTTGACCTGTACGTCCATGGCCCAAAGGGCCCGCTCCACCTCCCGGACAAATCCGGCCAGCACCACCCGCCCCACGGGCAGGGCGGCGGCCCGGCGGCGGACCTCCTCCAGATAGCCCCCCTCCCCCGCCACCAGCAGGCGGACAGGGCGGTCCCGGAGCCGCTCCATGGCGTCCAGCAGGGTGCTGTGACCCTTGTACTCCTCCACCCGGGCCAGAATGCCCACCACAAAGTCCTCCGGGCCAAAGCCGAAGGCCGTCCGGGCCTCTTGGCGCCGCTCCGGCGTGGGGAGGGGCAGAGGGGCGACTCCGTTGAGCATCTCATGGATGCGGCGGTCCGGAATCCCGGAGGCCCGCAGAATCTTCCGGGCGGCGGGGCCCACCGCCACCACGCCGTCGGCCAGCCGGCCGTCCAGCCAGCCGTTGGCCAGCCGCCCCGGCCCGGTGGCCAGCAGGCCGCCGGGGGGGAAGGCGCAGTGCTTGGTATAAACCACCTTTCGCCCCTCCAGCCGGCCGGCGATTCGTCCGGTAAGGGAGCCGTGGGTGTGGACCAGCCGGGGATTCAACTCCCGGACCAGCCGGCGCAGGGGGGCCAGAGCCGCCCGGTCCAGGGACTTGTCCGCCATGGCGTCAATTTCGTGAACCGGCACGTCCAGCGCCTGGAGCTCTGGGATCAGAGCGCTGCCCCTGGGAAGGACCACGTCCATATGAAAGCGGCCTCGGTCGTAGTATCGCAGATAGCTGAGCAGGCTGCGCCCCCCGCCGCCGATGTTGGTGTCGCTGATGACCTGCAAAACGGGGATCACGTCCGCGGCACCTCCTCCACAGCCAGTCTGGCCCAGGCAACGCCCAGGCCCATAACGGCCCAGAATACCAGGGTCACCCGGTAATTATAGAAGGAGTAGTCGGTCATTCCCTGGGCCAAAAAGCCCATCACTCCGGCCAGCGCCGCGGCGGGAAACAGGCGGGCGCGCCAATCCCCGCACCGGCTGACCGAGACGCACAACTGCCGGGTGAACGCAAGGACAGCCATCAAAAAGAGGAGCAGCGCCCAGACGCTGGCGTCCGACACCAGCTGAATCAGCAGGTTGTGGGAATGCTGGGCATTGGCGGCGGCGTAGCCGTAGGCGGGATAGACCAGATTAAAGGCCTCGGTCCCCGGGCCGATGCCGCACAGCCAATAGTCCTTCACCATGGCCAGCGAGCCCATCCAGATGGACACCCGGTAGGAGGTGGAGCTGTCCCCCAGATTGCCGATGCTGGTAAAACGGGCGATGATACTGTCCGGCAGCAGGAAATACAGCGCCGCCAGAGCCACCGGGGCCAGCAGGATCAGCCGGGGCTGGAGAACCAGCACAAAGATCACGCCGGCGATCAGCGCCCCCAGCCAGCCGCCCCGGGACAGGGTGAGGAGCAGGCTCAGGGTGATGACCCCGCAGCAGGCCAGCCACCACAGCCGCGTTCCGTTGCTCCGGGCGGACAGCAGCAGCGCCCCGCCCAGAGGCAGAATGAGCACCAGATACTCCGCCAGCATGTTGGGGTTTTGCAGGGTGCTGTACACACGGGTGGTGACGCCGGTGAACATGTCGCTGTCCAGCCAGCTGGCCTCTCCGGCCACTCCCAGCAGATACTGGGCGATGCCGATCAGGGCCACCGCCGCCGCCGAGACCACCAGAGCCTGGGTGAAAAACAGGATCGCGCGCCGGCTGACCAGGGCGTTTTCCACCACCAGAGCGAAAAGCGTGAAGCAGACAAAGAGCACACCGGGCTGAAGGCTTCCCCGGGGGGTTACTGACAGGAAGGTGGCGGTGAGATAGACGCCGCAAAAGAGCAGGAGATATTTATTCATAGGGGCGTAGCTCAGCGCCCGCTCCTTCCGGCTCACCAGCACCAGAGCTAGGGAGGCGAAAGAGATCAGGACCAGCCCCAGCGCCGCCATGGTGGGCAGCAGAGGGGCCAGGGCCGCCGAGGCGGCGCACCACAGCCAGCAGTGGAGAAACACGCTGCCGGAAAACAGCCGCTCCAGCCGCAGCCGGTCATACAGCCAGCACAGCCCGCCCCGTACCCGCAGCCACAGGCGGTAGAACAAACTGTTCTCCGAAGCGGCCCGGGACCATTCGCCGGGATGGAGGAACCACCGGACCACGCCGCTGGCGCGCCACTGATCCCCGAACCACAGGCACAGGGCCATCAAAGCCCGGCACAGCCAGCTGGCCTCCAGTACATCTTTCACCTGTTCCATAGCTTGACCTCCCTTTTTGGGGTTGGGGGCCAGGCCCTCCCGCTCCGTCCCTCCAGGCCGGCGCGCCATGGCCAGTATCAGCCTGGCCTCCTCCACGCGGAAGGCCAGGGCCAGAAGGAAGTAGAGGACCACGCCGCCCAGGGCGCACAGCCCCAGCACCAGCAGCTCCCCCTTCTTTCCCCCAGGAAGACGGGGGACGAGCACCCCCTGGAGCTTCCACACACACAGGCCCATGACCGCCGCGGCCAGGGCCATTTCGCACAGATCCAGAACCGCTTTGCCGTTCAGCAGCCTGTCCTTCCCCCGCTGAAGGGGCAGCAGGAGCAGCAGCGCGTACACCGTGGCCGCCGCCGCCCCAGCCAGGGCCAGTCCCGCCACCGAAAACCGGTCCGCCAAAATCTGGCAGAGCAGAAGGTTGACCAGAATAGCGGTCGCCCCGGCGATAAGGGGAGCCCGGCCCTGTTGTTTGGCGAAATAGGCCCGGCTGAGGATGTTTTGCAGGGCGTATCCCGCCATGCCCAGGGACATCCAGCGCAGGGAGGTGGCGGTAATCCCAGTGGAGAAGGCGTCGAACTGTCCGCCGCCGTAGATGAGGGAGATCAGCGGACGGGCTACCGCCATCAGTCCCGCCGACATGGGCAGGACGAAAAACAGGCTGACGCGAAGGGTCTGCCGGATGGTATCCTGGAACTCCCCCTCCCTGCCCCCGGCGGTGAGCCGGGACAGCTTTGGAAAGATCACATTGGTAATGGACAGGATAAAGACCCCGGCGATGACCAGATACAGGTTGGAGGAATATTCCAGCGCCGCCACCCCCGCTCCGTCGTACAGCCGGGACCCGAACCGGGCGTTAATAGCCTGGTTGATGGGCTGGACCCAGGTGGATACAATCACCGGGCCCATCAGAAGAAAGACCCGCTTCATTCCCTGGGACTTCAGATCCAGTCCGGGCTGGAAGCGGAAGCCCAGCCGGCGCAGAGGGGGAATCTGGATGGCCCCCTGAAGAAACCAGCCCAGCAGATAGGCTCCGGCCAGACCGTAGATGCCCAGAGACTTGTCCAGGGTAAAGAAATAGGCGATGATGACCAGGTTGGACACAGCGGACATGAGGGCGGGCGCGGTAAAATGGTCCTGGACCTGAAGGATTCCCACCAGCGAGAAGGCGACGCCGGAGAACAGCACCGTTGGGAACATCACCCGGGTGAGAGAAACGGCCAACGCGGTGGTCTGGGGCTGGCCGTAGTCGGCAAAGAGGGCCACCATGGGCTGGGGGAAGAGCATCCCCACCAGAGTGAGGCCTCCGGTGAGCAGGACAATGACCGTGAGAAAGGCTCCGGCGAAGCGCTGGGCCTCTTTCCGCCCCTTCCGCTCCAGGTATTCGCTGAACACCGGGATGAAGCAGGCGGCGATAGCCGAGGCGAACACCGCGTCGAAGAACACCCGGGGGACGCGGCTGGCGGTAAAGAAGGCGCTGGCCGCTGGACCGGTGCTGTAGTGGACGGCAAGCAGCCGGTCGCGGTACAGGCCCAGCACCTTTCCGACAAGGGTGAGCAGCATGATAACGCTGATGGTTTTGGCCGCGCTGGTTTCCTTTTTCAGGGCGTCCACCTCCTGACAGCCAGAATTTACATAATCGATATATTGTACATCATGCGCCGCTTTTTTTCAACCATTCATTCCTTAATGTTTTGTAAACACGCGCAAGGGGCATTCGGGGGGCGGTCCGCTGTCTTTTTTTCATTGAAACCTTTCTCCCTCTCTGCTATAATGGGACATGTATACGTTGAACCACAACAAACAAAGGAGCATTTCCCATGAGACATAAGACGACCTTTCCCCGCCGGGCGGCGGCGTTCCTTCTTGCCCTTCTGCTTGCTATGCCCGTCATTTACGCCGACGCGGGCGAGCGCAAGCTTCAGACCTCCTCCGAGATCGTGGACGGCCTGACCTACCGCAACACCGTCACCGTCAACAGTGGCAGCCGGGTGGAGAGCTTCGCTCTGGAGCTGTCCCCGGACAGCGAGGCCTGGCCCATCCTTCGTCAGGGCTCGGAGACCATCTACACCGGCGTTACCATCAACCGAGCGGTATCCAACGCCCAGGCCGCCGGTTACCATGTGGTGGGCGCTATCAATACCGACTTCTTTGTCATGTCCAACGGCGTGCCCCTGGGCATCGTCATTGAGGACGGGGTGTACAAGTCCAGCAACACCAACGAGAACGCCATGGCCATTGTGGACGGCCGGGTGGTCATTGTGGACCGCCCCACCGTATCCCTCTCCCTGTATGACCGCGCCTCCAACATCACGGTGGTCCCCAACCACTTCAATAAGGCCCGCGTCGATTCAGGCGGAGTCTACCTTCTCAACGGGGACTTCTCCACCATCTCCACCCACAGCCCCGGGAGCGGCTGGTATGTGCGAATGAAGGCTGTCCCTGACCCCGTGACCGGCCGGGCGCCCGACCTTACCGTCAACTCGGCCCTTACCCTGGAGGTAACCGAGCTGACGATGTCGAACGAGTCCCTTGTGATTGGCCCGGATGAGTACATTCTCACCGCCGCGGAGGGAGCGGGGCGCAGCGACGCCTACATGGCCTTTCAGGTGGGCGACCTGGTCACCCTGACCACCTCCTGCGACTACCCCACCATCTCCGCCGCCCAGTGGGCCGGCGGCGTGGGGGACATCATGATCCGGGACGGCGCGGTCACCGACAGCTCCAGCTGGGTCTACGCCAAGGACGGACGCCAGCCCCGCACCGCCATGGGCCTCAAGGCCGACGGCACCGTGGTCCTCTACGCTGTGGACGGCCGGCAGTCGGGCTACTCCATCGGCCTGTCCCAGGTGAATCTGGCCGATGAGCTGCTCCGCCAGGGCTGCGTCACTGCGGTCAACCTGGACGGCGGCGGCTCCACCTCCTTCTCCCTGTGGATTCCGGGGCAAAACGGCCCCGCGGTCCGGAACAAGCCCTCCGGGGGCAGCCTTCGGGCCTGCGCCACCTATCTGCTGCTGGTCACCGGCCAGGGCAGCGGCTCGCCCCGGAAGCTGGCCCCCAACCAGACCGGACAGGTGGTGCTGACCGGCTCCAGCCTCCCCCTGCCTGGGGTCTCAGTCACCGATGAGGTACTTAACCCGGTCTCCTACACCCCCCAGGCGCTGACTTACTCCTCCCTGTCCGGCCTGGGGACCATCTCCGGCAGCACCTACACCGCCGGCTGGACGCCGGGCACCGACACCATCCGCGTTCTCTCCGGCGACGGACTGGAGGGCGCCGCTCAGATCCATGTGGTCAACGCTTTGAGCAGCTTCAGGGTGTCCCGGTCCGGCAGCACCTCCGCCCTGTCCTCCCTCCAGGTGAAGCCGGGCGAGCAGGTTCAGCTCACCGTGTCGGGCACATACTGGGGCCGGAACGCAACCTTTGATTTCAGCAATACAGCGGTCAGCGTCCAGGGGAACGTGGGCACAGTGGACAAAAACGGCCTGTTCACCGCCGCCCAGAATCTGGGCTCCGGCGGTACCCTCACCTTTTCCGCCGGCGGGCTGACCCAGACCGTCACGGTGAGCTCCGCCTACACCCACAACGATGTCACTTCTGACCACTGGGCCTATGACGCGGTGGAATACTGCTACAGCAAAGGCATTTGCAGCGGCATCAGCTCCACGGAGTTCGGCCGGGATTACTCCATCACCCGGGGCGACTTTATCCTCATGCTGTACAACGCCATGGGCAAGCCCGCTGTGAACGGCTCCTGCACCTTCAGCGATGTGGCCTCCACCGACCACTTCGCCACCGCCCTGGCCTGGGGCCAGCAGAGCGGCCTGGCCTCCGGGGTGGGTGACAACAAATTCGCCCCCCGGGACTCCATCACCCGGGAGCAGGCCTTCTCTCTGCTCTACCGCTTCCTGCCCATCGCGGGCAAATCGGTCCCGGACGGCACTCTGACCGTGCTGGACCAGTTTAACGACAAGGCCAGCATCTCTGACTTCGCCAAAACCGCCTCCGCCACTCTGGTGGCGCAGGGACTGGCCTCCGGCAGCGACGGCAGGCTGGATCCCAAGGGCACCCTGACCCGGGCCCAGATGGCCTCGCTGCTCTACCGGGTGCTGGAGCACACCCCCGTCAACACCGACCCCACGACTCCCAGTCAGCCGGAGGACAATCAGCCCACCCTGCCCGGGGATTACCTTCTGGCCCTGGATCAAAGCCAGGTTACCCTGGCCTCCGGCGGCAGTGTTACGCTGAACGCCATCATCCTCCCCGCTGTGACCGGGGCCAACATCACCTGGACCAGCAGCGACCCCGCCGCCGCGGTCGTCTCCTCCGGCGGCATGGTCACCAACCTGCACCCAGGCGCGGGGAATAAAACGGTCACTGTCACCGCCAGCTGGAACGGCCAGACCGTCAGCTGCGCCGTGGTCTGCCAGCAGGCCCAGCACGCGGGAACCGTTACCGGCGCGGACAACGGCCTAAACGTCCGCTCCGGCCCCGGTACCACCTATGCCGCCATCGGCGGCCTGCGCGACGGCGCCCAGGCGGTGGTTCTGAACTATCAGGACGGCTGGTATCAGATCCTCTTCCGCAATGTGGAGGGTCAGGCCGCGATTGGTTACGTCACCGAGCAGTATTTTACCTTGGACCGATAAAAAAACCTGCCGCCCCGATTGTGGGGCGGCAGATTTTTATTCCAAATCTTCAATCCGCATTCGTTTCAAATCCTCATAGGTATCCCGGCGGCCCTTGTAATGCAGCCAGATACCGCCAAAGACCACCGTGGGGATGTTGGTCACCAGAAACACCAGGACCGCATTGCGCATCGCTCCCGGGACGGGCTGGGGCTCCCCAATTACCTCCGGTTCTATTTGAACCACCTGTCCATTCTCGTCTGCGACCCGCATACTCCCTCCGCCAACCGTTGTGAAGGCCGCCATGCTGGACACCAGAATCAAGGACAACACCAGCGAAATCCCCGGCAGAACCAACCCCAGCCATTTACCCTTTTTGCACATCCACACCTGAAGCGCCACCAGCAGGGCGATGGGCAGAAGCAAAATGAACAGATAGAATACCAATCCAAATATACCAATAAACAAACCGGTACCAGCCATTATAATTCCTCCTTTACAGTTCGTGTCTTTTTGTACTCCGCGATCAGGACCTTGGCGGTGTCCAGGTCCAGCTTCTCGTTCATCGCAAGCCGCTTGATGGTGGCGATGTAGGGGTCGGCGGCGGTGTCCTCCACCAGCTTGATCTTCTGGATCAGCCGGTCCAGCCGCAGGCGCACCGTGGGGTAGGTCACGCCGTACTGCCCCGCCACTTCCTTCAGCGACCCTGACGCCAGGATAAACTTCTTGATGAAGGCCACGTCCTCCTCCTCCAGCCCGGCCATCCATTCGGGCAGCAATTCCAATGCCATGGGCGGTCCTCCTTTCTATGCTCCTATTATATGCTTTAATTTTATTAAAGTCAAGCTTTATTTTTATTTTTCATAAAAATAAAAATAGCCCCGCCATTGGGCGGGGCCGGACTTCCGTCAAGACTTCCGATGGAGGAAGGAAAACTTTGTCTCTGAGCAGACCACTGCCACAAAAATGAGGACAAAGCCGGCCAGCAGACGGAGCGTGACCGGGTCGCCATAGAACACCACAGAGGATGCCACGCCGAACACCGACTCCAAAGAGAGGATGACCGACGCGGAAGCGGGGTCGGACCAGACCTGGCCCACGTTCTGGAACAGCAGGGCCACAGTGGTGGCCATCACACACAGGTAGGCCATGGGCAGCAGGACCGCAGGGTCAGTGAGGGCGGCGGCGGGGAAAGTCTCGGTCAACGCTCCGCAGATCCAGGCGTACAGGGCGGCGAAGGCGAACTGAAACACGGTGAGCAGGGTGATGTCCTTCCCGGGGGATACCTTGGCCACCGCCACGATGTGGCTGGCGTAGAACACGGCGCACAGCAGCGTGAGCAGGTCCCCGGCGTTGACGGTCAGGTCCTCGGTGAGGGAAACCAACCCCACCCCGGTCACACACAGCAGGGCGGCGGCGATGTTGTACCGGTCGGGCCGGGCTTTGACTACCGCCCAGGTGAGGAAGGGGACCAGCACGCAGTACACCGCCGTAAGGAAGGCGTTTTTGGAGGGAGTGGTGAGGGCCAGCCCGAAGGTCTGCACCGAGTAGGCCAGGAACAGAAACCCGCCGATCAACGCTCCCCGCCACAGGTAGTCGGGGGTAAACTCCCTCCATTTTTTCCAGGCGATCAGAGACAGCAGCACCGCCCCGGCGGTGAATCGGACGGCCAGCAGAAAGAACACCGGCATCACGTCCAGGGCGTTTTTCATAATGAAGAAGGAGGTGCCCCAGATCAGGGCGGCGGCAAAGAGCATGGGCTTGGCGAGAACACGCATGGTTTTGGGGGACATGGGTATCAACTCCAGATTGCAAAATAGACTTGGGGTGTGGTATGATGGGCGAAAGGAGGCGGCGGAATGGAGATTCTCACAAAAGACTTCTACAACCGGGACACCCTGGCTGTGGCCCGGGACCTGCTGGGCCGGGAGCTTGTCCGGGCGCTGGAGGATGGAACGGAGACGCGCTGTCGGATCACCGAGACAGAGGCCTACATCGGCCGCGTCGACAAGGCCTGCCATGCCTACAACTACCGGCGCACCGCCCGGACGGAGACCCTGTTCGCCCCGCCGGGAACAGCTTACATCTACCTGATCTACGGCATGTACCACTGCCTCAACTTTGTCACCGAGGAGGAGGGTGAGCCCGCCGCGGTTCTGATCCGGGGGGCTGTCCCTGTCACAAACGGGGATATTATAGCAGAAAACCGCTTCGGGCGCAAGATGGAAGCCATGACCTCCTATCAGCGAAAAAACTTCCTCAATGGCCCTGGCAAGCTGTGCGAAGGACTGGCCCTCACTCGGGCACAAAACGGACTTGACCTCACCGACCCGGCGGGCGGGCTGTACGTCTGCCAGGGAACGCCCCCGGCTCCGTCGGCTATCCACATCAGCGAACGCGTCGGCATCGACTACGCGGAGGAGGCAGTCCACTTTCCCTGGCGGTTTTACCTGTAACACAACTGACCCCCCGGCTTATTTGAGCCGGGGGGTCTCGCTGTTAATTTGCCTTGATAATTCTCACCTGATTGCCTACGCTGTCCACATAGATGGTAAAGGTATCGGAGTAATCCTTGATCGCCTTCAGGCGGGAAGCGCCGTCGCCGCCGGTGAGCCAGTTTTCCTGGGAAATCGAGTTGCCGGAGCGGTTGTAGTAGCACTCCACATCGTTGGAAATCCGGTAGGTCTGTCCTCTGTAGTTCACATAGGACACACCGCCGCTTTCAAAGAAGTCCTCTTTCTTCACATTGGGCAGCTCCAGAAGCTTGGACACGCTGCGGATGGTAGGCTCACTAACCCGGTTGGAACCCAGAACCACAGCTACCATGTCGCCGCTCCTTCCGTTGTAGCTGACTGTGTTGCTGAATTTCTTGTCCCTTATGCTTCCATTGCGCAGATGCCAGACATACCGATCCTTCTCCGCGTCATTCGGGTCCGTCTCATAGCCGCCCACCATCATGCCGTAGATATAGGCATCGCCGGTAACATCGCTGAGCACAATGTAGTCCACGATGTTGGAGCTGTTCAGGTGATAGGTGGCGATCTTGCTGGTGGGAATGGACTCCATGGTCAGGTCGCTCCGGCTGATGGATGTTGTCACGCCGGTGCTTACCTGCTCATAAATGCGCACGCTGTTGGAAACGGTATAATCGCCCAGCTTCATCCTGGTTAGGTTGAACTCGCCGGGGGCCCGGAGCTCAGGCAGACGGCTGACGCTCAGGCCGTTCTTGACCGCGGAGACAATCACAGGCTGTCCGTCCGGCGCGCTGCCGGACACCTTGCCGGACAACTCCAGGGCGCCGCCATTGGGGAGAAATACTGAAACGGAATCGCCGTTCCGGGTACCGATGGCGGTGGAGCGCAGCTGGGAGCTGGCTGGCAGGATACCGGCCACCTTGCCGTCAGCCGTGAGAAGGAGCGCCACATTGTCTCCGGACTTTATATCGCCGATGGTATCCCAGGCGCTCTCCAGCACGGGGAGCTCCTGGCCACCCGCGCTCACCTTGGTGGGCGTCTTGGCGGAGGGCTCGGGGGCATAAATCGCAGTGAGACGCAGACCGGACACCACCAGGGTATTGTTTACCTGGTCGTAGGTCACCACGTCGTAGGGCTTGATCTGGGACATGGAGATGCTTTGGCGGTCCTTGATAATGTTAAAGTTGCTCCCGCCGCCGGTGAGATGGTAGAAGCTGGCGTTGGACACATTGCTCAGCACGACCACAGCCTCGGCATCGGGCGCGGTGGTGGCCCCGCCGGTGGAATAGATGGCAACGATTTTGCCCTTTTCTGAATACATGGTAATCTGAGTGCCCGAGGCCAGAACGGATTTGTCCCCGGTAATCACACTGAGGTAATCCTTGCCCTCCATCGAGCCGGAGGCGTACACCTTGGTATTGCTGGAGACGGTATACTGCTGGCTTCCGCTCTTGATATAGCCGGCCTGGGCCTCGCTGATGGTAATCGTGGTAGCCACACTGTCGTCCGGGACAAAGGTGACAATCTCCTCCTTGTCATTGAGCACAAGGTAACCCCGCTTGCCCTGGAGGGAGGTGGGACTGCCCTCCCCGTGGGCGGGGAGGTAGGCCTCGGAGGCCTCGTTGTTGGTGGTGCGGATGGCCCCGGTGGACTTTCCGTCGTCGGTGGCCACGCCCACGGCCAGGACGATGGTTCCGCCGGTGACCTCGCCCAGGGTCTCATAGTACACCTCGCCCTCGGCGTTCTTGCACTTCAGGGTGTTGACAAAGAGCTGGGCGGCCTGGGCCCGGTTGATGTTGGTATAGGCCCCGACCGCGACGCCGGCGCTCAGACCGATGGAGCTGGCCAGGTCCATATAGCCCTGGGGCCATACCGCTCCCGCCTGGTCCCCGGTGTAGCCCAGAGCCCGGAGGAGAATGGTGGTGGCCTCCGCCATGGTGATCTCCGCGTCAGGCAGAAAGCGACCGTCTCCCACGCCGGAGATGAGAGGAATCTGCCGGGCGTTTTCCCCCGCGCCGTCGGAAATCATGATGGAAGCCGCCAGGTTCACATAGCCGCGGGCCCAGTGGCTGCTTTTTACATCGGAAAAGATGGTCCGGGTGGCGTACCGGGGAATCTCATCCCGCCGCTGGAGGAAGTTGACCACCATGGTGGCGAACTGCGCCCGGGTCAGGGTGCCGGCGGGGTTGAACAGGTTGCCTCCGGTGCCGCTCACCACCCCCATCAGCCGCAGAATGTCGGCGTTGACCGCGGTGGTCTGGTCGGTCACATCGCTGAAGGACCCAGCCGCGCCGGCGGGCAGGACAACCAGCGACAGAGTCAGCGCCGCGGTGAGAAGGGCGGCGGTCAGCCTTTTGAATGCTCTCATTTCGTTCACTCTCCTTTTAATCCGCTCTTAATGCCACCACCGGCTGGAGGCCGGAGGCCTTGATGGCGGGGTACATGCCGAAAATCACGCCCAGCACCACCGAGAACAGGAAGGCCCCGATGGCGATGGCGGGGTCGGGCATGAGGATCATGCCCTCAAAAACGTCGGCCATCAGTTTTCCGGCGATCATGGTGCCCACATAACCGATGCCAATGCCCAGCAGCCCGCCCAGGGAGCAGATCACCGCCGATTCAATAAGGAACTGGGTGATAATGCTGGAGCGCTCCGCGCCGATGGCCTTGCGGATGCCGATCTCCCGGGTGCGCTCGGTAACGGTGACCAGCATAATGTTCATAATGCCGATGCCGCCCACCAGCAATGAGATGCCCGCGATGGCCCCCATGACCAGTGACTGCATCAGATTTTGCTTCTCAGCATTTTCGGCGTAGCTGTTGTCGCTGCCTACTCTGAAGCTGCCCGTTTCGCACCAGCCGTCGGCGTTGAGGGGGAACATACCCAGCAGGAAGGCCTCCAGCTTGGTGCTGGCCTCGATGGTGGACTGGGCGTCCTTGGCCTTGATCACATATCTCTGAATGGAACTGTTCTTATTCATGGAACGGTTGAAGGTGTAAGGGATGACGATGATGTTATCCAGCGACTTGTTATACTCCACATCCATGGATTCAAACCAGCCCACCACCTGGAAAGGGTCTCCGTTGATGGTGACGATCTCGTTCACCGGGTCGGTGAAGCCGAACAACTGCTCCTTGGCCCCAGAGCCCAGCACGCACACCGGAATCGTCTTCTCCACCTCCAGGTAGGTGAACTCCCGGCCCCCGGCCAGGGTGTAGTTGTTGCACACCCCGTAGCTCTCGGAGCCCAGCACAAAGCGGAGCATAGTTTCATAGGGGTCCCCGGAGATCATCATGCCGCCTCCGCCGGTGGGGGTGGCGTTGGCCCAGATGGCGTCCCAGTCGTTCACCGGAAGGGTCTTGGAGCCATACTGGATGGTGCCCTTTTCGTTGATCTCCACGTTGGGGGTGATGCCCAGAATCAGGTCGCTGAGGGACAGGCAGTAGTCGAAGAGCTTTTGGCCCGTCTCATTGTTCATGTCGTAGTAGGCGTAGGCCTGGACCTCGATCTTGTTGTCCCCCATCTTCTCAAAGTATTCCATGCTCTTTTTGGCCTGCCCCTGCATCACCGACACCATGATGACCACCGAGGCTACGCCGATGATAATGCCCAGCATGGTGAGGAAGGACCGGGTCTTCTTCATCGCGATGGACTTAAAGGCCATTTTAAAGGCTTGCCAAAGGTTCATTCCCAATCCACCTCCTGGGGTTTGTCTGAGATGATCTTTCCGTCGGACAGCCGCACCACCCGCTTGGCGGTGGCGGCGATGCCGTCGTCATGGGTAATCAAAAGGATGGTGGTCCCGCTCCGGTACAGCCCCCGCAGGATCTCCAGCACGTGCCGGCCTGTTTTGGAGTCCAGGGCGCCGGTGGGCTCGTCGGCCATGATGATGGGGGGCGAGGTGGCGATGGCCCGGGCGATGGCCACCCGCTGCTGCTGGCCGCCGGACATCTCCGAGGGCCGGTGGTGGGCCCGGTCGTCCATGCCCACCTTGGCCAGGGCCTCCATGGCCATGTCCTCCCGGTCGAATACGGACACTCCCCGGTAAATCAGGGGCAGGGTCACATTCTCCAGGGCGTCCAGCTCCTGAATCAGGTTGTAGCCCTGAAAGATGAAACCAATCTCCCGGTTGCGGATGCGGGCCAGCTGCTTGTCGGTGAGGGAGCCGATGTCGTTGCCGTCCAGATAGTACTCCCCATAAGTGGGGATGTCCAGACAGCCCAGCACGTTCATCATGGTGGACTTGCCCGAGCCAGACTGGCCCACAATGGCCACAAACTCCCCCTTGTTAATCTGAAGGGTGACGCCGTCCAGGGCCCGGACCTCGCTCTCCTTGCCCTCGTTGTAAATCTTATAGAGGTCTCGAATGTCGATCAGCATATCAGGCACCTCTATTAGCCGTAGCTGTAATCAGTGAGAGTGTAGTTGAGGAACACCGTGTCTCCATCATTCACGCCGGACTTGATCTCCACGTTCTGGGTGTCGGCGATGCCGGTCTCCACCACCACGGGGTAGTAGCCCTCCTCCTGGGTGGGGAAGGTGCGCTTCTGGCCCGGCTCAAAGGTAGGATACTCCAGGTCGGGCAGCTCCTCGGGGGCCTGGTCCATCTGGACAAAGACCACCGATACCCGCTCGCCCGTCTCCTTCATGCTGAAATACTGCACGCAGGCGGTGGGCACCATGACGCAGGCCTCCGACTCGCTGGTGACAAAGGAGTATTGCAGATACGCGCCGTCCATCAGGGAGCCGTCCCAGTTGTCCACCGTCAGGGTGACGGGGTAGTTGGTCATGCCCTGGCCGCTCTCCGCCCCCGCCATGTCGATGGAGGTGACCTCCCCCTGGTACACGTTTCCGTTCCAGTCCGACAGGTCCACAAAGCTGCCCGGCTTGATGAAAGCGATGTTCCGGTCGTCCACGGTGATGGTGACCAGCATGGTCACGTTGTTGGAGATCATGACCACCGTGTCGCCGCTCTTCACCTCCTGGCCCTCGGTGAGGTTACAGGAGGTGACGGTGCCGTCAATCGGGGCCACCGCGTTGAAGTCGCTCAAGGCCTCCATGGCCTTGGCCAGGTCCTCTGTGGCCTTGTTGATCTCCTCCTGCTTGGCCCGGATGTCCGAGTCGATGGTGGAGGAGCCTAAGTACAAAAGGGCCTCGCCGGCGGACACATTGGCGTAGTTGAGCAGATTTCCCTGGCCCACCACCGGCCCGGAGGCCTTGGCCTCAATGGTCCGGGTCTCATAAAACTGGGTCTGGCCGTTCTGGTAGGGGTAGATCTCCCCGCCCTCCCCGTCGGTAAGAACGGCGGAGGCGTCCATCTTCTCGGTGAGGGTGCCGGGGTTGTCAAAAACAATCACCACCTCAAAGTGGACCGCCCCCTCGGGGGAGATGAAGCTGACCTTATTGATCTTCTCCACCCGTCCAGCGTAGGACTTCATCACCGCCGGGACGGAGACGTCCACCCGCTGGCCCACGTAGATGTCGCTCTCGTAGGCGTAGCTGAAATAGAGGGACAGCTTCAGCTGCCGGTCGTTGACCAGGGTGGCCACCTTGGTCCCGGAGGACACGTTCTGGTCAGGCTGGAACTCCACCACATCCTGAAGCTTCCCGGCGAAGGGGGCGGTAACGGTAAGGTTGTTGGCCTGCTCTAAAAGGTCGGCCATGTCCTTGTTCAGGTCGTCCACCTTCTTCTGTGCGTCGGTGACGGCGTCCTCAGCGGCCTGGCTGTGGATGGTGTACAGCGGGTCCCCGGCCATGACGGTCTGGCCGCCAGTGACAAAGACCTCCTGCACCGTGCCGCTCTGGGTCAGGGTGATGGCGGCCTGCTCCTTGGCCCGGGCGCTGCCCTGTCCGGACACCTTGCTCTGGATGGTGCCGATCTGGGCGGTGGCGGGGAAAATCTCTCCCACCGTGTCGTCGGTGGCGGTGAGGAAGCGGTACAGGGCAAAGCCTCCCCCGCCGAAAATCACCGCCGCCACGCCCAGAGCGATGAGCCGCTTGATGATCTTCCGCCTCCCCTTTCCCGCCGGCCGTTTGACCGGGGGCTTGGGCGCGGCGGGAACGGCGGGCTCCGCCGCGGGCGTATCCGCCCGCAGGGCGGTCTGGTTGTCTTTCACTTCTGGCATATTGGTCTCCTCCTATTCAAAACAGTCCTGCCCGGGTCCTCGCGCCTCCAGGCAGACCTACGGTTGTCCATTGGCTTTATTATATGCTTCGGCCATGCGGCAGACAACTACAAAGTGATTACAAATTCTTAAGGAGTGGTTAAGAAACGGCTTCCAAACGGCCGCGCCCTGGAAAAAGGACTTGCCTTTTATAATATAGACGCAAAGCACAGGAAAAGGTTCCCGGTTTTTTTAATTTTTCCAAATGGCCACGCCGCCCCCAAGGATACCGGCAGCAAAAGTGGGTGTCTCATTTGGAAACGATTTACTTTAGAGGCAATTTTACGCCTTGGTCATATGCGCCGCGGCGGATTTGAGCATCAGCCGTTTGGTGCCCACGTTGTCGAAGGCGATCTCCACCAGGGCGTCGCCCCCCATGGGCTGGACGGAAAGGACCATCCCTCTGCCGAAAGCCTTGTGGTCCACCATATCCCCTTTGGAAAGCCGCATGGCGGGGGCGTCCTGGGCGGCGGGACGGCTCCCGTTCCAGGAGGAAGGGGCGGCGGTCCGGCCCGCTCCGAAAGCGGGGCGCTGACCATAGGGAACACGGCCCCCTCCGTAACCTCCATAGCCCGAGGAACGGCTGGGCATGCCTCCCCAGTCCTTGGTGGGGTCGGACAGGAAGGTCTTTCCCGAGCGCTCCAGATGCTCGGAGGGAATCTCCTCCACAAACCGGGAGGGCCGGTTTGCGCTGGTGCGGCCGAAGAGCATCCGCTGGTTGGCGCAGGTGAGGCAAAGCTCCTCCTTGGCCCGGGTCATGGCCACATAGCACAGCCGGCGCTCCTCCTCCATCTCCTCGGCCTCGCCGATGGCGCGGACGCCAGGGAAGATGCCCTCCTCCACCCCCACCACGAAGACCACCGGGAACTCCAGCCCCTTGGCGGCGTGCATGGTCATCATCACCACGCAGTCCTGATTGGGATCGTGGCTGTCGATGTCGGTGTACAGGGCGATCTCGTCCAGAAAGCCGTGGAGGGCGTCGGACAGGCTCTCCCCCTGGTCCGCCCGGTTCTCCAGATAGCTGTTGATGGAGGTGAGCAGCTCCCGCACGTTCTCCAGGCGGGCGCGGTCCTCCACCGTGTTTTTGGTCTCCAGCATCACGGCGTAGCCGGTGCGGACCAGCAGTTCCTCATAAAAATCCGTCAGGGACAGCTGATTCTCCACCAAAAGCATGTGCAGCCCCTGAATCAGCTGGGTGAAGGCGGCCAGCCTGGGCGCGGCCTTCTTCAGCTCGGGGTAGAGGGCGGCGTTGTCAATGACGGCGTAAAAGGAGCTCTCCTCCCGGCGGGCGATGTCCAGGGCGGTGTCCACCGTTCTGGACCCGATCCCCCTAGGCGGGTTATTGATGATCCGGGTCAGGCGCAGGTTGTCCTCCGGGTTGTTCAGGACAGCCAGGTAGGCGATCATATCCTTTACCTCCGCCCGGTCAAAGAACCGGGTGCCTCCGATGATGCGGTAGGGGACGCCGCCGCGCTTGAAGGCCTGCTCCATCTGGTTGGACTGGGCGTTCATCCGGTAGAGGACGGCGTGGTCCTTCCA
>ERZ779632.440-NODE-440-length-24564-cov-17.779877_pt1 | contig 24564 bp, 21 predicted proteins | sample MGYA00514194_ERZ779632 | MGnify/ENA primary metagenome ERZ779632 (study PRJEB29562, sample SAMEA4376704) | mouse gut metagenome | isolation source: Cecum | study: EMG produced TPA metagenomics assembly of the A DSS colitis mouse model was used to assess the...
AGGAGACCACCAAGGTGCTCACCGAGGCCGCCATCAAGGGCAAGGTGGACCACCTGCTTGGCCTGAAGGAAAACGTCATCATCGGAAAGCTGATCCCCGCGGGCTCCGGCCTTGCCGCCTACCGCAAGCTGGACGAGATTGAGGACGAGGTTCACGAGGAAAACCGCTTCCGCGAAGTAGCCGCCCTGGCTGACGGCCCGCGTGAGGAGGACGACCTCCCCGGCGACGACGACGCTCTTGAGCCAGACGAGCCCGAGGAGGAGGACGAGATTCTGTCCATCTCCCTGGACGACGGCGAGGACGACCCGGAATAAGTGAAAAACCGGCCCCGCCCCTCTGGGGCAGGGCCGGTTTTCCTTTGCCCGGCAGATAAAATATTTTCCCCTCCCATCTTGTATCTTCCGCCGTTTTTCGGTATGATATATTTTATTATAACATTTTGGGGTGAAACAATATGGCGCTGTCAAACGAAACCTGCCGGCAGTATACCGCCATTCTCCACGAGGAGCTGGTCCCCGCCCTGGGCTGCACCGAGCCTATCGCCGTGGCCTACGCCGCCGCCCGGGCCGCCCGGGAACTGGGCGGCCCCGCCCAGGAGGTGTCCATCTGCGTCAGCGGGAACATCATAAAAAACGTGAAGAGCGTGGTGGTCCCCAACACCGGCGGACTGCGGGGACTGGAGGCCGCGGCGGCGGCGGGCATCGTCGCCGGGGAGGCGGACCGGGAGCTGGAGGTCATCTCCAACGTCACCCCGGAACAGCGCCGGCGGATTGCCGACTACCTGAAGCAGGCCCGCTTTGCCGTCAGCCGCTCCGGTTCCGGCCTCATTTTCGACATCGACATCACCCTCAAGGGGGCCGGGCATTCCGCCCGCTGCCGCATTGCCGGGCACCACACCCATGTGGTCCTGCTGGAGCGGGACGGCCATCCCCTCATTAACCAGCCCCCGGCGGAGGAACAACCCGAGGCCTATGCCACGGACCGGTCCCTGCTCAACGTGGCGGATATCGTCACCTTCGCCGATGAAACGCCGCTGGACGGCCTGCGGGAGCTGCTGGACCGGCAGGTCAGCTATAACATGGCCATCGCCCAGGCCGGGCTGGACCAGTCCTTCGGCGCGCGCATCGGCCAGATCCTGCTGGACGCCTACGGCGACACCGTGTCCAACCGGGCCAAAGCCCTGGCTGCCGCCGCCTCCGACGCCCGCATGAACGGCTGCGGCCTGCCCGTGGTCATCAACTCCGGCAGCGGGAACCAGGGCATCACCGCCTCGGTGCCGGTGGTGGTGTACGCCCGGGAGCTGGGCGTGTCCCAGACCACCCTGTACCGGGCGCTGATTGTGTCCAACCTCATCACCATCCACCTGAAAACCGGCGTGGGGCGGCTGTCCGCCTACTGCGGGGCCATCTCCGCCGGGTGCGGCGCGGGCAGCGGCGTGGCCTACCTCTACGGCGGCAGACAGGACCGCATCGCCCACACCATCGTCAACGCCCTGGCCATCAACTCCGGCGTGATCTGCGACGGCGCAAAGTCCAGCTGCGCGGCCAAGATCGCCTCGGCTGTCGAGGCGGGGCTGCTGGGGATGCAGATGGCCCAGCACGGCAGCGAATTCGTGGGCGGCGACGGCATCGTCATCAAGGGCGTGGAGAACACCATCCGCAACGTGGGGCGGCTGGCCCGGGAGGGCATGGCCCAGACCGACAAAAAGATCATCGACATCATGCTGGAGCCCTCGGGCGGCCAGCGCTGAGCGCAAAAAAAGGGGGAGGGCCGCCCGGTTGGGTGGTCCTCCCCCTTTTCCGAATGCTCCCGGTCAAGCCGGGGAACAATTACTTCAGGCCGTTCTCGTAGGCCTCGATCATCTTTTTGACCATCTGGCCGCCCACGGAGCCGGCCTGCTTGCTGGTCAGGTCGCCGTTGTAGCCCTGCTTCAGGTTGACGCCGACCTCATTGGCCGCCTCCATCTTGAACTTGTCCATAGCCTCACGGGCGCCGGGCACCACCAGACGGTTGGAATTATTGGTGTTAGACATATCCGTATTCTCCTTTTTTGAATCTTTGTTTGTCGGATCGGGAATCCGAGCATAGTTTGAGCCATCCCGATTTTTATATGCGAAATCCGCGCTGGTAAGTTTAGGCTTGCGCAGCCCCGATGACGGACGGTATGTCCAACACCTTTTTACTTTATTTTTTGTACTCCTCCACATCGTCCAGCCGTGCCCGCCTGCGCTTATAGACCCCGCGCAGCACCTCCAACAGCCCGAAACACACGGCAAACACGGCGGCCATGGGTAGTACAATCCTCCACAACAATTCCAGGCCGGCAGGCTTGCGCAGCACCAAAAGCGACCTGACCGCATAAACGGCTCCCAGCGCCAATGCCGCCCCTGCGCTAAACACCGCGTTTGTTTTCCTCGAAGGCTGACGGCTCACCGACCACAGTCCGTTTTTCAGACATAAAACCGTAATGTAACCGCCAGCGATGAACAGCACGGCCAGCTCCCCGGCAATCGCCCGGAGGCCGGCGCCCATCAGCGCCTGCCCCACCACTGCGGCGCACAGTGCCCAAAACGCAATCCAAAAGCCGTGCTCCTCCAGCTTCATCAGCTGAAGGTTCTGCATTTCATCCATCCCGCCGGGTTCTTTTTTACCTTTCATCGTCATTCTCCTCTCCAAACAGCTCGTCCAATGTTTTCCCCAACACCTTACAGATTGCGCGGCAAAGCCTGATTGTAGGGTTATAATTTCCCTGTTCTATGGCGTTCATGGTCTGGCGCGACACGCCTACGGCATCTGCCAGCGCTTTTTGCGTCATGTCAAGCTCCGCTCTCGCGGTTTTGATCTTGACATTTCGGGCCATAGGAATCACCTCCATTACCAGATTACAATATATTTTAATTTTTGTCAAGTATATATTACATTTTTGCTGAGGGAAATGGGAGACCGCCCCGATGCCGGGCGCGGCCCCCCTCTCCAGTCATATGTCCTGTCCAGTCTCAAAAGATGCTCAGGTAGAGCTCCTGGCTCAGCCGCTCCAACAGCCGGATGCCTGCCACGCTGTTCCCCTTGCGGTCCAGCGCCGGACCGAATATGCCGATGCCCATCCGGGTGGGCACTACCGCCATGATGCCGCCCCCCACGCCGCTCTTGGCCGGGACGCCCACCCGCAGGGCGAACTCCCCCGACCCATCGTACATCCCGCAGGTCATCAGCACCGCGTTGACGTATCGGGACATGGCCGCGGGGAATACCCGCTCATTGGAGGCGGGCAGCCGCCCACGGTTGGACAGCACCGCCCCGATGTGGGCCAGCGCCCGGCAGTCCGCCTGGATGGAGCAGGCCCGGAAATAACAGTCCAGCACCTCCTCCACGTCGTCCTCCAGCAGCCCGTGGAATTTGAGCAGGTAGGCCAGCGCCCGGTTTTTACTGCCATGGCTCTTTTCCGAGCGGTACACCGCCTCGTCCACGCCGATCTCCCCGTCTCCCGCCAGCCGCCGGGTCAGCCCCAGCAGCCGCCGGAAGCGCTCATCGTAGCTGTGCCCATGGATCAGGCTGCACATGACGATGGCTCCCATGTTTACCATGGGATTAATATTCCCACTGTCCAGCTCCTGATCCCCGGCGTTAATGGCGTCGAAGGGCTTGCCCGTGGCTTCCACCCCCACCCGGCGGGTCACGAACTCCGCCCCGTTGTCCAGCAGCGCCTGGAGCAGCAGAATGGGCTTGACCACGCTCTGGATGGTAAACGGCCTGCGGCAGTCCCCCGCCCAGGCGTGCTTCCCCTCGCTGCCGATGACATAAATCCCCAGGGCGTCCGGGTCTCCCTTCGCCAGCTCCGGGATATAGTCCGCCACCCGCCCCTTGCCGGTAAAGGGGCGGCATTCCTCCAGCAGCCGCTCCAACAGTTCCTCCATGCGCTCTCCTCCGTTCCAGCCCGGCCCGCCGCCAGGCCCAATTTGAGGCAATTATACCATCGCGGCGGCTGGAAATCCAGGCCATGCGCACTGATTTTTTATCCGGCCGGAATTTTTCTTCCTGCTCCCGCCGAAAAAGGAAATTAGATTGTAATTTTAGATAAAAGGCATTATAATAGAAAGAAGAGATTGAGCGGCAGAGTGCGGGACTGCCTGTTGGTCATACTGGAAAGGAGTTGTCCGTTTGTTTACTGAGGTGAGGCAGACCAATAAGCCGCTGCCGGTGCTGGTGGCGGATGAGATCACCAAACTGGTGGTGGACGGGGTATTCAAGCCGGGCGACCGGCTGCCCAGCGAGTACGAGCTGGCCCAGCGGCTGGGCGTTGGGCGCAGCACGGTGCGGGAGGCCACCAAGCTGCTGGTGAGCCAAAACATCTTGGAGATCCACCGGGGCAACGGCACCTTCGTCTGCCAGCAGACCGGCGTGGCCGAGGACCCCCTGGGGCTGAAGTTCATCCAGGATAAGAAAAAGCTGGGCCTGGATTTGTGCGAGATCCGCTTCATGATTGAGCCCCAAATCGCCATGCTGGCCGCGCGCAACGCCACCCCGGAGGAGATTGACCGCATCCAGTCCCTGTGCGACCAGGTGCGGGACCTGATCTATGCCGGTGAAAATTATGGCGAAAAGGACAGGGAGCTGCACACCTTGATCGCCTCGTGCACCCGCAACAGCGTGATCCCCAACCTGATCCCTATTTTAAACGAAGCCATCCCGCTGTTCATTGACATCACCCGCCAGTCGGTGAAAATGGAGACCATCCAGACCCACCAGGCGGTGGTGGACGCCATCCGCGCCCGGGACGGCCAGGCCGCCTACGACGCCATGTGGCAGCACCTGGAGGACAATAAGCGAAGCATCGAAGCCATCCCGGACCAGCCCTAGGGCACGGGATGGCCTCTTTTTGTCCCGGGCTTGTTCACAGTATTCACAAAAATGCGCCAGCTATTTTGTGGACATGCCCAAAAAAATTTGCGAGGCTTGACTTTTGTTGTTTGTGTTGCTATACTCTTCTCAGACATAAGACGTCTGACGTTACACGTCGGATAATATGGAGGAGATTGCATATGTATCGAAGTGAAGCCGTGCGGGCGCAGGCGCCGGAGATGGACCCGCTGCGCCTGGGCATGGGCTGGCGGCTGGAGGATCTGGAAAAGCCCCAGATTCTGGTGGAGAGCACCTTTGGAGACAGCCACCCCGGCAGCGCCCATCTGCTGGAGCTGGTGGAGCTGGCCCGCCGGGGCGCGGACGAGGCCGGGGCCAAGGCCGCCCGGTATTTCGTCACCGACATCTGCGACGGCCAGGCCCAGGGACACGACGGCATCAACTACTCCCTGGCCAGCCGGGACATGATCGCCGGCATGGTGGAGCTGCACAACAACGCCACCCCCTTCGACGCGGGCGTGTTCATCGCCAGCTGCGACAAGGGCCTGCCCGGGATGCTTATGGGGATCGGCCGCACCAACCTGGGCGCGGTGGTGGTCACCGGGGGCGTGATGGAGGCGGGGCCCGGCCTGCTCACCCTGGAGCAGATCGGGGCGTACAGCGCCCAATGCCAGCGTGGGGAGATCAGCCGGGAGCAGTTCACCTATTACAAGCACAACGCCTGTCCCTCCTGCGGGGCGTGCAGCTTTATGGGCACGGCGGGCACCATGCAGGTAATGAGCGAGGCGCTGGGGCTGGCCCTTCCGGGCAGCGCCCTGCTGCCCGCCACCTGCCGGGAACTGAGGGACATGGCCTACCGGGCCGGGCGCCAGGCGGCGGAGTTGGCCCGTGCCGGGGTCACCGCCCGGGATATCGTCACCAAGCAGAGCTTTGAAAACGCCATCATGGTTCACGCCGCCATATCCGGCTCCACCAACGCCATCCTGCACCTGCCCGCCATCGCCCACGAATTTGGCGTAAGACTGGACGCGGACGACTTCGAGCGCATCCACAAGGACGCCCGCTATATCCTGGACGTTCGCCCGGCGGGCCGGTGGCCGTCGGAATATGTGTACTATGCCGGAGGCGTGCCCGCCATTATGGAAGAGCTTCGGGACATCCTCCACCTGGACGCCATGACCGTCACCGGCAAAACCGTGGGCGAAAACCTTAATGAACTGCGCGCAAGTGGGTATTATGACAAGTGCGCCGCCCTGCTGGAAAAGACCGGGCTGTCCAAGCGGGACATCATCCGTCCCTACGACGACCCCATCGGCAGCCAGGGCACCATCGCCATTCTGCGGGGCAACCTGGCCCCGGAGGGGGCGGTGGTCAAGCACTCCGCCGTGCCGGAGGAAATGCACCGGGCGGTTTTGCGGGCCAGGCCCTTTGACTGCGAGGAGGACGCCATTGCGGCGGTGTTGGCCCGGAACATCCAGCCCGGCGACGCGGTGTTCATCCGCTATGAGGGCCCCAAGGGCAGCGGAATGCCCGAAATGTTCTACACCACCGAGGCCATCTCCTCCGACGGGGAGCTGGGCCGGAGCATCGCGCTGATCACCGACGGGCGGTTCTCCGGCGCCTCCAAGGGCCCTGTCATCGGCCACGTCTCCCCCGAGGCGGCGGAGGGCGGCCCCATTGCCCTGGTGGAAGAGGACGACCTCATTGAAATCGACATACCCGCCCGGGTGCTGGCCATCGTGGGCACCAAGGGCGTGCGCCGCACGCCGGAGGAAATTGAATCCATCCTCCTCCAGCGGCGGACGGCCTGGATTCCCAAGCCCCGGCGGTATCCCTCCGGCGTGCTGAAGATTTACGCCCAGCACGCCGTGGGGCCCATGAAGGGCGGTTATATGGAATAAGGAGGGCTGAACCATGAAAAAACTGAGAACAGGCATCATCGGCTGCGGCAAGGTGGGCAGCTTCCACGCCCAGGCGTACGCCCGGCTGCCCGGCAGCGAATTTGCCGCCGTGTGCGACGCGGACCGGGGCCGGGCGGAGGCTTTCGCCTCCCAGTGGGGGGTGCGGGCCTACACCGATGTGGAACAGATGTGCCGGGAGGCGCAGTTGGACGTGGTGAGCGTGTGCACCCCACACCCCCTCCACGCCAACCCCGCGGTGGCCGCCGCCAGCTGCGGCTGCCACGTGCTGGTGGAAAAGCCCTTGGCCTCCACCCTGTCCGACTGCGACGCCATTATCGAGGCGGGTGAGCGCAACCGCGTCACCATCGGAACCATGGTGCAGCGCCGGTTCTACCGTCCCTGCATGCGTATCCACCAGGCCATTGAGGACGGAAAACTGGGCAAACCTGTGCTGGGCATGGTGACCATGCTGGGCTGGCGGGATGAGGATTACTACCGCAGCGACCCCTGGCGGGGCAGCTGGGAGGGCGAGGGCGGCGGCGTGCTGGTCAACCAGGCGCCCCACCAGCTGGATCTGCTGCTGTGGTACATGGGGGAGGTTGACGAGGTCTACGGCGTGTGGAAAAACCTGAACCACCCCTACATCGAGGTGGAGGACACCGCGGTGGCGGTGGTCAAGTTCAAAAGCGGCGGCGTGGGCAGCATCGTGGTCAGCAACAGCCAGAACCCTGCGCTGTACGGCAAGGTCCATATATTCGGGGACAACGGCGCTGCCGCCGGGGTGCAGACGGACGGGGGCGCCATGTTCATCGCGGGCATGTCCTCCATCACCGAGCCCCCGGTGAACGACCTGTGGACGGTGCCCGGCGAGGAGGAGCTTCTCCCCCGCCGGCAGGAGGAGGACCGGGCGTTTTTCAACAGCGTGGACTCCATGCACCACTACCACGCCCGGCAGATCCAGGACTTCCTGGATGCGGTGGCCCAAGGCCGCAAGCCCCTGGTGGACGCGGCGGAGGGACGCCGGACGGTGGAGCTGTTCACCGCCATCTACCGCAGTACAAGGGACAACGCCGTCATCAAATTCCCGCTGAAGTGAGGAGGGGTTCCCATGCTGATTTCCTATAACGAGGCCTGCGCCAAGGACTGCTCCACCCTGGAGCAGGATCTGGAGCTGTGCGAGCGGGCGGGCTTTGACTGCATCGAGCTGCGGCTGGACATGCTGCGGGACTATCTCACCCGCCGCTCCGTGGACGAGCTGGCCGCCTTTTTCCAAACCAGCCGCCTGCGCCCCCACGCCTTCAACGCCCTCTACCTCTACCCGGAATTTCTCGGCCCGGAGGACGACCCGGAGCGGCAGGCGGCCCTGCTGGAAGAGTTCAACCTGAGCTGCCGGGTGGGCCGGGCCATCGGGAGCGAATACCTCATCGTCGTCCCGCCCCTCCAGCGGGACCCGGCGGGCGGGCCCTACACGGGCAGCTGGGAGGACACCTTTGCCGCCTGTGTGCGCATACTCTCCCGCCTGTCCGACCTGGCCCGGCCCTATGGCATGAAGCTGTGCTTCGAGCTGGTGGGCTTTGAGCGCTCCAGCGTGCGCAGCGTGGCCCAGGCGGACGCCATCGTCCGGGCGGTAGACCGGCCCAACGTGGGCTTTGTGTTCGACTCTTATAACATGTACCTCAACGGCGGCAGCAACGACTTTACCGCCATCGGCTCCGTCCAGCCGGAAAAAATCTTCGCCGCCCACCTGATGAGCGCCGACGATGTCCCCCCGGAGCTCCGGGGCCAGGACAAGCGCCGGTTCTGCGGCGGGGGCGCGGTGGACACCGGCGCATTCCTCCGGGAGCTGAAGCGGGCGGGCTACCGGGGTATCGCCTCGGTGGAGACCTTCCGCCCCGAGTACTGGGACAGGCCGCCCGAATGGGTCATCGCCGAGGCCTACCGGACCACCCGGGCGGAGCTGGAGCGCACCGGCTGCCTCTCATAGGATTTTAAGCGGCTTCGTCCGCTTAAAATAGAAAAAGCGCCGCGCGGTCTGCGCGGCACGGGAAAAATCAAGAAAGAGGAGGAAACATTATGGACGTAACGCGCTTACTCATCGCCCTGGTCGTCGGCATGGCCGTACTCATCGTGCTGATTATGAAGACCAAGCTGCACCCGGCGCTGTCGCTGGTGATCTCCGCCGTCGTGGTGGGCATCGTGGGCGGCGTGGGGCTGACGGCCATCCCGGGCCTCATCACCTCCGGCTTCGGGAACACGCTGGCGGGCATCGGCCTGGTCATCGCTTTCGGCTGCATGATGGGCCAGGTCATGGAGGAGACCAACGCCGCAAAGGTCATGGCCCACACCTTCATCAAGGCCCTGCGGGGCAAAAATGAGGAAGTGGCCATGGGCATCACCGGCTTTCTGGTGTCCATCCCCATCTTCTGCGATTCCGCTCTGATCGTTCTGGCCCCGCTGGTCAAGTCCATCTCCCAGGCCAAGAAGAAGTCCCTCACCGGCCTGGCGCTGATTATGGCCTGCTGCCTGAACATCACCCACACCTCCGTGCCTCCCACACCCGGCCCCCTGGCGGTAGTGGCCCAGTTTGGCGACACCATCGACCTGGGCGCCTACATCCTGTTCGGCATCGCCATGGGCATCCCCCTGATGATCGTCATCATCATCATGGGCCGCATCGTGGGCCGCAAGTGGTATAAAATCGTGGACGAAAACGGTGAGATCATCGACGTCTCCCCCGAGCAGGCCAAGGAGTACGCCGTCCTGTCCTCCCAGCCCACCGTCCCCGAGCTGGACCCCAACGAGACCTATCCCTCCGCCTTTATGGCCTTCGCCCCCATCCTGATCCCCGTGGTGCTCATTCTGCTCAGCACCGTCACCAGCATGGTCTACAAGGGAGAGGACAATATCGTCACCCAGCTCATCGCCTTCTTCGGCAGCCCGGTCATCGCCATTGCCATCGCGCTGCTGGTGTCCATCTACGGCCTTGCGGGCAATAAGTCCCGCCAGGAGGTGCTGGACTGCCTGGAGCGGGGCGTCAAGAGCTGCGGCACCATCATCCTCATCACCGGCGCGGGCGGCGCCTTCGGCAACATCATCAAGTCCAGCGGCATCGGCGACGTCATCGCCCAGGGGCTGGCAAACAGCAACCTCCCCGTGCTGCTCCTCCCCTTCCTGGTGGCCGCCATCCTGAAGCTGGTGCTGGGCAGCGGCACCGTGGCCATGACCACCACCGCCACCATCTGCGCCCCCATTCTGATGCAGATTCCCGGCGCCAATATGATGTTCTGCGCCTACGCCGCCTGTATCGGCGCGCAGGTGTTCTCCCTGCACAACGACAGCTTCTTCTGGGTGCTCACCCGCACCTTCAAGCTGGACAAGCTGGACGTGCAGATTTTCGGCTACGAGGCCATGCAGTTCGTCTGGTCCTGGGTCGGCTTCGGCATTCTCAGCATTGTCAACCTGATTTTCTAATACCAAACTGGCGGGGGCCCGGAGGAACGCTCCGGGCTCCCGCGCCATAGAAAGGAGAACCAATATGCGTTTTGGCTGCTGCGGAAGCCTTGTGGCCTCCGCCCCCGACCGCACGGGGGTGGAGATCGTGGAACGGCTGGCGGAATACGGCTATGACTATATCGAGCTGCCCCTGGCGGAAATAATGGAGCTGGACGGCGGCGCGTTTGGCGCGCTGCGAAGCCGGGTGGAGCGCAGCTCCCTGCGCTGCGAGGCCTGCAACAACTTCTTCCCCGCCCGGGTGCGGCTCACCGGGCCGGAGGCGGATCCGGGGGCCGCCCGGGACTATTGCGTCCGGGCGCTGGACCGGGCGGCGGAGCTGGGCGCGGCAGTGGTGGTCTTTGGCAGCGCCGGGGCCAAGCGGGTGCCCGTCGGCTTTTCCATGGAGCGGGCCTGGGAGCAGGTGGCGGACATCACCCGGTACGCGGGTGAAGAGGCCGCAAAGCGGGGCATCACCATCGCCATTGAGCCGGTGCGCCACCCGGACTGCAACATCATCAACACCTTCGCCGAGGGCGTATCCATGGCCAGGGAGACCGGCCTGGACAGCGTAAAGGTGCTGGTGGATCTTTACCATCTGGCATGCGAGGGGGAGAACCCCGATATCCTGCGGCAATACGGGGCGGAATACCTGCGCCATGTCCACTTTTCCTACCCCAATTTCCCCGAAATCGACGGCGTATCCGGCCCGGAACAGCTGCGCGGCATGTTCGAGGGCGAGCTGGACCGGCGGGGCTGGTGGCGAACCTGGCCCTCCAGCCGGGAGGAGTGGGGCTACGCCCCGTTCATCCAGGCATTGAAGGGGTGCGGCTATGACGGGCGGGTCAGCATTGAGGCCCCCGTCGGGAACTTTGAGGTGCAGGCCCCCCGCACCCTCGCTTTTTTGAAGGAAGCGTTTTAAGATGGAGCAGACCATGCTGAACAGGCTGGCTGTCCGCCGCCGGGTGGTTTTGGGCGCATACGCCGTCACCGTGGCCGCCTATGCGGCGGCTGTGGCCATGATCCTGGTGGAGCTTGGCATTGCCGTTTGGATTGTGAACCTCACCACAGTCTTTTATATCCTGGTGGTGCGGGCGCTGGACAAGGGGTATGACCGGGCTTTTGCCCGGGCCAATCTGACCATGAGCTGCGGACAGCGGCTCAACCAGCTCCAGATAGCGGACAAAGGCGGCCTGACCCGGGAGGATGTCCGGGCCGGGGGGCTCTTCCCCCTCCGCCGGGAGGGAAAGGAGCTGGTGTGCGGCATGGACGTCCAGGGCCGGGCGGGAGATGTCCGGGTGCGGATATGCGAGCTCACCGCCTACTGCGAGATATCCGGCGAAAAGAAAAAGCTGGCCCTGCTCAACGGCCTGTGGATGGAGGCGCGCCTTCCCGGCAGTACCGGGCTGCACCTGACCTTGGTTCAGCACGGCGCGCTGGACCCGGACACCGCCGCCGCCTTTTACGCGGGCCAGGGCCTGACGCGCCTTCCCCTTGGGGAGGGCGCCCTGCGGGACGGCTTTACCCTCTATGGGGACGAGGCGGGCGTGAAGGCGGCGGCGCGGTTTGCCCGCCGGTGCGTACCGCTGGCCCAGCAGGCCGGCAGGGCGGGCCATAAGCTGGTACTCTCCCTGCACGGGGATGCCGTCCACGTCTTTCTCTCCGGCCGCAGCCTCACCTTCCGCACCCCCATCCGTGGCCGCCTCACCCCGGAAATCGTGGGCTGGGACCGGCTTCCCGAACTTTCCCTGCTGCTCACCCTGGCCAAAGAGAGCGGGCCGCGAAAATCCTCCCCGTGATTTTCGCGGCCCGCCCTTTCCGCCTTTCATAGAAGCGCAGCCCCGGCATCCCCGTCCCACCGGCTCCCGCTTCAAAACCGCCCTCCCCTTCCCGTCTGCGTATTGCCCTTTTTCCTCCCACGTATTATAATAGGGCCGTAATTCTGGATGACGCCCCGGCGCCGGGGCGGAAGGGGGACAGGCAGATGGACATGGAAGAGATACGCGCCCTGCGGCACACCCTGCACGGCTGCCCGGAGCGCTCGGGGCAGGAGGCGCGCACACGGGCGGTTTTGACGGACTTTTTGGCCCGGCGCACCACCCTGGAGCTGCGTCCCTGCGGGGCGGGCTTTTACGCCGCCCACCGGGAGCCGGAGGCGGAGAAGCCCCCGCTGGCCCTCCGGGCGGACTACGACGCGCTGGCGCTGCCCGGCGGCGGGGCGGCCCACCTGTGCGGCCACGACGGGCACGCCGCCGCCCTGTGCGCCGCCGCCCTGTCCGTCCAGGGGGAGCGGCTGGGCCGGGACGTATTCTTCCTCTTCCAGCCCGCCGAGGAAACCGGGACAGGCGCGCCGGGCTGCCTGGAGCTGTTCGAGCGGGAACAGGTGGCCCAGATCTACGGGGCCCACAACCTGCCCGGCCTCCCCCTGGGGCGGGTGGTCACCCGGCCCGGGACCTTCGCCTGCGCCTCCCGGGGGGTCACGCTGTCCTTTCTGGGGCGGCCCACCCACGCCGCCTACCCCGAGCACGGCCTCTCCCCCGCCCCGGCGGTGGGGCGGCTGCTGTGCGCCCTGCCCGGGCTGTCCGACCCCGCCCGGTTCGGCGGCATGACGCTGTGCACCGTCATCGGCACGCAGATGGGGGAGCGCGCCTTCGGTACCGCCGCCGCCCGGGCGGAGGTGTGGCTCACCCTCCGGGCCGAACGGGACGAGGATCTGGAGCTGCTGTTTGCCGGCCTGCTCCGGCTGGCCCAATCGCTGGCCGCCGAGTACGGGCTGGCCTTTGACCACCAGGTGCAGGACGTGTTCCCCGCCACCGTCAACGACCCCGCCTGCGCCCAACGGGTGCTGGAGCTGTGCGGTGGCTCGGTACTGGACGCCCCCATGCGCTGGAGCGAGGACTTCGGCCACTACCTGCGCCGCCGCCCCGGCGCCTTCTTCGGCATCGGCGCGGGAGAGGGCTGCCCGCCCCTCCACACCCAGGACTACCAGTACCCGGACGCCCTGCTGGAGCCCACCGCCGCCGCCTTCCGGGCCCTGCTGCTGGGCTGAGAAGAACCTGTCCGCGCAAAAACGCCGCCGCGAGCGCTTCACGCTCACGGCGGCGCATCCTGTCTTTGTGCGCGGGGAAATCCGTCACCCCTGCCTCCCGCAGTGGGCGTTGCGCCACTCCCCGGCGGACACCCCTTCCAGCTTCTTGAATACCCGGGAAAAATGGGCGGTGTCGGCATAGCCCACCTGCTCGGCGATCTCGCTGATGCGCAGGGCCGGGTTCTCCAGCAGCTCCTTGGCCCGGCGGACCCGCTCGGCGTTGAGCAGGTCGTAAAAGGTCTGCCCCTGGTGCCTGTTGAGCAGCTTGCTCAGGTGCCACTGGCTGACAAAGCAGTGGTCGGCCACCTCCTGGAGGGACAGCTTTGACCCGCAGTGCCCGGCGATATAGGCGCGCGCCTGGCGGACGATGAAGCTGTTGGCCTCGTCCTCCCGCTCCGGTTCCGCCCCCTCCTCCCGCGGCATGCGGTCCAGCACGCCGGTCATGAAGGTGAGCGCCTCCTCGATCTCGTCCATTTTGGACGGCTTGAGCAGAAACCGGGCCACCCCCAGCCGGATGGCCCGCTGGGCGTACTCAAAGTCCCGGTAGCCGGTGAGCACGGCGATCTGCATCCGGGGAAACTCCCCCTTCAGCCCCGCCAGCATGGCCAGGCCGTCCTCCCCCGGCATTTTGATGTCGGTGAACAGGATGTCCGGCCGGTGCTGCCGGATGGCCTCCCCGCCGGAGGCGGCGTCGCCCGCGGCCGCCGCCACCCGGCAGCCGTGGGCGGCCCAGTCCACCACCCGCCGCAGCCCCTCGGTGATGATGGGCTCGTCGTCCACCAGCACAACCTTATACATGTCCGCACCCCCCCGGAACCATCATACCAGGAATAACCGAAAAACACAAGCGGGAGCCGTCCGGCGTTTCACGTGAAACGCCCGTTCTAGATCACCCCTTGATGGCCCCGGCGGTGAGCCCCTTGATGATGTGCTTTTGCAGCATCACATAGACCGCCAGCACCGGGATGACGATGAGCACCACCGACGCCGCCATCAGCCCATAGTCCACCCCCGCCTGGGAGCTGATCTCGTTGAGCAACAGCGTAATGGTCTTTTCCCGGGGCACCCGGAGGAAGAAATTCTGGGTGAACAGGTCGTTATAGCTCCACAGGAAGGAGAAAATGGCCACCGTGGCAAAGGAGGACTTGGCCGCGGGCATGATGATGTGGAAGTACACCTGGAACACGTGGCAGCCGTCCACGTAGGCGCTCTCCTCCAGCTCGATGGGCACCGACTCAATAAAGCCCATGAGCACAATGGTGGCGAAACACAGGTTGCCGGCGATCTGGGGCAGGATGACCGCCAGCAGGGACAGCCAGCGGTTGCCGCTGCTGGCGATGCCCCAGGCGGCCTCCATACGGAACACCGGGATGATGGTGGAGAACACCGGGAACATCATCCCCGCCATGATGAGGCTGTAGCACACGCCCCGCAGGCGGAAGCGGTAGCGCACCAGCCCATAGGCCGCCAGCCCCGCCAGGATCACCACCACCACCGTCACCGAGACGGACACAATCAGGCTGTTGAAGTAGGCGTTGGCAAAGTCGAAGCGGTCCATAGCCTTGGCGTAGTTGTCCATGGTGAAGCCGCCGCCCGGCAGGGGGATGGAAAAGGAGTCCTTGCGGATGAGCCCCTTCTCCCGGAAGGAATTCAGGATGACCCACACAAAGGGATACAGGGTGGTCAGCGCCCATACGCTCAGCACCACATAGGTACACACCTTGGCGGGCGTCATTTTTCTGCCCATTCCGCTCCCCCCTTACAGGTCGTTCCGGGGCTTGAACACCCGGTTGGCCACGTTGGACAGCACCACGCCCAGCACCACGATGAGCATGGCGATGGCCGAGCCGTAGTCCACGTTGCCGCGGTTGAAGGTCTGGTCATACATGTAGGTGCCGGTGAGCCAGCCCCGGTCCTGGGGCATCCCCGCCCCGAACATCACCCAGGGCAGGTCAAACACCTTCAGCGCCCCGGTGACAGCCAGCACCAGGCAGGTGCAAAGCACATTGCGCAGCAGGGGCAGGGTGACGTAGCGCACCTTATTCAGCCCCACGCAGCCGTCCAGGGCCGCGGCCTCGTAGAGATCCTGGGGGATGTTGTTCAGCCCTGTGACCAGGATGACGAAATAGAAGCCCACATACTGCCACATCACCGGGGTAAGCATGGTGAACATGAAGTGGTCCGTGTCCTTCCAGTCGATGTTCTTCCCGATCAGCCCCAGGTTGGCCAGCAGCTGGTTGAGCATACCGCCGTTATAGAGGAAGATGAGGTTGAACATCAGGCCCAGGGCGGTGGCGGATATGACGATGGGGAAGAAGTACAGGGTGCGGAACAGCTGGGCCCCCACCCGAATGGAGTCCACCAGCAGGGCCAGGACGAGGGCGATGCCCACCTGGAACACCACGGTGCACACGGTGAGGATGACGGTGTTGCCCAGGGCGGTGCGCAGCTTGGGATCGGTGAACAGCGTGGCGTAGTTGGCCCACCAGGGGTCGTTCAGCCCCTGGGCGGGCGCGCCCAGGCCGGTGATGTCGGAAAAGCTGTTGATGATATTCTGGACAAAGGGGTAGTACAGGTACAGGATGAGGAACAGGAACGCCGGGACCAGGAAAACCACCAGCGGCCCCTTCTTTTTATAAAGGGTGGAGCTTGAATTCATTTGCGGTCACCTTCCCTTGCCGTAGATTTGGAGAAAAGGCCCCGCCCTCCGGGCGGGGCCTTTCCCGTAACAGCCTGGTCAGTTCACAGCGATGGCGGAGGCCACCGCATCCTCGGCGGTCATGGCGCCGGTGACCACGTTCTGCACGTTGGCAAACAGGTCGGCCTTGGCCTCGGGGGTGATGGTGTCCTGCACGGCCCCGATCACGCCGGTGATGGCGCTGTTGGCGTCGGCGGCGGACTGCTGGAGGGGATTCAGGCCGGAGGGGGACGCGCCGTTCTTCAGGGCGGTAACCTCGGTGGTGACGAAGGTGGACATCACCTCGTCGGAGGTCATGTGCTCCACAAACTGCACCGCGGCCTCACGCTTGGCGGGGTCGTCCCACGCCTTCTTGGTGATGAAGTAGCCCATGGAGATGCCGCCGATGGCCTCGCTGGCCTTGCGCTCGCCCTTGGCGGGGACGTAGGAGATGGCAAACTCCTCCAGATGCTCGGGGTAATTGTCCACAAAGTGGGTGACCTTCCAGGAGCCGTCGATGAGGAAGGCGGCCTCGCCGTCGCCAAAGAGCTGCACGGTCTCCGCGTCGGTGGCGGTGAGGGTGTTGGCCGGGAAGAAGCCCTTTTCGTACAGGTCCTTTATGTCGTTGAGGGCGGCGGCCCACTTCTTGCCCGCGGCGTCGTCGGCGGCCTTGGGCACGTCCAGCTGGCTGGCCAGGGTGCCGTTGTTCATGACGCAGAACTCAAACCAGTAGTGGGGCACCTCGAACAGGGAGCAGGCGATGGGGGTGTAGCCCTTGTCCTTGATGGTCTGGCAGTCGGCCAGGAACTGGTCCCAGGTGTAGTCCGGGCCGGGGACGGCCACGCCGCAGTCGGAGAGCACCTTGGTGTTGACGAACATATTCTCCCAGAAGCCGGAGGAGGGGACGGCATAGTTCTTGCCGTCGGAGGCCACGGCCAGCATGGAGTCGCGCATGTTGGATCCGTAGTCGGGGTACTCGGCCCGGATCGTGGCCAGATCCACCACCTTGCCCGCCTTCACAATGGGCTCGGCGTCGGCGTTAGTGAAGAAGAACAGCACATCGGGCTCGGTGCCCGTCTCGAAATCGGTGAGGACCTTGGCCTTCCACTCCTCGTTGGAGCTGGCGGAGGCGTCCTGCACCCGGTTGCCGGTGGCGTCTTCATAGCCCTTCACCGCGTTCTCGTAGTTCTTGCGGTTGCCGTCGTCGCCGCCGTAGGAGGTGACCACGTTGAGCTCCACCGGGGCGGCGGGCTTTGGGGTGTCCTTGGAGCCGGGATCCGGCGCCTTGGTCGGGTCGCTTCCGGCGGGTTTGCCGGCGCAGCCGGCCAGCAGGCCCAGAAGCATGACGGCGGCCAGCAGCAGCGCAAACAGTCTGTTCTTTTTCATAGTATAACCTCCCTAATTTCTTGGGGCCTCGCCCCGTCTGTTTTGTGCATTCTTATCATACACCTTTTATCCCCGCAGGCGAATAGCCCCGATTGCCATTTATTGTACATCCTTGCCGGACGGCGGTTTGGCACGAAGTTTCGGACAAGCACAGGCAAAAAATAGCAAACGGCGCCTAGGCGCCGTTTGAAAATTGGCAATATGCCCAGCGGCGAGGAATTTTTTCGCCGGGCAAGGCGATTTGGCGCAGAAATACTTTGTGTATTTCAAGGCAAATCAACGCGGCTCGACGGAAAAAGGCCCGCCGATTGGGCGTGTTGACAATTTTCAAACAAGCCCTAATCCGGGTTATGGGCCACGGTGAGCCGGGCGATGACCGCGCTGCCCTCCCCCCGGAAGATGGCAAGGCCGCAGGCCGGGCCGTAGAGGATGCGCAGGCGCAGGTTCACGTTGGCGATGCCGATATTGCCCGAGGGCTCCCCCGCCATGTCGTAGTCCGGGGAGAGCAGACGGGCGATGTGCGCCTCGTCCTGGGCGGACAGCCCGCCGTCGTTTTCAATCTCCAGGATGAGGAAGCCCCCCTCCAGACAGCCCCGCAGGGCCACCCGGCCCCCGCCGCCGGGGCGGATGCCGTGCTCCACCGCGTTCTCAATGACGGGCTGGAGGATGAGCCGGGGCACCTTGCACCCCATCAGCTCCCCGGGCAGGTCGATGTCTACCCTCAGCCGTTCGCCGAAGCGCTGGGTGACGATATAGAGGTAGGCGTTGACGTAGCGCATCTCCTCCGACAGCGGCACCTCGGGCATCCCCTTGCGGTCCAGCGCCGCGTCCAGCACGGTGGACAGCGCCTCGATCATCCCGGACGCCTTCACGTCCCCGCTCATCCGGGCCTGCCAGTTGATGCTCTCCAGAGTGTTATTCAAAAAATGGGGGTTGATGTGGGCCTGGAGGGCTTTGATCTGGGCGTCCCGCCGGGCCAGCTCCTCCTGGTACAGGCAGTCAAACTGGGTCTGGAGCCGGGCGGACATCTGGTTAAAGGAATCGGTGAGGTACTCAAATTCCCGGCTGCCGGCGGCGCAGTCGATCTGGCGGCCCCATTGGCCCCGCTGTATGTCCGCCGCGCCGGCCATCAGCGCGCCGATGGGCTGGGAGATCCTCCGCCGGAAAAAGCGGAAGGTGAACAGCAGCAGCAAAAGCAGCGACAGCCCCATGGCCCCCAGCACCCAGCGGTAGGCCCCAAAGCCCGCCAGAAGCGCCTTGTAGTCCACCGCCGCCCGCCCCCGCAGGGTGAAATCACGGGTCTTGACCGCATAGTCCAGCGTGTTTTCCCCCACCGGGGGCGGCCCGTCCCCCTTGACGGCCAGGCTGGTGCCCGCCCCCAGCTCCACCGTCACCGACGACGCCCAGCCCAGCAGGGACAGGTCCTCGAAGTAGTAGGGCAGATCCAGCGCCAGGGCCAGCACGCCGATGGGCCGGTAGTCGTGGCCCATCAGGTTGCGCACCAGGTACACCTGCCCGTCCCGCTCCAAAAAGCCCACGGCGGTGTCCAGCGAGGCGGCCAGCTCCGTCACCGCCGGCAGGTCCTCCCGCCAGCGGTCCCGCACCTGCTTTTCCGACGACCCGGAGCTGCCGCTCACCACCGTGATGGACATCTCCTCCGGGCTGTCGGACAGGCAGGCCACGGCATACCGGAAGCGGCTGTCCGACTGGTACAGGCGGTTGAACAGGCCGTAGCACCGGCGGTAAAACTGGGCGTAGTTCCCGTCCTGCCTGTACTGGTTCCAGCCGTCCCGCAGCTCCGGGTCGTAGGAGGACAGGCGGGACGCCTCCACCGCGCTCTCCACCCGGTCCGCCCCCATCTGGAGGTTGAGCTGGAACTGTTCCTCGATGGCCTGCCGGGACTGGCGGCCCAGCCCCAGGGTGAGATAGCCCCCCAGCGCCCCAGCCGCCAGCGCCATGGGCAGCAGCCAGCACAGCAGGATAATAAAGGTCATCTGCCCCCGCAGGGAGCGTTTGCGAAACGCCTCCGCCATAGCACGGGCCCCCCTCCCTCTTTACTCCCCATATAATACCATAGATTGGCCGGGCTTTCCAGCGCAGAACGGGGGCCTCGCGGCCCCCGTCCCGTTCACTCCATATTCCGCCCCGCGAGACCCAGGAAGCGCTCCATACAGGCGGCGGTCTCCGCCGCTTTGTCCATGGCGTCCCTTTCGCAGAACACCCGCAGCAACGGCTCCGTGCCCGAGAACCGGGCCGTCACCCAGCCGCCGTCCTTAAAATAGACCTTGCAGCCGTCGGCATAGCTCACCTTTTCCACGTCCAGGCCGAAGTCGGGCAGCTGCTTGTCCTCCATGAGCAGCTTATTGATGCGCCCCTTCTCCTCCTGGGAGAAGCGGTAGCCCCGCTCGGCCATCTCAAACGAGCCGCAGCGCTCCACGATCTCCTGATAGAGCTCAGACAGCCTCCGGCCCGTGGTGGCCAGCATCTCCACCAGAAGGGAGGCGGCGTAAATGCCGTCCTTGCCCTGGATGTGGCCCCGCACCGTCAGGCCGCCGGAGCTCTCCCCGCCGATCACCGCCCCGGTCTCCGCCATCTTGCCCGACACGTATTTGAAGCCCACCGGCACCTCGTAGCAGGTCTCGCCGAACTCCGCCGCGATGGCGTCCAGCAGGTGGGTGGTGGCGATGTTGCGCACCGCCGCCCCGTGCCAGCCCTTATAGCGCAGCAGGTAGTAGTACAGCAGCACCAGGATCTTGTTGGGGTGGAGGAACTCCCCCCTGTCGTCGATAATGCCCAGCCGGTCTGCGTCTCCGTCGGTGGCGATGCCGATGTCGCAGCCGTTCTCCTCCACAAAGGACTGCAAACCGATAAGGGTCTTGCTGTTGGGGGCGGGGAGCCGCCCGCCGAACAGGGCGTCCCGCCGCTCATGGATCACGTCCACATCGCACCGGGCGGTGATGAGGATGGTGCTCAGCGCGGTCTTGGACACACCGAACATGGGATCCAGCACCACCTTCAGCCCCCGGGAACGGATGGCGTCCATGTTCACCGAGCGGATGATGGAGTCGATATAGGCGTTCATGGGGTCCACAACCTGGATCCGGCCGGCGCGCACGCCCTCCTCATAGGGAACCGCGGGGATTTCTCCGTCCGGCAAGGCGGCGATATACTCCTCGATGCCGGCGGTGACGGTCTCGTCGGCGTCCCGCCCCCCCTTGGTGAACACCTTCACGCCGTTATACAGCGCCGGGTTGTGGCTGGCGGTGACCGCCATGCCGTAGGACAGCTCATAGTAGCGCACCGCGAACATGATAAGGGGAGTGGGGGCCTCCCGCTCCACCACCATGCAGGGTACGTCCGCCCCGGCCATCACCTCGGCGGCCCAGTGGGCGGCCTCCTTCGACAGGAAGCGGCGGTCATAGCCGATGAGAAAACCCCGCTGGGCCACCCCCTCGTCCTTCATCTTCCGGGCCAGGGCGTATGCCAGGTGCTGGACGTTGGCCTTCGTAAAGCCGTCCCCGATGATGGCCCGCCAGCCGCCGGTTCCAAATTCAATGCTCATTCTGTCTTGCTCCTTCCCATGATGACCACGACCTCGTTCACGCTCCCCGCCTCCCGGGCGGGGATGAGGCCGTCCACAGCCTGTCCGTTGCAGGTGACGGACGCCACCCCCTTCTCCACGCCGTCCGGGTTGAGCACCGTGATACGGTACTCCGCCCCCCGCCACACCCGGGTGATCTGGAACCGCCCCCAATCCGGCGGGACGCAGGGGTCGATGAGCAGCCCGCCGAACTGGGGCCGCACCCCCAGGATATACCGGGTGGCGGCAAAGTAGCTCCAGCCGCCGGAGCCGGTCATAAAGGGGTGCCGCGCCCGGCCGAAGGCGGAGTGGTCGGGGCCCATCACAAATTGGCAGTAGGAATAGGGCTCGCTCTGCCGCACCTCTATTTTATCATTTTGCGCGGCGGGACACAAGGCCCGGTAAAATTTTATTGCCCGCTTTCCCCGGCCCAGCACGGCCTCGGCGCACCACGCCCATGGATTGGAGTGGGAGAAGATGGAGCCGTTCTCCTTGATCCCCGGGTACACCCGGGTAATGAAGCCGATGGCGTCGTCGGGCACGGTGTAGGACGGCGCGTTGAGCCGCAGGCCGTAGTCCGTATAAAGATACCTGTCCACCGCGTCCATGGCGCGGACGGCCCGCTCCCCCTCGGCCGCGCCGGACAGCACCGCCCAGACGTTGCTCTCCAAATGCACCCGGCCCTCCCGGTCCGTGTGCGTGCCGATTTTCCGCCCGTCCGCCGTGATGCCCCGGAGATACCATTCCCCGTCCCACAGCTCCCGCCGGCAGGTCTCCATGACGTTTTGCCGCATGGCCTCATAGCGCCCGGCATCCCCCTCCCGGCCCAGGGCTCGGGCGGCGTCCACAAAATACCCCAGCGCCCACACGTGGAGGAAGGACACCATGGCGCTCTCCCCGCCGCCCAGGTTCAGGCAGTCGTTCCAGTCCGCCCGCAGCCCCTTGCAGACGCCGTGGGAGCCCACCTGGGCAGCGGAAAAGTCTAAAATTTTCTTCAGGTGCTCGTAAACCGTCCCCTCTCCCCCGTCGGCGTAGCCCACAGCCTCGTCAAAAAAGGACAGCTCCCCGGTCTCCCGGACGTATTCCACCACGGCGGCCACCAGCCACAAAGCGTCGTCGGCGCAGGCGTCCGCCAGGCCGTGGACAATGGTGTCCTTGTCCGGGGTGGGGATGACGGTGGGGGATTTGAAGGCGGGCTTCTCGGGCTGGGGTCCGAACCAGGCCGGGTCAAAGAGGTGGAGGCCGTAGCCCGAAGCGGTCAGCCCCTGCATGAGCTGTAGGATGCGCTTTTTGCACCCTTCCGGGTTGGAGTGGGGGATGGTCATGGCGTCCTGGGCGGTGTCCCGGTAGCCCAGCCCCGTGCGGCCCCCCACCTCAATGAAGGAGGCGAACCGGGAGAACATCACGTTGATCTCGCTCTGGTACAGGTTCCAGGTGTTGAGCATCACGTCCATATCCGGGTCGGGGGTGGACACCTGGAGCCTGGACAGCCTGTCCTCCCAGAACCGGGCCAGGTCCGCCAGGGCTTCGTCCACCGCGGCGGGGTCGCGGTACTTCTCCCGGACGCGCCTGCCCTCCTCGACGCCCCCCTCCCCCAGCATCCACACCAGCCGGGCGGTTTCGCCGGGGGCCAGGGTGAGGCGCTTTTGCAGCACGGCGCAGTGGTTGCCCCCCTTCTCGCAGGAGGAGAAGCACTCTCCCCGCTCCACCGCCAGGGGATTGGTCTCTGTGCGGTAAGGGCCCAGGAAGCTGTCCCGGAGGCAGTCAAAGCCGTCCGGCTCAAAGGAGGCGGCCATAAACTGGTGGGCGCCCTCGTAAAACAGCTCGTAGTCAATGACGCCGTCCTCGTACCGGCTCCCGGCGCAGTACAGGGACATCTGGAAGTTCTGGTTGTCGATGGGGATCTGGTGATAGGCAAATTCGGCATAGGAATAGACGCTCAGCCGCCGCTCCCGGCCCGAGGCATTGCCCAGCGCCAGATCCCACAGCTCCACGTTCTCCCCCCGGGGGATGAACAGGGTCTGGGCGGCGTCAATCCCGCCCCGTCCGCACTCGTACACCGAATAGCTCAGCCCGTGGCGGCAGCGGTAATGCCCCAGCGGCCCGCCGCAGGGCTGCCAGGACACCGACCAGTACTCCCCCGTTTCCTCGTCCCGGATATAAAGGTAATGGCCGGGGCGGTCCATGGGCACGCCGTTGGGCCGGAAGCGGGTGATCCGGTGGTGCTCCGGGCTCTTGTAGAACAGGTAGCCCCCGGCGGTGTGGTTGACCACGGCGGCCATGTCCTCCACCCCCAGGTAGTTGGTCCAGGATACCGGTAAGTCCACCCGGTCTATGACGTACTCCCTTTTTTCCCGGTCAAAGTGCCCATAGTTCACGGCAGTCCCCTCCTAGTGTGCATAGTTCGCCAATATTTCACTTTTATTATACCAGCCATGGGGGAATTTGCCATTGCGTTTTATGCGTTCTGTTGCCGCTGATTGCCCACCCACACATTGGACGCAAGCTCCGGGCACACTACCCCTCCGGGCTGGCCGGGCGTCATCAGGCAGGCGCTGGAGCCGAAAAATCCCGCCCGGAGGAGAGGACTTCGTAAGGAAGTTCTCTCCTCATCTTTTGTAAAGTCAGCCAAATGTGGTTGAATTGCGGGGAAAATCAATCACTAATCGCTAAAACCATTGATATTCCGGCACTTTTCGTATCTTAAACTTTGCTCTGGCAACAATTTGGCAACAATCTTTCTCTATTCCCCAAAGCGGCCTGTTCCTGTTTCTTCTTCTCCCTCAGCCTGTCCAGCTTCCCTGGTGCGCTCGGCTTCCACCTGGGGATAGGTGTACCGCCAATGGTCGTACTCGTCCCTGGTGATTTCTCCCCGTTCCAGCTTCTCCGCTTCATGCCGCCAGGTGTTGAGCATATCGAACATAGAAGCGTAAGTCATGCCCAAACGCTTATCCAGCCGCAAGCATACCTCCCCGTCCAGTTGCCCGATTTTCAGCCCCCGCAAATCCTCCAGCGCAAACAGCGTGTGCATCAGCCCTATGTCGGTGTCAATATCCGGGACATTTAGCGCCACGGGTGATACCTCCAGCGCATGGGCAAGAGTGGCGGTCAAGTCCGCTTTGGGGGTACGGGTTCCGGCTTCATATCACCGGGAGGGACAAGCTGCTCCGGCGGCTTGTTCCTCCTATGCCAAGGAGGTCAAAATGTCAGCGATAAATCAGCTTCAGCAAGAGTGCGTCCGTTTCCAACGGCGAACTTATACACCGTCCCGGTGTCGTGCGCGCGTCGTCGCAAAGTCCGCTCAACTCCGTTTCCGCCTGCGGCGAAAACTGCGCTCGCTCCCTTGCTCCTCCTTTCCCCACAAAGTCTGCGACTTTGCGGGGACCCCAGGGGTGGGGCGTTGCGCTCTCCGAGCGCGATGGGGAGCTGCACTCCCCAAACCCCTTGCGCACCCGCAGGAAAGGAACACCCGCTTCGCGTCTGTTCCTTTCCTGCGGGTTAGGTATCATCAGCGTCAGATTGGCGCTCACGTTAAGGAATCACTGATTTAATCCCCCAAGGGAATAGGGATGTGATAAAATAAGGA
>ERZ779632.441-NODE-441-length-24539-cov-16.121263_pt1 | contig 24539 bp, 18 predicted proteins | sample MGYA00514194_ERZ779632 | MGnify/ENA primary metagenome ERZ779632 (study PRJEB29562, sample SAMEA4376704) | mouse gut metagenome | isolation source: Cecum | study: EMG produced TPA metagenomics assembly of the A DSS colitis mouse model was used to assess the...
TGCCGATGTCCATGCGGCGGTAGACCTGCATGGAGTCGGCGGACACCACCTCCCCGCCGAAGCGGAGGGCCAGCTCCGCGGCCAGGGCGGTCTTGCCCGAGGCGGTGGGGCCGCAGATCACCAGGATGTTGGGTTTCATGGACGGCCCCCTCTCGAAAAAATGACACTTTATAGGATACCATAAATTCCGCCGGGATTCAATAGGGCCAAGCGGGTGTTGACGGAAACCAATTTTGGGTGTGTTCCGTGTGCAATACAGGTCGGGCCGGTGAGGACACCGGCCCCTGAAACCGGGGCCATATCCGTAGGGGCCGATGTCCCCATCGGCCCTTGCCGCGCCCTCCGCGCCCGATTCAGCGGCGGTTCCCAAAAAGTACCCCGCATGAAACGCCGCTCCCGATCCATCCTAACCGTCAGGACGACATGAGGGGGCGGGCATTTTATGGCGCGGTGGCTCTGGTATTTTTATTGGTACAGCTTTTTGGGCTTCCTGCTGGAGGTGGCCTTTGCCCGGATCTCCGGCCACCCCAAGCGGGACCGGAAGTGCCTGCTCCTCCTGCCCCTGTGCCCGGTGTACGGCCTGGGGGCGTGCCTGATCCTCTGGCTGGCCCCCCTGGGGAGGGGGCCATTGTGGGTGGCGGTGTCCGGCGGGCTGGCGGCCACCGGGGCGGAGCTGGTGCTGGGGGCCTTTTACCGGGACGCCCTGGGCGTGAAATTCTGGGACTACCAGGGGATGCCGGGGAGCCTGGGCGGGCTGGTGTGCCCGGTGTTCTCCCTGTGCTGGACGGTGCTGGCCCTGGTGCTGGTGTACGGCGTCCAGCCCCTGGCGGAGCCGTTCCTCGCCGCCATACCGCCGGGGCTGGCCCCGCCCGCGGCCATCCTGCTGGGGGCGGACGGGCTGGTGTCCTGCGTCGCCCTGCGGCAGGCGGGCAGCACGGAGGTGCTGCGGTGGTATATGGCGGAGTAGCCTTCCCCCCACAGGGGGGAAGGTGGCATCGCCGCAGGCGATGACGGATGAGGGGGCCTCCAGGGGATGCGCCTACCATCCGCTACCATCCGCACCCTCCTCTGTGTAGGGGCGGACATTGTCCGCCCGCCCCTGCCGGGACGCGGCAAAAAACGGCGGGTGCGGAGAAGAAACGGCGGGCGCGGAGAAGAAACGGCGGGCGCACAAAAAACGGCGGGCGCACAAAAAACGGCGGACGCACAAAAAACGGCGGACGCACAAAAAACGGCGGACGCGGCAAAGATACGGCGGGCGCACAATGTGCGCCCCTACAAAAGCCCCCCGCAAAACGGGGAGGTTCTTGACAACCTCCCCGTTTCAGCATACAATAAAGGCCATGATCAAAAACCCCGGGAGAGAGGGGAGAATCCCATGATTGAATTGAAAAACGTCTCCAAGGTGTTTCCCGCCGCCGAGGGGGAGCTTCACGCCCTGACCGACGTGTCCCTCACCATCGGCGACGGCGAGGTGTACGGCATTGTGGGCATGAGCGGCGCGGGCAAGTCCACCCTGGTGCGGTGCGTCAACCTGCTGGAGCGGCCCACCTCCGGGCAGGTGCTCATCGACGGGGCGGATCTGTGCGCCATGGGCCGGAAGGAGCTCATCGCCCAGCGGCGGTCCATCAGCATGATCTTCCAGCAGTTCAACCTGCTCATGCAGCGCACCTGCCTGAAAAACATCTGCTTCCCCATGGAGATCGCCAGGGCGGGCAAGGCGGACGGGGAGAAGCGGGCCAGGGAGCTGCTGGACATCGTGGGCCTGCCCGACAAGGCGGACGCCTACCCCGCCCAGCTCTCCGGCGGGCAGAAGCAGCGGATCGCCATCGCCCGGGCCCTGGCCAGCGACCCCAAAATCCTGCTGTGCGACGAGGCCACCTCCGCCCTGGATCCCAAGACCACCCGGGATATCCTCCGGCTCATCAAGGACATCAACCGGCGCATGGGCATCACCGTGGTGGTGATCACCCACGAGATGGCGGTGGTGGAGGAGATCTGCACCCACGTGGCCATCCTGGACCACGGCCGGGTGATGGAGGCGGGCACCGTGGAGTCGGTGTTCTCCAACCCCCGGACCGAGGCGGGCCGACGCTTAGTATACCCCGACGGGGTACATATTTCGGAGCTTCCCGCCGCCAGCGTGATCCGCATCGCCTTCAACGGCGGCTCGTCCTACGAGCCCCTCATCGCCTCCCTGGCCATCGACTGCGGCGTGAAGGTGAACATACTGGGGGCGGACACCCGGAACGTAAACGGCCAGGCCTTCGGCACCATGCTGCTGGGCCTGCCGGAGGACCCGGCAGAGGCCGCCAAAGCCGTTTCCTACATCAAAAACCAGCCCAACGTGACCATGGAGGAGGTGCGGGACTACCATGTTTGACTTCTTCAGCGACCCCAAGGCGGCGGCCCAGGTGGACTTCCTCATCCGGAACATCCCCTTCGCCGTCTGGGAGACCATCTATTCCACCGTCATTGCCAGCGTGTTCGCCTACCTCATCGGCCTGCCCCTGGGGGTGGTGCTGGTCACCGGGGCCAGGGACGGCATACGCCCCCTCCCCGCCCCCCTCATGCAGGCGTTGAACATGGTGGTCAACCTGCTGCGCTCCGTCCCCTTCCTCATCCTCATGGTGCTGGTCATGCCCCTGTCCCGGGTGATTCTGGGCACCACCATCGGCACGCCGGGGATTCTGGTGCCCCTCACCGTGGCGGCCTTCCCCTTCGCGGCCCGGCTGGTGGAGTCCTCCCTCCGGGAGATGGACAAGGGGCTGATCGAGGCCGCCCAGTCCATGGGCTGCTCCACCCTGCAAATCGTGTGGAAGGTGATGCTGCCCGAGAGCCTGCCCTCCCTGCTGTCCGGCTTCCTCACCGCCTTCATCACCATTCTGGGCTACGGGGCCATGGCGGGGGCCATCGGCGGCGGCGGCCTGGGGGCCATGGCGTTGATGAAGGGGTGGGCCCTCCAGCAGTTCCTGGTGATCTACGGCGCGGTGATCGTCATCGTCCTTCTGGTGCAGGTGTTCCAGTCGGCGGGCACCCATCTGGTGAACCGGATGGACCGGAGGACCGCCGCGGGGCAAAAGCAGCGGAAATCCCATTGAATTTGCCGCCCCCGCCAAAGCGGACGCCTTTGGCGGGGGCTTCCCTGTGCAAAACGCACAGTTGACAAAGACGCTTTGATACGTTAAACTATAAGAAGTCCACCCGGTAGGGCGGATACAAACTGCATAGCATGGCAAAGGCAATGATGGGGAGAGTAGGCGCGCGGCCACGGCACAGAGAGCCCGGGGAGCTGGAAACGGGCACGGAGGGACGCGCTGAACATGGCCCCGGAGCCGCGTGGGCGACGGGCGGAACGGCCCCAGGTCACGCCGGGTTCGCCCGTCACAGCGATAGGGTATGTCAGTACCCGATAAGGCCCGCCGCCGCGAGGGGCGGGTGAAGCAAGGTGGCACCACGAAGCCAGACGGCTCTCGTCCTTGACAAACTCTTGTCGGGGGCGTTTTTTTGTACCCCGGGGACGGTGAAGCCCGCCGGACGAGGCGGTTCACATATCATCAAGCGAAAAGGAGATACGGATATGAAAAAGAAAGCTCTGGCCCTGGCTCTGGCGGCGGCGTTGTGCCTGACCCTGCTGTCCGCCTGCGGCGGCAAGAAGGGGACCACCCTGAAGGTGGGCGCGTCCCCCACGCCCCACGCCGAGATCCTGGAGAAGGCCAAGGAGATCCTGGCCAAGGAGGGCATCACCCTGGAGATCGTGCCCTACGACGACTACGTGCTGCCCAACAACAACGTGGAGGACGGCCAGCTGGACGCCAACTACTTCCAGCACATCACCTACATGAACAACTTCAACGAGGACAGCGGCACCCATCTGGTCAGCGTGGCGGGCCTGCACTATGAGCCCTTCGGCATCTACGCCGGTAAGACCGCCAGCCTGGACGCCCTGGCGGACGGCGCGGTGGTGGCCATCCCCAACGACCCCACCAACGGCGGCCGTGCCCTGCTGCTGCTCCAGGAGCAGGGGCTGATCCAGCTGAAGGAGGGCTCCGGGCTGGAGCCCACCGTGTCCGACATCGTGGAGAACCCCAAGAACCTGAGCATCAAGGAGCTGGAGGCCAAGCTGCTCACCACCACCCTCCAGGACGTGGACGTGGCGGTGATCAACGGGAACTACGCCATCGGCGCGGGGCTGAAGTTCAGCGAGGCCCTGGCGGTGGAGTCCCCCGACGGCACCGCGGGCACCGCCTACGTGAACGTGCTGGCGGTGAAGGAGGGCCGGGAGAAGGATGAGGCCATCCTCAAGCTGGTGGAGGTGCTGAGGTCCAGCGAGGTGCGGCAGTTTATTGAGGAGAAGTACGAGGGCGGCGTGGTGCCCGTGGACTGACGGGAGAACACAGAAAAACGCGCCCGGTCGAATGACCGGGCGCGTTTCCGCGTTTTAAGAGGAACTGGGTACGGGGGTGGGCAGGGTCTGGGAGGCAAGGCCCTCCTCCTGGAGCAGGAGCTTTCCCTGGCCCTGGCCCGCATCGCTGAAGTCCAGCGTGCCGGACCCCCGTTCCAGGTTGAGGGGCAGGATATGGAACCCGGCGTCCGGCCCGCATTTCAAGGTGGCGGCCCCAGGCTCCAGGCCGGAAAAGGTGACCAGATCCCCCTTCCGCGCCAGCCGGATCGCCCCTGTGCCGCCGATCATGGCGGTGAGTGTGAACCAGCCCGATGTGCCGGTGCTCTGATCCAGCGTGCTGCTGTCGGGCAGGGACAGGGTGAGCTCCACCAGCCCGCCCCGGGGCTCTCCCTGGATCAGGAGGGTGCCGGCGTCCTCATCGTATTCCACTCGTTCCGCGCCGCCGCCGTAGGGCCCGCCGCCCCTGACGGCAAACAGGGGCCGGTAGAAGCTGCCCTCCTGGAAGCCGCCCAGGGAGATGTGCCACGGGGCGTCCCCCTCCGGGGCCTCCTCCCGCTCATAGACGAACCGGGGGCTGTAGGAGATCCGCAGGACCTGCAGCTCGGACTCTGTGTAGTCCTTGGAAACGCCGAACTCCTCCAGAATCTCCATGGTGCCGGAAAAGGCCCCGTCATAGGACAGGGTCTGGCCCTCGCCGTTGGTGACGGTGAAGGTGCCCAGGTCTACGTCCAGAAACAGGGTGGACGGCTTGGGCTTGGGGGGATCGGTGGGCTGGACGCCCGCCTGACAGCCCGCGCTGAGCAGCAGCAGCCCGCACAGGGCCAGGGAGAGCAGGCGGCGGGGAATGTTACGGGGATTGGAGGTCTTGACAGAGACGGAACAGATTCGTTTCATTGGAAGGGCCTCCTTTTTTATAAACTTGCTCACTCCACAAGTTTAACATAAAAATACAGATATATCAAGGAGCTTTTGGAAATATTGGACAATCCGGGGGCAATGAAAAACGCCCGGTCAAAAGACCGGACGTTTCTGCGTTTGCTTGCTGTCACGCTACCCGCCCTCCGCTCCTGCTTCTGGGCGTTCCGCGCTATGCTCAGGCCAGCTTCCCCTTGGCCAGCTCGGTGAGCTGGGTGAAGGCGGCCTTATCGTTGACGGCCAGCTCGGCCAGCATCTTGCGGTTGATCTCCACGTTGGCCAGCTTCAGCCCATGCATGAAGGTGGAGTAGTTCATGCCGTTCATCTTGCAGCCCGCGCTGATCCGGGCGATCCACAGCTGGCGGAAGTCGCGCTTCTTCAGGCGGCGGCCCACGTAGGCGTACTGCAGGGACTTCATCACCTGCTCGTTGGCCATCTTGAAATGCTTGCTCTTGGCGCCCCAGTAGCCCTTGGCCAGCTTGAGGATCTTATTCCTTCTCTTGCGCGTCATCATCGCGCCCTTCACACGTGCCATTGTTCTTCAGCCTCCTATAATTGAGTGAAAGTGAAAATTCTCGTTCCGCCCCGCGGGGGGCGGAAGAAAGTTTTTGCTTTTCCCGAACGGGGAGCGAAAACTTAGAACCTGTATTCACAACCTCAAACACCGTCTGGACGGGTCTTTTTCCGCCATCCTGCGTTAAATTTTCTTGCAATACACAAAGTATTCCTGCGAAAATTTGCCTTGTCTGGCGAAAAAATCCCTCGCCCAGCCGGCATCCTCAGCTGTAAACACAGGTTCTTATTTGTAGGGGATCATGCGCTTGATGGTGGGCGCGTTGGTCACGTCGGCGTAGCCCGCCTTGCGCAGGCCGCGCTTGAGCTTGCGGGTTTTGCCGTGGCCGTTGAGCAGGTGGCTCTTGTTGGCGTGGGCGCGTTTGACCTGGCCGTTCTTGGTCAGCTTGAAGCGTTTCTTGGCTCCGCTGTGGGTTTTGACTTTAGGCATGGCGGTTTGTCTCCTTTTCGTAAGTTGATGGTGTCACGCTTCGCCTGCTTGGGGGATGGCTCCGCGTTTCTTACTGCTTATTGGTTTTCGCGCTCCTGGCGGACAGGAAAATGCTCATGTGCCGGCCCTCCAGCTTGGGCTCCTTGTCCAGCACCGCCAGCTCGGCGCACTGCTCGGCGAAGTCCAGCAGCAGCTTGCGGCCGATGTCGGTGTGGGCCATCTCCCGGCCCCGGAAGCGGACGGTCACCTTCACCCGGTTCCCCTCGCCGAGGAACTTCTGGGCGTTGCGCAGCTTGGTGTTGAAGTCGCCGATGTCGATGCCGGGGGACATCCGCACCTCCTTGACCTCCACCACGTGCTGGTTCTTTTTGGCTTCCTTCTCCCGCTTGGACTGCTCGAACTTGAACTTGCCGTAGTCCATGAGCTTGCACACGGGGGGGACGGCGGTGGGAGAGATCTTCACCAGGTCCAGCCCCGCCTCGTCGGCGCGTGCCTGGGCCTCCCGGGCGGACATGACGCCCAGCTGCGCGCCGTCTGCGCCGATCAGGCGCACCTCCCGGTCGCGGATTTCCTCGTTGATCTGATGAGCCGTACTTGCTATGGTCACGCACCTCCTCAAAAACGTTAAAACGTGAGCGCGAAGGCACCCACGTCCACAACAAGCCGACGCCCCAAGGCGGACAGCTCACCATGTAAACCCCTTCGCCCGCGGCTGGGGGTGAGGACGGCGGTGCCGTTCCTGCTTCCTTTTGCCCAAATATCATACCAGATGGGGAGGCGTTTGTCAACCGTTTTTTCAAAAAGACGGCACCCTTCTGTAGGGGCGCACATTGTGCGCCCGCCGTATCTTTGCCGTGCTCGCCGTTTCTTTGTGCGTCCGCCGTATCTTCGCCGCGCCCGCCGTTTCTTCTCCGCATCCGCCATTTTTTGCCGCGTCCCGGGCAGGGGCGGGCGGACAATGTCCGCCCCTACACAGAGGAGGGTGCGGATGGTAGCGGATGGTAGGCGCATCCCCTGGAGGCCCCCTCATCCGTCATCGCCTGCGGCGATGCCACCTTCCCCCCTGTGGGGGGAAGGCAGGGGGCGGACGTCAGGGGCACGCATCCGGGATGTGAATCCGGGTTGGTATATGGTAGGGGCCGATGTCCTCATCGGCCCGCGCCCCGGGGTTGGGGCGGTTCCTCACAAAACGGGCCGTTGGGTTGGGGCGCGTCCCCTCGAGACGGGCCATCGGATTGGAGCGCATTTCTGGAAAACGGACCATCGGATTGGGGTGTATTTTCTGTAAGACGGCCCATCGGCTCGGAGCGCGTCCCTGGGAAACGGGCCGGTGGGGACACCGGCCCCTACTTGCCGCCCCCGCCCTGTTTATGGTATGATGGAGAAAAACCGCGAAAGGAGGCCGGGGCCATGCTGACGCTGCTGCACGCCCGGGCGGGGCAGGACATCCGGGGGGAGCTGCTGGAGCGGATGGGGGCCTCCCCCGCCCGCCGCCGCCTGCTCGTCGTGCCCGAGCAGTATTCCCACGAGAGCGAACGGGCCATGTGCGCCGCCCTGCCCGCCGGGACGCTGCTGAACTGCGAGGTGCTGTCCTTCACCCGTCTGGCGGGGCGGCTGGCCGACGCCGCCGGGGGCGGGGCCGCCCCCATGCTGGACGCCGGGGGGCGGATGCTGCTGATGTACGCCGCCCTGGGCCGGGTGGCGGACGCCCTGTCCACCTACCGCGCCCCCTCCCGGAAGCCCGCCTTCCTCACGGGGCTGCTGGCCACGGTGGACGAGTGCCGGGCCTACCGGGTGGAGCCGGAGGCCCTGGCCGCCGCCGGGGAGGAGCTGGGGGGCCGCCAGGGGGACAAGCTGAAGGATCTGGGGCTGATCTACGCCGCCTACCGGGCGCTGGAAGCCGGGTGCGCCGCCGACCCCAGAAGCCGGCTGGACCGGCTGGCGGTCCAGCTGGAGGACACCCGCTGGGGGGAGGGCATGGCCTTTTATGTCTACGGCTTCACCGATTTCACCCCCCAGGAGGAGCGGGTGCTGTCCGCCCTCATGGCCCAGGGGGAGCTGACGGCGGCCCTGGTGTGCGATCCCGGGGACGATCCCGCCGGCATCTTCCAGCCCGCCCTCCGGGCGGCGAAGCGGCTGGCGCGGCTGGCCAGGGCCAATGCCGTCCCCGTCCGGGAGGAGACGCTGGCCCGCCCCCTGCCCCGGCACCCCTCCCTGGCCTTTTTGGAGCGGCACCTGTTCGGCCCCCTGCCGGAGACGCCCTGGGCCGGGGCGTGCGCCGCCGTCCGGATTGCCGCCGGGGACCCCCGGCAGGAGGTGGAGTGGTGCGCCGCCGAGATCCTCCGCCTGCTCCGGGAGGAGGGCTGCCGCTGCCGGGAGATCGCCGTGTGCGCCCGCCGGGCCGACGGCTATGGGGAGCTCATCGACAGCGTGTTTTCCCGGTACGGGGTGCCCGTGTTCCGCTCCGCCATGGAGGACATTCTGGAGAAGCCGGTGCTGGCCCTGGTGACCTCCGCCCTGGCGGCGGCGGGGTCGGACTACCCCTATGAGGAGCTGTTCCGCTACCTGAAAACCGGGCTGACGGGCATCACGGAGGAGGAGCGGGACCTGCTGGAAAACTACGTGCTCACCTGGGATCTGAAAGGCTCGGCCTGGACCCGGAGGAAGCCCTGGGATATGCACCCGGAGGGCTATGGCCGGGAGTTTTCGGAGGAGGACAGGGCGTTTGTGGCGTGGCTGGACGAGCTGCGCCGCCGGGTGATCGCGCCCCTGGAGGCCCTGCGGAAGAACCCGGACAAGACGGGCCGGGGCCGTGCCCTGGCCCTGTACCAGTTTTTAGAGGACATCGACCTGCCCACCCGGCTGGCCCAGCGGGCGGACAGCCTGGACAGGCGGGGGGACCGGAACACCGCCGCCCAGTACCGCCAGCTCTGGGACATTCTGGTGGGGGGGCTGGAGCAGTGCGCCCTGCTGCTGGAGGACAGGCCGATGGAGCTGGACGAGTTCTCCCGGCTGTTTTCCCTGGCGCTGTCCCAGTATGACGTGGGGGCCATCCCCGTGTCCCTGGACGCGGTGACGGCGGGGGACGCCCCCCGGATGGCCCACAAGGAGGTCAAAGCCCTGTTCCTCCTGGGGGCGGACAGCGGATCCATCCCGGACTGCGCCCTCTCCCCCGGCCTGTTTACCGACCAGGACCGGGACGTACTGTCCGCCATGGAGGTGGAGCTGGCCCCCCGGCAGGAGGACAAGCTCCGCCGGGAGATGACCATCGCCTACGAGACCTGCTGCCGCCCGTCCCTGCGGCTGTACGTGAGCTATGCCGCCGGGACGGGGGACAGCCGGAAAACCCCCTGCTTCCTGTGGGAGCGGCTGGGCGCGCTGTTTCCGGAGGAGCCGGTGCGGGACGGCGGCGATCCCCTGGCCCGGCTGTCCGCCCCGGACGCGGCCCTGGAGCTGGCGGGGCGGGACCGGCTGGTGGCGGCGGCCCTGGGGGAGATCCCCGGCCTGAAGGAGCGGGTGGCCCGGGTGGAGGGGGCGGCGGGCTGGCGGCGGGGACGTTTGTCCCGGACCGCGGTGGACGCCCTGTTCGGGCGGACGGCGGCCATGTCCGCCACCAAGCTGGACCTGCTCAACTCCTGCCACTTCAGCTATTTCCTCCGGTTCGGCCTGGACGCCAAGCCCCGGCAGCGGGCGGCCTTCCGGGCCGCGGACTACGGCACCTTTGTCCACGCGGTGCTGGAGGACACCCTCCGGGAGGCGAAGGAGCGGAAGATTCCCCTGGGCGACAGCGGGTCGGTGGAGCGGCTGTCCCGGGCCGCCGCCGACCGCTACGAGCGGGAGGCCCTGGGGGGGCTGGAGGGGGAGTCCGCCCGCCTGCGGTACCTGTTCGCCCGGATGAAGCAGGCCGCGCTGGCGGTGGCGGCCAGCGTGTGCGCGGAGCTGGCGGCGTCCGACTTCACCCCCGCCGCCTTCGAGCTGGGCTTCGGCCGGGGCCGGGACAAGGCCCTGCCCCCGGTGGAGGCGGAAAACGGCGTGCGGCTGAGCCTGTCCGGGTTTGTGGACCGGGTGGACCAGTGGGAGCACGGCGGAAAGCGGTATCTCCGGGTGGTGGACTACAAGACGGGGAAAAAGAGCTTCGACTTCTCCGACGTGGAGGACGGGCGGGGCCTGCAAATGCTGCTCTACCTGTTCGCCCTGCGCCGGGAGGGGGAGCGGGTGTTCGGCCCGGGGGAGATTACCCCCGCCGGGGTGCTGTACGTGCCCGCCCGCATCCCCCTGGTGGACGGCGAGCGGGGCATGACGGAGGGGGAGATCCAGGCGTCCCGGGACAGGCTCCTCCGGCGGCAGGGGCTGGTGCTGGACGACCGGGAGGTGCTGTCCGCCATGGAGCGGACGGAGGGGGGCGGCTTCCGCTTCCTGCCCGTGTCGGGCCGGGGCGGGGGGGACTATCTGGTCACCCCGGAGCGGATGGACGCCCTGGAGGAGTACATCACCGCCGCCCTGCGCTCCGCCGCCGGGGAGCTGGCGGCGGGGAACATCGACGCCGACCCCTACTGGCACAACGCGGACAGGAACCCCTGCCGCTGGTGCGACTACAAGGCGGCCTGCCACTTTGAGGAGGGCTGCGGGGATGCGCGCCGCTACCGCCGGGGAGTGAAGGCGGCGGAATTCTGGGCGTGGCTGGCCCGCCGGGAGGAGGACGAGAGCGATGGCCATTGAGCTGACAAGGGAGCAGCGGGCGGCGGTGGAAAACCGGGGGGGGAACCTGCTGGTGTCCGCGGCGGCGGGGTCGGGCAAGACCCGGGTGCTGGTGGAGCGGCTGATGGGCTGGGTGGAGCGGGGGGAGGACATCGACCGCTTCCTGGTGATTACCTTCACCAACGCCGCCGCCGCCGAGCTGCGGGATCGGATCTCGGCGGCGATCCATGCCCGTCTGGCCCAAAAGCCGGGGGATCGGCATCTCCGGCGGAACGCCACCCTGGTCTACAAGGCCCCCATCTGCACCATCGACGCCTTCTGCCTGGACTTTCTGCGGCAGTGGGGGCACCTGGCGGACCTGGACCCCGACTTCCGCCTGTGCGACGGGGCCGAGGGGGAGGAGCTGCGCCGCCGCGCCCTGGAGGAGGTGCTGGAGGAGCGGTACGCCGGGATCGGGGACGACCCCGCCTTCGCCGCCCTGGTGGACGCCCTGGCGGGGGAGCGGGACGACCAGACCCTGGAGGACGTGATCCTGGACATACACAAGCAGGTGCAGGCCCAGGCCGATCCGGCGGGCTGGCTGCTGGGGCGGAAGCGGGACTACCTGCTCCCCCAGGGCATGGGGCCGGAGGACACCCCCTGGGGCCGCGCCCTGCTGGACGACGGGCTGGAGCTGGCGGAGTACTGGCTGGGGGCGTTGGGGGCCCTCCGGGACGAGATCGCCTGGGACGGCCTGCTGGACAGGAACTACGGCCCCACCCTGGAGGAGACCCTGGACGGGCTGGAGCGGCTGCGGGACGGGCTGCGGGCGGGCTGGGACCCGGCGGCGGCCTGCTTCCCCGTGCCCTTCCCCCGGCCGGGGATGAAGCGGGGGGAGCATGACGAGGCGTTGAAGGCCCGTATGACGGCCCAGCGGGACGAGTGCCGGAAGCAGATCAAGAAGCTGGGGGAGCGGTTCGACGTGGGGGCGGCGGAGGTCATGGACGACCTGCGGGCGGTGGGCCCCGCCATGTGCGCCCTGCTGGACGTGACGGCCCGGTTTGACGGGGCGTTCACCGCCCTGAAGCGGAAGCGCAGGCTCATCGACTTCGCCGACGGGGAGCATCTGACCGCCGCCCTGCTCACCGGGGAGGACGGGGGGCCGTCCCCCCTGGCGGCGGACGCGGGGAAGCTGTACCGGGAGATCATGGTGGACGAGTACCAGGACACCAACGCGGTGCAGAACGCCATCTTCGCCGCCCTGTCCCAGGGGGACAACCTGTTTCTGGTGGGGGACGTGAAGCAGTCCATCTACCGCTTCCGGCTGGCGGAGCCGGGGATTTTCCTGCGCAAGTATGAGCAGTACCCCCCGGCGGAGGAGGCCGCGCCGGGACAGGGGCGGAAGATCCTGCTGTCGGACAACTTCCGGTCCCGGCCGGAGGTGCTCAGCGGGGCCAACTTCATCTTCCGGAACGTGATGACCCGGGCGGTGGGGGAGCTGGACTACACCCAGGCCGAGGCCCTGCGGCCCGGACGGGGGGACCTGCCCCCCGACCCCCGGTACGCCGTGGAGCTGGACTGCGTGGACCTGTCCGCCCTGCCCGATCCTGAGGAGGGCGGGCCGGAGGAGCAGCCGGACAAGGAGCTGCTGTGTGCCCGGGCCGCCGCCCGGCGCATCCGGGAGCTGCTGGCCGGCGGCCTGCCCGTGGGGGACAGGGCGGCGCGGCCGGAGGATATCGTGATCCTGCTGCGCTCCCCCGGACCCTCGCTGCGGTACTACGCCGCCGCCCTGGACGAGGCGGGCATACCCTGGAGCGCGGAGGGGGGCCAGGAGTTCTTCGGCACCACCGAGATCGCCGTGGCGGTGGCCCTCCTCCAGGTGCTGGACAACCCCCGGCAGGACGTGGCCCTGCTGGCGGCCCTGCGCTCCCCCCTGTTCCGCTTCACCCCCGACCGGCTGGCCCAGCTCCGGTCAGTGGGGGGCGGCTCGGTGTACGACTGCCTCACCGCCGGGGCGGCCCGGGGGGAGGAGGACTGCGCGGATCTGCTGGCCCTGCTGTCCGAGCTGCGGGAGCTGGCGGCGGAGGAGGGCAGCCACCGCCTGCTGTGGCACATTTACGGGCGGCTGGACGTGCCCGCGGTGTTCGCCGCCCTGCCGGACGGGGAGCGGCGGCGGGCCAACCTGATGGCCCTGTACGACGAGGCGGCCCGGTTTGAGTCCGGGGGCCACCGGGGGCTGATGGCCTTCCTGCTCCACCTGAGCCGGATGGCGGAGAACGGCATCCCGGTGCCCGTTCCCGGCGGGGAGGGGGGCGGCGTGCGGATTTTGTCCATCCACCGCTCCAAGGGGCTGGAGTTCCCGGTGGTGCTGCTGTGCGGCCTGGACCGGCAGTTCAACGAGGCCAACGCCAAGGCCACCGTCCTGTTCCACCCGGAGCTGGGCCTGGGCCCCAAGCGGGTGGACCGGGGGCGGGGCCTGCGGTACACCACCGCCGCCCGGGACGCCCTGGCCCTCCGCCTCCGGCGGGAGCTGCGCTCGGAGGAGCTGCGGCTGCTCTACGTGGCCATGACCCGGGCGGAGCACAAGCTGATTCTGTTTTCCGCCGTCAACGGGCGGGGGGGCGGGCTGGCGTCCCTGGCGGTGCAGGCCCAGTGCCCGCCGCCCCCCCGGCAGATGGCCTCCGCCCGGTCCATGGCGGAGTGGGTGCTGGCTCCGGTGCTGTGCCGGGGGGACAGCACGGCCCTGTGGGCGGGGCTGGACGGCCCCCGTCCCCAGCCCCCGGAGGACGGGGGCCTGCCCTGGGACGTGCGCCTGCTGTCCGCCGGGGACTTTACCGCCCCGGTGGGACTGGGCGGCGGGGCTGCGGGGCGGGCCGGGGCGGGCGTGTCCCTCCCGGCGGGGCTGGGGGAGCGGCTGGCGTGGCGGTATCCCCACCGGGGGAGCGCGGACATCCCCTCCAAGCTCACCGCCACCCAGCTCAAGGGCCGGGAGAAGGACAGCGAGGCGGCGGAAAACGGGGTGGAGCTGTCCCCCGCCCCGCCCCAGACCACCCTGCGCCGCCCGGTGTTCCAGGGGGAGCGGCCCCTCACCCCCGCCCAGAAGGGCACCGCCCTGCATATGGTGATGCAGTACCTGGATTACGGCAGGACAGGCTCCTTTACCCAGATCGCGGACGAGATCACCCGGCTGGTGGAGGGGCAGTACATCACCCCCCAGCAGGGGAACGCGGTGAATCCGGCGGACATCCTGGCCTTTTTCCAGTCGGAGCTGGGCCGGGAGCTGCGGCGGTCCCCCCGGGTGGAGCGGGAGTTCAAATTCTCCCTGCTGTGCCCTGCGGCGGACTATTACCCGGGAGCGGAGCCGGGGGAGGAGGTCTTGCTTCAGGGGGTGGTGGACTGCTGGTTCGTCCAGGAGGACGGCACCGCCGCGGCGTTGGACTTCAAGACCGACCGGGTGGGCCTGGAGGAGCTGGCGGGGCGGGCGGAGGACTACCGCCCCCAGCTGGAGGCGTACAGCCGCGCCCTGTCCCAGGCGGCGGGGGTGACGGTGGGGCGGAAATGCCTGTGGTTCTTCTCCGTGGGGCGGGCGGTGGAGCTGTAATGCGTCCCGGGGCGGGGATGGCGGGGGCCGATGGGGACATCGGCCCCTGCGGGTGCGGCGTTGGTTGCAGGGGCCGGTGTCCTCACCGGCCCGCTCCCTATGACGCCGGGGCGTTTGTATGATACGGAAAAGCACCCTGATCCGGAAGTCGAGCACTTCCGGATCAGGGTGTTTTTCGGCGGGTTGGGCCGACGGGCGGCGTTTGCTTGTTGGAAATCGTCCAAATCCCCGCAAAAATTAGAGGTCAGCCGGACAGATTATGATATAACAGCCAAAAACAAGGACATGATCTCGGCCGCATCGTTTCATCCCGGTCACAAGGATCTTCCGCGCACTCTTTTACCTTTATTGTAAAGCCAAGCCGCTTATAGAGGCGAATGTTAGCCGTATCTGCGGCATCGACACCAATCGATACCCTTTGATATCCTAAATCCTTTATGTGCTCCATCACGCGGCGGATCAGCTTTGTCCCGAATCCCTGACCACGGAAATCCGCCCTAACCCGAAAAGCGCAGAGATATGCGGTTTGTTCGCCATCTGCAAAATCCTTGTCCTCCAGGTCATAGAAAACATACAGCTCCCCAACCAGCTCTCCGCCGCAATCCAGCGTCCAAAATTCGGCATTCCCTCTTTTCATGCTGCCGCAGAAGAATTTTGCGTTGGAAGAAGCGGTATCCATACGTTCATATCCCCACAATTCCAGCAGCTCATGCTCTGCCGCCCTTCTAATCTTCATGGGGCTCCTCCTCCTAATCCCGCTTTGGATAGTGCCTATGATAGCGTTTCTCTTTTGCTTGATCCATATATGGATCAAGTATAGCATCACAGGGAGTAAAGTTCAAACGGCAATTCCCTTTTATGCTGCCCGGAACAGCAGGAACACCTGCCCATCCGACAAAAACGGCGGGCCGGGACGATTTTTCTTGACACCAGCGCGTTAAAGCATTATACTGTCAGGCGTGGGCCTTCGGGCCTGGCTTTTTGCCGCCGTTACTTTGACGGCTAAAAGCAGTAAAGCAACCCAAATGGAGGAATTCAGAATGAAAAAACTGTCCAAACTAACCGCGCTGCTGCTGGCGGCGGTCATGGCACTGTCCCTGGCGGCCTGCGCCGGCCCCGGCGCGGAAAATTCCCAGCCCCCCGAGACCAAAGGCTCCCAGGGCGAGCCCGCCGGGGGCAAGTACACCGTGGGCATCTGCCAGCAGGACCAGCACCCCGCCCTGGACGCCGCCACCCAGGGCTTCAAGGACGCCCTGGTGGAGAAGCTGGGCCAGGACGGCGTGGCCTTCAAGGAGGGCAACGCCTCCGGCGACACCGCCAACTGCCCCACCATCATCAACGGCTTCCTGTCTGAGAACGTGGATCTGATCCTGGCCAACGCCACCGGATCCCTCCAGGCCGCCCACTCCGCCACCGCGGACATCCCCATTCTGGGCACCTCCGTCACCGACTACGCCACCGCCCTGGAGCTGGAGAACTGGAGCGGCACCGTGGGGGGCAACATCTCCGGCACCTCCGACCTGGCCCCCCTGGACCAGCAGGCCGAGATGCTCCACGAGCTGTTCCCCGACGCCCAAAACGTGGGCCTGCTCTACTGCTCCGGCGAGCCCAACTCCGTCTACCAGTGCGACGTGATCGAGGGCTATCTGAAGGAGATGGGCTACTCCGTCAGCCGCTTCGCCTTTACCGACACCAACGACGTGGCCTCCGTGGCCCAGACCGCCTGCGACGGCAGCGACGTGATCTATATCCCCACCGACAACACCGCCGCCAAGAACACCGAGGCCATCGCCAACGTGGTGCTGCCCGCCAAGGTGCCCGTCATTGCCGGGGAGGAAGGGCTGTGCAAGGGCTGCGGCGTGGCCACCCTGACCATCAGCTACTACGACATCGGCCATATTGCCGGGGAAATGGCCTATGAAATCCTGGCAAACGGGGCGGATATCTCCACCATGCCCGTGAAATCCGCCCCCCAGGTGGTGAAGAAGTACAACGCCGCCAACTGCGAGGCCCTGGGCATCGCCGCCCCCGAGGGCTATGAGGCCATCGCCGCCGAATAATCCCAAAAACCCACCCAAACGGAGGGAACTTCATGGCATTCCTGACTTCTCTGCTCAACTCCATGCCGGGGGCGGCGGCCCAGGGCCTCGCCTGGGGCGTGATGGCCATCGGCGTGTATATCACCTATAAAATCCTGGACGTGGCCGACCTGACGGTGGACGGCTCCCTGGGCACCGGGGCGGCGGTGTGCGTCCTGCTCACCATCAACGGCGCGCCCATCGGACTGGCCATGGCCTGCTCCGTGCTGGCGGGAATGCTGGCGGGGCTGGTCACCGGGCTGCTCCACACCGCCTGCGGCATCCCCGCCATCCTGTCCGGCATCCTGACCCAGCTGGCCCTGTACTCGGTGAACCTGCGCCTCATGGGCTGGGGGACGGGGGCGGGCAAGGCCAACCTGCCCGTCAGCGTGGACAAATACGGCCTGCTGGTGTCCGCCCGCTACGTGCGGGAGCTGGCCCTGAACAACCCGCTGATCCCGCTGGCGGTCTTTGTGGCGGCGGTCATCGCCGCGCTGTACTGGTTCTTCGGCACCGAGCTGGGCTGCTCCCTGCGGGCCACCGGGTCCAACGGCAATATGGCCCGGGCCCAGGGCATCAACACCAGCCTGTGCAAGGTGCTGGGGCTGATGGTGTCCAACGCCCTGGTGGCCCTGGCCGGGGCACTGCTGGCCCAGTACCAGGGCTTTGCCGACGTGAACATGGGCCGGGGCGCCATTGTCATCGGCCTGGCCGCCGTGATCATCGGCGAGGTGCTGTTCTCCAAGGTATTCCGCAACTTCGCGCTGAAGCTGCTGGCCTGCGCCGTCGGCGCGGTGATCTACTATATCGTGATCCAGTTTGTGCTGCGGCTGGGGCTGTCCACCGACGATCTGAAGTTGCTCACCGCCCTGGTGGTGGCCCTGTTCCTGGCGGTGCCCCACTGGAAGGGGCGGTACTTCTCCAGGGCCGCCAGGCCCGCGCGGAAGGGGGAGAGGGCCAATGCTTGACGTACAGAATGTCTATAAAACCTTCAACCCCGGCACCGTCAACGAAAAGGCGGCCCTCCGGGGGGTGTCCCTCACCCTGAACGACGGGGATTTCGTCACCGTCATCGGCGGCAACGGGGCGGGCAAGTCCACCCTGCTCAACGCGGTGGCGGGGGTGTGGCCGGTGGATTCCGGCTCCATCTCCATCGGCGGGGCGGACGTGACCAAGCTCCCGGAGCACAAGCGGGCCAAATACATCGGCCGGGTGTTCCAGGACCCCATGATGGGCACCGCCGCCACCATGCAGATCGAGGAAAACATGGCCCTGGCCGCCCGGCGGGGCCGCTCCCGCACCCTGCGCCCCGGCATCACCCGGGACGAGCGGGAGCGCTACCGGGAGACGCTGAAAATCCTGGACCTGGGGCTGGAGGACCGGCTCACCTCCAAGGTGGGGCTGCTGTCCGGCGGCCAGCGGCAGGCCCTGACCCTGCTGATGGCCACCCTGCGCAAGCCCGACCTGCTGCTGCTGGACGAGCACACCGCCGCCCTGGACCCCAAGACCGCCGCCAAGGTGCTGGACGCCACCGAGCGGATCGTGGGGAAGGACAGGCTCACCACCCTGATGATCACCCACAACATGAAGGACGCCATCGTCCACGGCAACCGGCTGATCATGATGTACGAGGGGCGGATCGCCCTGGACATCAAAGGGGAGGACAAGAAGAAGCTCACGGTGGAGCAGCTGCTGGCCAAGTTCGGGCAGGCCACGGGGTCCGACGAGGCGGACGACAAGCTGCTGCTGGGCTGAGCATGAAACGGCGGGTGATCCTTGGCCTGGCCTGCGGGCTTTGCGCGGTATGCCTGGCCGGGGCCGGGCTGCTGCTGGGGCGCGTCCCCCCGGAGGACACGGCTCCGGCGGGGGATATTCCCCCGGCCTTTTTTCCCGGCGGAGAGAACTATGTGGAGCTTCAAACGGGAGACGAGTGCTCCGCCTGCGCCGCGGCCTATGTGATGCGGCAGCTGGGGCGGGAGGTTACGTCCGCCGAGCTGTATCCCCGGATACGCCGGGTGCTGGGCTTCGTTTCCGCGGGCAGCGTGGCCGCTCTGTTCCGGGAGTATGGATATCAGGCGGAGGCGTTCCACGGCAGCGTTGAGACGGTGAAGCGGCGTCTGGCGGCGGGGGCGTCCGTGATCGCCTTCGTGAGCATACCCGGCGACACCCACTATGTGGTGATCGCCGGATATGACGGGGAGTTCCTCTACCTGGCGGACTCTATGGCGGAAAATGCCAACGCGGAGGGCGGCTGGTATAACCGGAGGGTCAGAGCGGGGGAACTCGAGGGGATGTGGCGGACGGCTGTGTACCCTGTGGAGAACGTGTATCTTGTGATCAGCCCGTGACTGGCCCCGCGCCTGAACGTCTGTCAAGTGTCCGCCGGTTTTCCGGCGGGCATTTTTTTGCCAAACCGGAAAAAACCGCTTGACAAAACCCTGTGATAAGCATATGCTTATCACAGAAAGAAAAGTTTAGGAGTGAGGCCCATGACCCAGCGGGAACGGCAGATCCTCCGGTGGATTGAGGAAAACCCCCTGATCTCCCAGCAGGAGCTGGCGGACAAGGCGGGCATCGCCCGGTCGTCGGTGGCGGTGCACATATCCAACCTGATGAAGAAGGGCCACATCGCCGGGAAGGGCTATATCGTCTCCTCCGCGCCCTACGCCGTGGTGGTGGGCGGGGCGAATATGGACATCGGCGGCGTGTCCGCCGGGCCGCTGGTGCCCGCCGACTCCAACCCCGGCGTGGTGCGGATGAGCTTAGGCGGCGTGGGCCGGAACATCGCCCACAACATGGCCCTGCTGGGGGTGGACACCCGCCTGCTCACCGCCTTCGGCGACGACCTGTACGCCCAGCGCATCGCCGCCTCCTGCGGGGAGCTGGGCATCGACATCAGCCGGTCCCTCCAGGTGCCCGGGGGGCGCACCTCCACCTACCTGTTCATCGCCAACCAGACCGGGGAGATGGAGCTGGCCCTGTCCGACATGGACATCTATGAGCACGTCACCCCGGCCTTCCTGTCCTCCCGGGCCCAGCTCCTGCAAAACGCCCAGCTGGTGGTGGTGGACGCCAACCTCCCCGCCGACGCCATCGCCTGGATCGCCGAGCACGCCGCGCCCCCCGTCTTTGCCGACCCGGTGTCCACCGCCAAGGCGGAGAAGCTGCGCCCGGTGCTGGGCAGGCTCCACACCCTGAAGCCCAACCGCCTGGAGGCGGAGCTGCTGTCCGGGGTGAGGATCACGGACGAGGACAGCCTGAACCGGGCGGCGGACAAGCTGCTGGACACGGGCCTTCGCCGGGTGTTCCTCTCCCTGGGCGGGGACGGGGTGCTGGCGGCGGACCACAGCGGACGGGTCCGCCTGCCCTGCCTGCCGGGGCGGATGGTGAACACCACCGGCTGCGGGGACGCCTTCATGGCGGCCCTGGCCTGGGCCTACCTGGAGGGCACGGATCTGGAGGGCACCGCCCGGGCGGGGTCCGCCGCCGCCTCCATCGCCATGGAGAGCGGCGAGACCATCAACGCCGCCCTGTGCCCGGAGACGCTGGCGGCGCGGATGGGCCTTCGGCCCTCTCCCCAGAGGGGGGCGGGCGGCGCGGCGGAGCCGTGACGGGCGGATGGCGCGCCCGTTCTCCGGCAGGAAACCCAGGGCGCATCCCCTTTGCGCACCCTCATCCGCCCCCTTCGGGGGCACCTTCCCCCTGCGAGGGGGAAGGCTTTCCGGCCCTTCCAGGCGGGAGGGGCAAACCCCTCCCCTACAGACAAGAACAGAACCCATACCAATATTATCAGGAGGTTTTACCCATGGCATTGAACAAGTATCTGGACGTATCCCCCGAGGTGGCCCAGGCCCTGGCGGAGGGCAGGCCCGTGGTGGCCCTGGAGTCCACCATCATCTCCCACGGAATGCCCTACCCCCAGAACGTGGAAACCGCCCTGGCGGTAGAGCGGATCATCCGGGAGAACGGGGCGGTCCCCGCCACCATCGCCATTATCGGCGGGCGGCTGAAGGCGGGCTGCTCCAAGGAGGAGATTGAGCACCTGGGCAGGGCGGGCACGTCCGTCGCCAAGGCCAGCCGCCGGGATCTGGCGGTGCTGTGCGCCCGGGGGCAGGACGGGGCCACCACCGTCACCACCACCATGATCATCGCCCACATGACGGGCATCAAGGTGTTTGCCACCGGGGGCATCGGCGGCGTCCACCGGGGGGCGGAGACCACCATGGACATCTCCGCCGACCTGGAGGAGCTGGCCCATACCCCCGTCATGGTGGTGTGCGCCGGGGCCAAGTCCATCCTGGACCTGGGGCTGACCCTGGAGTACCTGGAGACCCACGGCGTGCCCGTGCTGGGCTTCGGCACCTCCGAGCTGCCCGCCTTCTACACCCGGCACAGCGGCTTCCAGGTGGACTACCGGGTGGACACCCCGGAGGAGCTGGCGGCGGCCTTCCGGGCCAGCCTGGAGCTGGGCTTCGAGGGCGGTATGCTGGTGGCCAACCCCATCCCGGAGGAGTATTCCATGGACCCGGCGGTGATCAACACTGCCATCAGCGAGGCGTTGGCCCAGGCCAAGGCCAACGGCATCCACGGCAAGGAGACCACCCCCTTCCTGCTGGCCAAGGTGAAGGAGCTCACCGGGGGGGACAGCCTGGACTCCAACATTCAGCTGGTGTTCAACAACGCCCGGGTGGCGGCGAAAACCGCGGCCTGCCTGGTGAAGTAAAATAACCGCCGTCCGGATCGGTCCGGGCGGCGGTTTTTTCCGGTTATCATCGGGGGGTGCGGCGTTTTGTCCGGGGCAAAAAGCTCTTGCTTTTTCCGCCGGGATCAGATAGAATTGGGATGGAAGCATAAAAGGCGGCAGGCCATGGGGTGGTAACGACACCCCACGGCCCTGCGCGAGTGACGGCACCACTCAACACAGCGATCTCTGATCGTACCACGGGCCTATTATATCCGTTTTCCGCCGGAATAGCAAGGCGGGAAAAAACGGGTGGGATGGGTCCTGTGTTCGCGTTGATTTTTTCAAGGCGGTGTTGGGTACTTTGAACTCGACACCGCTTTTTATGTTTCCAGCGGGCCGCCGGGGCGGGACGCCCACCCGTCCCGGGCCGGCCGGTTGGAATCATGCGGGCAAAGCCCTATGGAACGAAACCGCGGCGGGAGGATATCCTCCCGCCGCGCTGTTTTTCCCTCACCGGGCCTTCCGCCCCGACACCCCCGGCAGGTTCAGCTCGTCCCGGTACTTGGCCACCGTCCGCCGGGAGATGGGGCAGCCCTCCGCCGCCAGGGCCTCGCACAGCTTCTGGTCGGACAGGGGATGGGCCTTGTCCTCCCCGTCGATGAGGCGGCGCAGGGCCGCCTTGGCCGCCGCGCCCCCCATGTCCCCCCCGGCCCCGCCCCGGGAGAAGAAGTACCCCAGGGGGTACACCCCCCGCTGGCACTGGAGGTATTTCTCCCGGACGGCCCGGCTGACAGTGGACTCGTGTATGCCCACCGCGTCCGCCACGTCCGCCATCCGCAGGGGGCGCAGGGCCTGCTCCCCCCGGCGGAAAAAGTCCTCCTGCCGGTCCACGATGGCCTGGGCGCAGCGCAGCAGGGTGTCCCGCCGCTGGGCGATGGCCCCCAGCACGTCCTGGGCGGCCTGCACCTTTTTGCGCAGGTAGTCCTTCACCTCCGGCTGGCCCGAGCTGGCCAGCAGCTCCTTGTAGTAGCCGTTGATCTGGAAGGCGGGCTCCCCCGCCCTGGCCCGGGCGGTGAAGCGGCCGTTTTCCTCCACCACGAACAGGTCGGGGTAGACGTAGGGGGCGGGGCCGGGCTGGTCGAACACCGCCCCCGGCCTGGGGTCCAGCTCCCGGATGGTTTTCAGGGCGGACAGCACCTGGTCCACCGGGATGCCCAGCCTGTCCGCGATGCAGCGGTAACGGCACCGGGCCAGCGGCTCCAGATGATCCCGGACGATGGCCAGGGCGGGCCCGTCCACCCCCGCCCGCTCCAGCTGGAGGGCAAGGCACTGGGACAGGCTGTCCGCCCCCACCCCGGCGGGCTCCAGGGTGCGCAGCAGGGCGGCCCCCCGCTCCAGCAGGGGCAGGGGGATGCCGCTGTCCGCCGCCAGCTCGTCCAGGGGCGGGCGGAGGTAGCCGTCCCCGTCCAGGCAGGAGGCCAGGAAGGACACCGTCCGGGCGGTGTCCCCGTCCAGCCCCATCCGGTCCACCTGCCGGGAGAGGAACTGGGGGAGAGTCTCCTCCAGCCCGCCCCCCACGCCGATCCGGGCGATGGGGTCGTCCTCATACTCCCACAGGCCCTGGTAATAGCGGTTCTGGCGGTCGTTGTCCGCCAGCCAGCGCAGGTGCTGGAGCTGGAGGTCCTCCCGCCCGGTGTCCGCCGGGGGAGCCGGATCGTTCAGATCCACCACCGGGTTTTCCTGGGACAGCTCCTGTAAATACTCCCGCAGCTCCAGCGCGCCCATCTGTAAGACCTCCAGCCGCTGGATCTGCCGCTGGTCCAGCTGCTGCACCTGTTTTTGAAGCAGCTCCACCGTCCCGTCCCCCCTCTCGCTGTATATGGCGGGTTATTTTTTCCCGAAGGGCCACCAGCCCTTGCGCTCCTTCTTGGGCTCCGGCTTGGCGGGCTTGGCCGGGGCGTCCTGGACCGTGTCCAGCCGCGCCAGGGCCTCCTTGGCCTTCTTGTGGCCCTGGTCCGCCGCCTTCTGGTAAAGCTCCCGGGCCTGCTTCAGATCCCGGGCTGTCCCCGTGCCCTCCTCCAGGCACTGGGCCAGCAGGTAGGCGGCGCGGGTATTGCCCTTGCCGGCGGCCTTCTGAAAGAGCCGGACGGCCTGGGCCTGATCCTGCTTCGTGCCCAGGCCCTGGAGGAAGCACTCCCCCAGGGAGCAGGTGCCGTCCGAGTGCCCGCCCTTGTCGGACCGGGTATACAGCCGCACCGCCTCGCCGGGGTCCTGCTCCACGCCGTAGCCGTTCTCATAGCACTCCCCCAGCAGGAACTCCGCCCTGGGGTAGCCCTGCTCCGCGGCCCGGGCGAACCACTGGGCGGCCTGGGCGTCGTCCTCCTCCACGGAGATGCCGTGGTAGTAGAAGAACCCCAGATTGCACTGGGCCCGGGCGTTCCCCCGCTTGGCGGCCTGCTCGTAGAGGTCCCGGGCCTTGGCCTTGTCCTCCGCCGTGCCCCGGCCCAGCTCGTAGCACAGGCCCAGGGAGCAGGTGGAGGCGGCGTAGCCCCCCCTGTGGCCGATCTCATACAGCCGGAAGGCCTCGTCCATGTCCCGCTCCACGCCGTAGCCGTACTCGTGGCACTCGCCCAGCAGGAAATGGGCCCGGGCACTTCCCTGCTCCGCCGCCTTGCGGAACCACTGCACCGCCTCGCCGTCGTCCATCTCCACGCCGATGCCCTGGTACAGGCAGAAGCCGTAGTTGCACTGGCCCCAGGAGCTGCCCGCCTCCGCCGCCTCCTTGTAGAGGGCGGCGGCCCGGGCCTTGTCCGCCACCACGCCCTTGCCGAACTCGTAGCAGGTGCCCAGGGCGCAGGTGGCGGAGGCGTAGTGCTGCTCATGGGCCTTCCGGTACAGCTCCACCGCCCGCTCCAGATCCTGCTCCACGCCGTAGCCGTTCTCATAGCACTCGCCCAGCAGGTGCTGCGCCCTGGCCTGGCCCGCCTCGGCGGCCTTGGCAAACCACTTGACGGCCTCCTGATCGTTTTCCCCGGTGCCGATGCCCTGGTAATAGCAGAAGCCCAGGTTGCACTGGGCGCGGATAAAGCCCGCCTCCGCCGCCTGACGGTACAGCTCCACCGCCTTGGCCTCGTCCTTCTCCACCCCGGTGCCCAGCTCGTAGCACAGGCCCAGGG
>ERZ779632.442-NODE-442-length-24471-cov-9.007905_pt1 | contig 24471 bp, 23 predicted proteins | sample MGYA00514194_ERZ779632 | MGnify/ENA primary metagenome ERZ779632 (study PRJEB29562, sample SAMEA4376704) | mouse gut metagenome | isolation source: Cecum | study: EMG produced TPA metagenomics assembly of the A DSS colitis mouse model was used to assess the...
CCGCCCTCCTTCCCTATGCCGGATTGTCGTGATAACCGCATAAACTTTATCACCGATGAATTATAATTGTGAAATACATAGGTATTTTATGATATCAGACTGAAACCATGCCCTTGACACGCTTGCCCATAAGACAATCTTTGTCTCTATTGATTTTTCCCATTTCCCAATTATCCCAGAGAGAATGTATTATAATCTAAATTGACTGGTTACATAAAAATACCCTCACCTATCCCTGTTTCTAACAGGGTGTGAGGGTAACGCTGAATCGTCATAATGGCAACGATTTTTATTATGTGCCTTATATTACAATATTTTGGTCATCTATAAGCCTAATATCTCATATGGCTGCCCAATGGTCTTATATTTTCGTGGCTCCAGTTTTATCACCAGTTCCCTATACAGATACCTCTTTTTTCTCCCCTGTTCCCCATTACTTAAAACCATAGGTTTCTCTGTATCGGAATCAGGGCTATAACTTCACCATTACCTCCTCCACCGCCTATGACCAGAAGTGGATTCGGGGACGGAACATCTACACAAACGTGGATCGTCTGGTGGATTCCATCTTTGCCAACTATCTTTCCCGTCCCGGCGTGCGCCAGCCCATCTTCACCGCCTACTGCGACGGCAGGAACGTAACCTGCAACGGTCTCAGCCAGTGGGGCTCCAAGTATCTCGGCGACGAAGGCTACACCCCCATTCAGATCATCCACTACTACTACGGTAGCGACATGTATATCAACACTGCGGTAGCCGTCTCCGGCGTCCCCTCCTCCTGGCCCGGTTATAACCTGAATGTCGGCGCCTCCGGAGATAAGGTACTGCAAATCCAGCAGCAGTTAAACCGCATTGCCCAGAACTACCCCGCCATCCCCAGAATTGCCGCCGACGGCATATACGGACAGAACACAGCCAACGCCGTGCGCACCTTCCAGCGTATCTTTAATCTGCCCCAGTCGGGCATTGTGGACTATCCGACCTGGTATAAAATATCGGAAATCTATGTGGGCGTGAGCCGGATTGCAGAACCGGGCTGACGAAAATCACCGTTTCAAAAAAGAATTATATAAAATTTTGAAAACAAAAAGAGACTGACGCGCCGGCTAAAAAATGTCAGCCGGGCGGCAGCCTCATTTCACGGCATGCAAAAAGCAGCCGTCCGAATGCCCTTAGCATTCCGGCCGACTGCTTTAGTTTACATAATACAAATAACATCTTTTGGCTTTAGTTTACATAATTAAACAACATTTCCAGATTCTCTACTTTGCCAGCAGCATCATAATCTCATTGCTTCTCGCCACAAACTTGGTCATGGCCTCGGGCTCAAGGGGCGCCTGCTGTAACAGCGCCAGATCGTAAAGCTGTTCGCAGATCATCTTCACGTTGTCGCCGTCCTGATGCTCCAGCACATACTGTACCAGCGGATGGTTTGCGTTTAAGATCAGGGTTTCGCCCTCCTTGCCAAAGGCGCCCATATCCATGCCCGGCATGGAATACATCTTCATCATGTCCTGCATCCGGCGGGACTCCTCAGAAAGGGTGATCATGGAAGAAATCTTCTTATTCTTCAACTTCTCGATCTTCACCTTAACGCCGTCTTTCCCGATGGCCTTTTTCATCAGTTTGGCAATGGCCTCAGCCTGTTCTTCCATTTCCTTCTCAGCCTTTTTGGAAGTTTTGGCCTTGAAGGTATCCGTTAAGTCAGCGTCAATCCTCTGGAATTTGATGCCCTCGTTTTTAGCCTCAAGCTGGGAAACAAAGGGCTGGTCAATGTTGTGCGTCAATACAACCGCGTCCATTTTGGCAGCCTTGAACATATTAATGTACTGACTCTGCTGTTTCTCATCGGTCACGTAGTAAATGACTTTTTCCTTCTTCTCTTCTTCCCCATCCTCATCTGCGACGGGGTCGCCGTTCTCGTCAAGCACTTCACCGTCCACCTTTTCGGCCTCCGACTGTTCGCCGCTTCCATCCACTGCCTCAGCTTCCGCCGTCTCGCCGTTTTCATCCACGATCTCGGCCTCCACCTTCTCACCGTTCTCATCGGTGGCCGTCTCAGAGGCCTGCGCCTCGTCGGGATCAATCTTATTGACCTCCAGACACTCCGGCAGCGTCATATAATCGCCGTCCAGATTCTTAAACAGAATGTAATCCGTCATTTTTTCACAGAACTTATCATCCTTTAAGCAGCCGAACTTGATGAAGGGACTGATATCATCCCAATACTTCTCATACTCTTCCTTTTCCGTTTTGCACATGCCGGACAGCTTATCCGCCACTTTCTTTGTGATGTACTCGCTGATCTTTTTCACAAAGCCGTCGTTTTGCAGCGCGCTTCTGGATACGTTAAGCGGCAGATCCGGGCAGTCGATCACGCCCTTTAAGAGCATCAGGAACTCGGGAATCACTTCCTTGATATTGTCCGCGATAAACACCTGGTTGTTATATAATTTGATGGTGCCCTCGATGGACTCATACTCCATATTGATCTTCGGGAAGTAAAGAATCCCCTTCATATTAAAAGGATAATCCATGTTCAGATGAATCCAGAACAGCGGCTCCTTGTAATCCTGAAAGACCTTACGGTAAAACTCCAGATATTCTTCCCTTGTGCACTCATTGGGATGCTTCGCCCAGAGAGGCTGCGTCTCGTTAAGAAGTTCCGGGCGCTTCCTGATCTTTAACTTCTGTTCGTCCTCCTCCTTCTCCTTCCTAATCTCCTCCACTACCTCGTCGGTAGAAAGCTTTTCATCCTCTTTGATGATCTGGGTTTCCGTGGTGTTTGCCTTGGAAAGCCAAATTTCCGTAGGCATAAAGGAACAGTATTTCTTAATGACCTCTTTCGCCTTATATTCATTGCAGAACTCCAGACAATCCTCATTGATGTGGAGGGTGATCTGTGTGCCGACCTCGGTCCTCGTGCCGTCCTCCATATCAAACTCCGTGCCGCCGTCGCATGTCCAGTGCACCGCCTGCGCGCCGTCCTGCCATGACAAGGTGTCAATCTCCACCTCGTCGGCTACCATGAACGCCGAGTAAAAGCCCAGGCCGAAATGCCCGATAATCTGATCCTCATTGGCCTTGTCCTTATATTTTTCAATAAAATCCGTAGCGCCGGAAAAGGCGATCTGATTGATATACTCCTCCACCTCGTCCGCCGTCATGCCAATCCCGTTATCAATAAACTTTAACGTTTTCTCCTCGGGATTGACAATCACCTCCATTTTGGCCTTATAGCCGTCCGGCAACGCATATTCGCCCATCATATCCAGCTTTTTCAACTTTGTGATCGCGTCGCATCCGTTGGAAATCAATTCCCTGAAAAAGATATCGTGGTCGGAATACAGCCACTTCTTGATAATCGGAAAAATATTGTCGCTGTTGATTGATAAATTACCATGTTTCGCTGCCATTTTCTCACTTTCCTTTCTTCCATAGCTGAAATACAGCTTACATACGGCGTTTTCTCCGCCAGCATTTCGCACTGTGCAAATCCTGTTTTCACAGGATTTATCATCTGGAGAATAGTTTAATACGCGTTATTTCAGAAGTCAAGAAAAAATTAGCACTCATTTGAAGTGAGTGCTAATAATTCGCGATTTATGCTGATTTACCGCGGGTTTCGGGAATTATAAACTTTTTCTAAACTAGTCTCTGGCGCCCGCCCTTCCCGACACGTCCACGCCCTCCTGCCGCCCGGTTCCCGCGGCCCGATCAATCTCCGAAATACTCTTCATAGACCTCGAAGAAATTCTGCGTTTTTACATCCTCATCATAAATAAAATTCACCGTCTCCCACAGCTCTTCATTCAGATTTCTGGTCAAAGTCTCCACATAGGCGTCATACTCCTGCCCGAAAGCCTCCTCCCGCCGCTGTTCCACGATCTTTACCTTATTTGCGTCGGTCTCTTCCCTGTCAAAGGTACTGATGCATTTGATAATATGATAGCCAAACTCCGTTTCCACGATATCGCTGATCTCTTCCGTTCCAAGATTGAAGGCGGCCGTCTCAAAAGCCTCGTCCATCTCTCCCTTTCCAAAAGAGTAGGTTGTCTTGTCATCCTCGCTGTATTTGCGGATCAGCGCATCAAAGTCTTCCCCTTCCCTTGCCAGGCCAAGCGCCTCCTGCGCCTTCATATGGGCTTCCTTTTTGGCCTCCTGGGTATATTCAATTTTCTTTCCCGTACCATCCAGCGCATAGGTTTTGATCAGGATATGCTGCACGGTGATGGTTCTGGCCTCATCGTCGCTGATTTCGGGATTAATATCCTTAATCGTGTACTGATACATCTTTTCCGCCCGGGCAAGCTCCATATAGAGGGAACGAATTGTTTTTTCATTTACCCCCATCAGCTCAATCTCACGGTCTCCCAGCGACTCATAATAAGCCTGCGCCGCATTTTCCGCCCTTGCCCGTTCCTCCTCGTTCAGCTCCACTTCATAATTTTCCGCCATCAGATTCATGGTTTTAATCTGTGCAATCTGCGCCAGCGCAATATTCTTCACATTCTCCTCAAGCGTCACGCCATCCGCATTTGTCTGCCATATTTCCCTGCCGTAAACGCTCTCGTAACGGTTTTGGATCGTGGTAAGATATACCATAAGCTCCGGCAGACTGCATGAGCTGGTTTCAATCCGAAAAATTTCATCCTTATCAAAGCCCGTGGTAAGAACAACCTTCGTACCGATATCGTCGCCCCGGCCGCACCCGCCAACTGATACAGTCAACATACATGCCGCCAAAATCGCTGCCGCCGCACCCGATCTTTTCATCCGCATTTATTCGATCCTCCGTCCCTGTTTGTCATACCAGTCAACCCCGTCGGTCATCACATAATCCTCGCCGCCCAGAACCGCCTGCACATAATCCTTCCCGGAACACAATTTCCTTTTAAAAGCCATGCCGCCGCCAAACAGATCCGCCACATGAATATCCGATCCTGCCGTCATGAGCAGTCCGTGTTCTTCGGCATAAGCCACCGCTTTTTCATCATAGTCCGGATGGTAATGCTCGATGCTCTTTGGATTGGAATGGGCCGCATTGACTGCCTCCACGCCGTCCACATGCGCAGGATAAAGACGGGTCTTTGGAATATAGGGCGCCTTGCGAAACGGATGGGCGTGTATTACCATGCCTCCCGCTTTGTGCACCAGCGCATACTGCTCCTCAACTGTCGCCTCCTCTATCTCTCTCGTCCGTTTAAGCCACTCCCTGTCCACACCGTAAATCAGAAATTCAGTACCCTGATAACCCGATTCATAACCACAAAAGACGTCGAGGCCAATTTTCTCGCCCTCCGCCTTTGCTCCTTCATAGCCTGCCAGAAACTGATCCACCCACTCTTCCCAGGGAAGATTCCTGTCAACCGCCGTATTTCCCGACCAGTTATGCTCCGTCACAAAAATGCCCGTATAACCGTGTTCTTTACAGGCTCTCGCCATCTGTGCCCCTGTGTTGTGGGCGCAGGCGCTCCCCTGTGAAGTGTGTAAATGGGTTTCATACAAATAAGGATATTCCTTTCGAAGCATCTCATGCATACTCTTTTCCGTCTCCTCTTTTTTTGTCATAATCTCTCTGCACTATTTGTCAAACTGCCCCATAAAAAGAGAGATTAAATTGTGTGTCAGATACACGGCAACCTAATCCCCCTCCGTTTTATTTTTACTATTTAATTACATGAATCCAGCCTTTCGGCGCGTCGATCCTTCCCATCTGGATCCCTGTCAGGGTGTCGTACAGCTTCTTTGTAACAGGCCCCATCTCGTCCATACCGCTGGGGAATGCAATCTCCCTGCCGTGATCTACGATCTTTCCTACCGGGGAAATTACCGCAGCCGTACCGCAGAGTCCGCACTCTGCAAAATCCTTCACTTCCTCAAGAGCTACCGGTCTCTCCTCCACCTCGAGTCCCAGATAATCTTTCGCTACCACCATCAGGGAGCGTCTGGTAATAGAGGGTAGAATACTGTCGGATCTGGGCGTTACCACCTTATTGTCTTTCGTCACAAACAGAAAATTCGCGCCGCCTGTCTCCTCCACATAAGTCCTGCTGCCCGCATCCAGATACATGTTTTCTTCATATCCTTCCGCATGGGCCGTAACAATCGCATGCAGGCTCATTGCGTAATTTAATCCCGCTTTGATATGTCCCGTACCGTTCGGGGCCGCACGGTCAAAATCGCTCACCTTGATCGTAATCGGCTTGGCGCCGCCCTTAAAATAAGGGCCCACAGGCGTGGTGAAGATTCGGAACTGATAATCGTCCGCAGGCTTTACGCCGATTACCGGGGAGATTCCAAACATATAAGGCCTGATATAAAGCGTTGCGCCGGAGCCGTAGGGCGGCACATACGCCTCATTGGCAGCCACCACCTCCGTCACAGCCTGTATGAAACGATCCTGCGGGAATACCGGCATCTCCAGCCTCTTACAGGAGTCCTCCATACGCTGTGCGTTCAGATCCGGGCGGAATGTCACAATATGTCCGTCCTCCGTGGTATACGCCTTCATTCCCTCGAAACAGGTCTGCGCATACTGCAAAACGCCTGCGCACTCGTTCATTGTAATATTGGCGTCCGTGGTCAGCGCGCCGTCGTCCCATGCGCCGTTCCTGTAATTAGCCACGAAGCGTTTTTCCGTTTCATGGTAGCCAAAACCGATATTGGCCCAATCCAGATTTTTCTTTTCCATAATGTTTCACTCCTCCCGCTTTTTCACTTTTTATCTATATTATACCTTTGTCTTCAAAAGTCAAGCCCGATTAAAGAACCGCGTTGACTACCTCAAGGGCTATATCATAAGCATAATCCTTAATCGCCTTCTCGCAGAGTCTGAGCATCTTCTTATCTGCCTCCGGCCTCTCGTAGCGTTTCAGCTCCCTGAGCTTGGCTGCCGCGCTCTCTCCGTCAAAATCATCTAGTCTGGCCGCCAGCTCCTCAAGCGCTCTGACCCACTCTTCCTCCGTGATTCTCTCCATACTGTCTTCGCCCTGCGTCTGCGCTTTCTCTTCCCCGGCCTCCTCTGTCTCCAGATAAACCCTGAGACTGTTTCTCATATTATTCATCATGCTGAACAGAATCGGAGACCGCACCGTCACATCCTCAAGCTGTCCTGCCTTTGCCATTTTTTCCAATTCAAAGGCTTCATCCGCAAGATCGTCCGCACCCACGTTTCTGGCGTTTCCTTTCAGGGAATGCACAATAATCGTATAACCGGGCATATCCCCTTTCTGTAAAAAGTCCTTAAGCGCCGTCTCCTTCTCCTGCAAAATGGAATGGAAATCATGGAGAACCTTTCCATAAAGCGTCTTGTCGCCGCCCATATATCTGAGCCCGTTTCTTAAATTAAAGCCCATCAGGTAAAGCTGGCTCTCCCGAATATCGAACTCTTCCGCATCCTGCGTTTCAAGCTCTTCGCTGATCTCTCTGCTGTTGGTCAGATAGACCACATTATCAGGCAGATATTCAATCAGCATATTTTCGAATTTATCCGCGTCAATCGGTTTCGTCAGGTAATCCTGAAACCCCTCTTTCAAGTACAGATCCCTCGCGCCTGCCACTGCGTTGGCCGTCAGCGCAATCACCGGAATATCTCTGGAAGGATTTCCCTCAAGCGCCCGGATGGCGTGCAGCGTCTGCACCCCGTCCATCACCGGCATCATATGATCCATACAGATCAGATGGTATGTCTTTCTCTTGATCAGCTCCAGACATTCTTCCCCGCTGGCCGCCACATCAATTTGCAGCCGGGTGCCCTTCAGAAGCCCCTGTGCCACCGCCAGATTCATGGCGTTATCATCCACAATCAGGATTCTGCCCATTGGCGCAATAAACTTCTCGTGGTAATCCTCTATACTGCGCAGACTCTCCCGATACTGTTTCTCAAAATCTCCAAGGGGCTCCCTGTCCACAACTTTCTGTAAAATTTTAAAGGAAAACGCTGACCCTTTTCCGTATACGCTCTGGACTTCCAGTTTTCCGCCCATCATCTCAATCAGGCGCTGGGTAATCGCCAGACCAAGCCCTGTCCTGTCATCCTTGCTGCGCACCGTGGAATCCATCCTCTGAAAAGCTCTGAAAAGCTTGGGGATATCCTCTTCCTTGATGCCGATTCCGGTGTCCTTGACGATTACAAAAATTTCAATAACGTCCTTGGACACCTCCTTCCAGCTCAGATGCAGGGTAATCCTGCCTTTCTCCGTATAACGCACCGCATTGGAAAGCAGGTTTCCGATGATCTGCCTGATATGTATCTCATCTCCGAAAAGCTTATAGGGGATGTCCTGTGCAATCTTCAAAACCAGATCCAGCTTTTTCCTGCGCTGTTGCAGAGAAATACTGTTAATCAGGTCATTCAAAAGAGAACTGACGTCATAAATGCCTTCCGTCAACTCCATCTTATCCGCTTCCAGTTTGGAAAAATCCAGAATATCGCTGACCAGCGCAAGCAGAATATTTCCCGCCTGTCTGATATCGCGGGCATATTCCTTGACGGCCTCCTCCTGGCTCTCCCTGAGAATCAGCTCGTTCAATCCCAAAATCGTATTGATCGGCGTTCTCAGCTCATGAGACATATTTGCCAGAAAAATATCTCTGGCATTCTCCGCCTTTTCCACCGCGTTCCTTGCCGCTTCCAGCTCCTGATTTTTCTGATGTAATTCCTCCTTCGTCACCGAAAGCTCTGTCCCCTTATCCGCTGACTTTCTTTTCGTCTCCTGACTCATTCCTGCATACCTTCCTTATACGTCGTTCCTGCCCAGCCTCAGTACTTCCCCGGGCGCACCCCCTGCGCGCCCTTATTTCTTTCTCTCATATTTTACAAAGTAGTAAGGCAGATCAAAGTAAGTCTGTTCCTCACTCTCGCCCGTAATCTCCCATTCCCCGTCCTGATCCAGATCGGGAAAATAAGCGTCCGCCTCATACTCATGGTCAATCTTCGTCACATGCACCACATCGCACGCAGACAGCATCATCCGATAAACGCTTTCCCCTCCGATAATGTAGATATCTTCCGAATCATATTTTTTAAGCTCTTCGTCCAGTTCTTCCCGGCTGTGCACCACCACGGTGCCCTTCACCTTATAATCCGGGTTTGTTGACAAAATAATGTTGGTTCTGTTTGCCAACGGCATTCCCTGCGGAAATGTCTCCAGCGTCTTTCTGCCAAGCACCACCACCTTACCTGTGGTTTCCTGTCTGAAATTTTTGTGATCCGCCGGAATCCTCACCAGCAGGCTGTTCTTACAGCCAATTGCCCAGTTATTGTCCACCGCCACTATTGCGTTCATAACTACCTCCATGCTGGAACTTTTTGCGAGGGCATGCGTCGAAAGTTTGCTCATTAACGACACATGAAAAACAAATACCGCTTCGCGTCGCTCGTTTTTCCTTTGCGCCTGTTATATCGCGACCGGTATATCCTTCACCTGCGGGCCGGTCACATAATTCTCCACCTTCACATCGTCCCGGGTAAACTGATAAAAATCCGTAATCTCCGGGTTCAGCCAAAACGTCGGCGCATCGTAAATCGGTCTTTCAATCAGTTCCCTGATCAGCGGGATATGCCTGTCATAAATATGCGCGTCCGCAATCACATGGACAAGCTCGCCCGCTTCCATGCCGCTGACCTGTGCCAGCATATGCACAAGAACCGCATATTGCACCACATTCCAGTTATTTGCCGTCAGCACATCCTGCGAACGCTGATTTAAAATCGCATTGAGCGTCAGTTTTTCATGGCCAGGTTTCTGCGTTACGTTGAAGGTCATGCTGTAGGCGCAGGGATACAGGTTCATCTCATGCAGATCCTGATGCACATAAATATTCGTCATAATACGGCGGCTGAAAGGGTTATTCTTTAAATCATAAATCACCCTGTCCACCTGATCCATCATGCCTTCTTTATATTGATGCTTCACCCCCATCTGGTAGCCGTAGGCTTTTCCGATGCCGCCGTCCTCATCAGCCCACTCATCCCAGATATGGCTGTGCAAATCATGAATATTGTTGGACTTTTGCTGCCAGATCCACAGCATCTCGTCCGTAGCGCTTTTCAGGGCAGTCCTGCGAAGCGTCAAAATCGGAAATTCCCGGGACAGATCATAGCGGTTTACCACGCCAAACTTCTTCACCGTGTAGGCCGCCGTTTTGTCTTCCCAATGAGGTCTGACCTTTTCCCCCTCCGTACTGGTCCCGTTTTCCAATATATCCCTGCACATATCAATAAAAATATGGTCTGCTAAACTCACGCTTCTTTATTTCCTTCCATTTCCAAACTCGCAAACTCGCGCTTAGCGCTAATTACATTATGTCCGATCCCACCTGTCACACAACGAATTGACCTGATCCGCAAATCTGGCCAGATCCTTGTTTGCGCCTCCTTCGTTCTTGTAAATGACGGCCATTAACCGCTGGCCGCTGGCAACCAGTCTCGCAAAGACAGTGGAAATTCCGTGGGCTTTTTTCTTAATCCTGACAGGCTCCGCCTCATGGATAAACTCGCCGCTTATGAGATCAAACCGCGTACCGCTGTAGGGCGCATATGTTTCCAGCTTGTGCTCCCTTTTCAGACACTCTGCAAACAACATGCAGACCGTATCCTCGCCGTGCACTACAAAAACCTTCTCCGGCTTTTTCTCAAACCCGTCAATCCAGCGCAGAAGTCCGTTTTTATCCGCATGACCGCTCATACCAACCAGCTTCATGATGTCAGCCCTGACATGAATAGGCTCGCCGAAAAGCTTTACCTCTTCCGCGCCTTCCACAAGCATTCTACCAAGCGTTCCCACCGCCTGATAGCCCACGAAAAGTATCGTACACTCCGGCCGCCACAGATTATGTTTTAAATGATGCCTGATTCGTCCAGCCTCGCACATGCCCGAAGCGGATATGATAACCTTCGGCGTATGTTCAAAGTTGATGGCCTTGGACTCGTCGCTGGTGATCGCCAGCCGCAGTCCTGGAAAGGTAATCGGATTAATCCCCTGTCTGACTAACGCCATCGCTTCCTCATCAAAGCATCTTGCCTCATTTTTATGGAAAATTCCCGTAGCCTCCACAGCCAGCGGGCTGTCCACGTAAACCGGGAAATCCTCATGTCCCTTTACCAGTCTGTCCGTCTTGATCTGCCGCAGGAAATAAAGCAGCTCCTGGGTTCTGCCCACTGCGAAGGAGGGGATCACCACATTACCGCCCCGGTCAAATGTGGTTTGCAGAATCTTTGTCAGCTCGCCCACATAATCCACCCGCTCCTCGGAATGCAGCCTGTCGCCGTAAGTGGATTCCATCACCACATAATCCGCCTCTGCGGTATTTTTCGGGTCTTTTATCAGGGGCTGATCACTGTTGCCGATATCACCCGAAAATACAAGCTTCTTTGTCACGCCCTCCTCAGTCGCCCAGACCTCGATGCTGGAAGAGCCGAGTAAATGGCCTATATCTGTAAATCTGATCTTAACATTGTCGCATACCGTCACTTCACTGTCATAATCGCAGGGTACAAGCCGTCTGATCGCGCCGTCAGCGTCTTCCATGGAATAAAGTGGTTCTATTACCTCATTACCCGCACTTCTTTTCGCCTTGCGGTTCTTCCATTCCGCCTCCTGCATCTGGATATGCGCACAGTCCCGCAGCATAATGCTGCAAAGATCACAGGTCGGCGCCGTCGCATATATCTGCCCCCGAAAGCCTCTGGAATACAAAAGCGGAAGCAGCCCCGAATGATCCACATGAGCATGGGTCAGAAACACATAGTCAATCAACGCTTCGTCCACTGGCAGCTTACAGTTCTCAAACACATTTGCGCCCTGTTCCATACCATAATCCACCAGAATATTTTTTTCACCTACACGCAGATAATGACAGCTTCCCGTCACCTCATGATCTGCTCCAATAAACATCAGCTCCATATACGGCCCCCTGCTCTTTATTCCCATGCACGCAAATCCGTGCCTGCCTCTGTTACAGTACTTATATCATATCATTTTTTTCGGAAAGCGTAAATCACTAATTCAACATCCCTCCCGGTTCCCATACAATATAATAAATTCACAATGAGGTGCATTCCCATGCCCTACGCTGTTTCCACCCTGCTTCTCTTTCTGACTGCGGTTTCTCTTGACTCCCTGACGGCGGGATTTTCCTATGGCACGAAAAAAGTGCATGTTTCCATTCTCTCCCTCCTTCTTCTGGCCTGCGTTCCGGCAGTCTTCATCACTGCCGCCGGCAGTATCGGCTCCCTGCTTGGCAGCCTCCTGCCTTCCGGCGTCCTGCCCATTGTCTCTTTTTCCATTCTGTTTCTCATCGGAAGCGCAAAGCTGTTTGAAAGCCTGATCCGCTATCTGGCCAAAAAACGCCCCGGTCTCATCGGAAACCGGGGCTATAAAATCAAGGAACTGAATATTATTTTTACCATCTACCTGTCGCCCGAAGAAGCCAACCGTACAGATCTGCAAATATTGAGCGCAAAGGAGGCGCTTCTTTTAAGCCTTGCCCTTTCCCTTGACAGTATTCTCGTAGGAATGGCTTTCGCCTCCTGCGCCGTTTCTCCGATAACGCTCCTTTTCTCTGCAATCCTTTTTAATTTTCTCCTGTTTCTTGGCGGCTATGCCCTTGGCCGGCTTCTTTCCTGCCTTCTGCAAATGGATCTTTCCTGGCTTTCCGGCCTGTGCCTTCTACTCCTGGCTTTCCGCGCGCTGACATGACGCGCGGTTTCGGACGTCGCCAGCCATTCCCACAACCACCAGCAGTTCATGTACAATAAGCGGCGTCGCAGACAAAAGAAGCAGTCTGATCCACTCTTCCACGCTAAGCCTTACCGTTCCGAAAAGGGAAATGAGAATCGGCACCTCCGTCACGGCCACCTGCAAAAGTATGCCCACCGCAAAGGCCAGCGCCATCTGCGGATTTTTCCTGTGATCCATACAGAACAGGGAACGGTTCACGTCCCGCATACCGATGGCATGAAACAGCTGGCTGATTCCCAGCACCATGAATGCATGTGTCTGCGCCCTTGCCAGAACGGCTGATATTTTCAGCCCCTCCAAAATATTATGTAAACTAATTGGCAGTCCCTCCATAACAATGCGGTCGTAGGGCACTTTTAAAAACGCCGCCAGACTAATTCCGCCGATCACCAGCCCGTAACAGACCACGCACATGAGTCCTCCCTTTGCAAAAAGGGAATCCTCCTTCTTTCGCGGTGGCTCCTGCATCAGTCCCTCCGTATCGTTTTCATCCACTCCCAGCGCGAGGGCCGGCAGAGAGTCCGTGATCAGATTAATCCAGAGAATAAACCCCGCCGTCAGAGGAACGGGAAGTCCTGCCACCACCGTTACCAGCATGGTCAGGCTTTCCCCCAAATTGGAGGAAAGCAGAAACAGTACGGACTTCCTTATATTTTCATAAATGCCCCTTCCCTCCTGTATGGCGGTGTGGATAGTCGCCACATTGTCGTCCATCAGAACAAAATCCGCCGCGCCCCGGGCCACGTCGGTGCCGCCCTGTCCCATGGCTATTCCGATATCAGCTGCCTGCAGGGAGGGCGCGTCGTTGACACCGTCCCCGGTCATTGCTACCGTTTTATGTAAACTTCTATATCCCTCCACAATCCGCACCTTGTGCTCCGGCGTAACCCTCGCAAACACCTTAATCTGCGGAAGCTTCTGCAAAAAAGCCTGTTCCTTTAAATGATCCAGCTCCCTTCCCGTAATGCATTCCTCCATCCGTCTGGCTATTCCCAGCTGTTTTGCGATGGAAAACGCCGTATCGGGATGATCGCCTGTAATCATAACGGTGGATACCCCCGCCCGCGAAAAGCCCTGCACGGCAGCCACAGCTTCCGGCCTGACCGGATCCTGCATGCTGACAAAGCCGAGAAACAACATCCCTTTTTCCCTCATGCTTCCCTCCGTCGACACCGCCAGCGCCAGCACGCGCCTGCCTTCCCCCATAAGCCGTTTCTGTATCCCGATCAGCCTGTCGCGCTCTTCCCTTGTCAGCTCCGCCGTTTTATCCCCCCGGCAGATATCGCTGCAATTTTCCAGAATCCGCTCCGCCGCCCCTTTCGTGTACGAAACTTCACCCTGCCCTTCCCTGTGCAGCGTCGTCATCATCTTCCGTTCCGCGTCAAAACCATTCTCTGCAAGCCTCGGATGTCGTTCCCTGATCCGCTCTATGACACCGCCGCAATCCGCCGCCATATGAAGAAGGGCAAGCTCCGTCGGGTCTCCGATTCCTTCTTCCCCCGCCCTTGCGTCATTGCACAGCACACACCCTCTTAAGAAACGGGCGGCGCAGGAATCTGTCTCTTCTCTTGCAAGAGACTCTTTAAAATACTCCTCAAAGCGCCCTCTCTCCATCAGCTTTCCGTCCAGAAAGCACTCTGTCACTGTCATTTTATTCTGGGTCAGCGTGCCGGTTTTATCAGAACAGACCACCTCCACGGCCCCTAATGTCTCCACGGCGGACAGCCTGCGGACAATTGTTTTTGCCTTTACCATACGGGACACACTCAACGCCAGCACAATCGTAACAATGGCGGGAAGCCCTTCCGGCACAGCCGCCACCGCCAGGGAAACGGAAGTCAGAAGCATGTCTCCCACATCCCTCTTCTGTAACAGCGCCACCACGAAAAGAAGTACACAGATTCCCACTGCCAGCGCGCTCAATACCCTGCCCAGCTCTCCCAGCCTGATCTGTAACGGCGTCAGCTTTTCCCTGTGACCATGCAGCATGTCCGCAATATGACCGACCCGCGTGTCCATTCCCGTAGCCGTCACCACGCCTCTGCCCCGTCCCTTCGTTATATAGGTGGACATATATGCCATATTGGGGCTGCTGTTATCCGCATTGTCCCCTTCCACATAGTTTGCATCCTTTTCCACCGGCACGGACTCTCCCGTTAGGGTAGACTCTTCTGCAAAAACTCCCAGACTTTCTATCAGTCTCACATCCGCCGGAACTCTGTTCCCCGCTTCCAGTATGACAACATCTCCGGGCACAAGCTCCTGTGCCGGTACGGTTTTCTCCACGCCTTCCCGGCATACCTGCGCATGGGGCTCCGCAATCTGCTTTAACGCTTCGACCGCTCTGCCCGCCTTTCCTTCCTGAATAATCCCCACAGCTGCATTGAGCGCAACCACCGTCACAATAATGATTGCGTCGCCAAATTCATGAAGCATCACGGAAATCGCCATTGCCACCATCAGAATCATGATCAGAGGATCGTTGATCTGCTCCACAATTCTTGCCGCAAGACTTTTCTTTTCCTGATCCTTCAACCTGTTAAACCCATACTTCGCTCTTCGCTCCGCAATTTGTTTCGCGTCAAGTCCGTTCTCTGCATCTGTCTGCAATCCCCGGACCGCCTCCGATACGCTTCGGTTCTCATACATACATCTGTCCTCCTGCTTTTACCTAAGACCTGTCCGACGCCCTCTCCGATACATGTCCTTCTTCAAAACAGGAGAGCTTGTCATTTCTTTTTAAGATATATGCATGAGTAAACCAAGTTAGAAGCATTATATATAAAACATGTCTCTGCACCCGCAACCGCCTGCAGCTGCTTTGACCGCAATGAAAAGGAGCCCCTGTATACTTGCATATACTAGAAGCTCCTTATCTTGTCTGTTCCATCATCCACTGTATTTTCGATGGATTTCACCACCACATGGTAGCCTTCGCCTCCGGCCATTTCCACATGAACGCGGTCGCCCACTCTGTGACCAAGCAAAGCCTTTCCCAATGGCGATTCCGTGCTGATCAGTCCTTCCAGAGAGTTACCCCTCACCGTAGTCACCAGCCTGTATGTTTCTGTAAGATTATCTTCCTCAAAAAAGACTTCAACCGTGTTGTTCATACCGACTTCGTCCTCCGCAGACTCGTCGGACACGATCACAGCAGTCTTTATCATCCGTTCCAGATAGCGGATGCGGCTTTCGTTCTGGTTTTTCACCTTCTTCGCCGCATGGTACTCAAAGTTCTCGCTCAGATCGCCATGCGCCCTGGCCTCCTTCACATCTTCCAGAGCCTGTGGACGCACAACCAGCTTACGGTACTCTATTTCTTCCTCCATCTTACGGATATCCTGCTTCGTCAGTTCATTATGCATAATAATCCTACTTTGCGTTTACCATATAATCAAGCAGGCGGTTTACGTCCTCGGGATCATGTGCAACAAGCTCCATCTCCGGGATCGCATTGTCCGCAAACAGCTTTGTAAGCGCTACATATTTTGTCAGCTGAGACTTTAAGTTCAGTCTGTCACCCTCTTTTGTCACTAACTCCACCGTGCCCTTGCACTGGTTCACTACCTCAAAAAACTTCTCAGGATTGTCGATGTTCATTACTTTCATTGCTTTTTCCTCCCTTTTTCTCATCTACTCTTCGTTTACACCAACCATAATACACTATTTTCCTTATTTGTCAAATCTTTTTAAAAAAATTAATTTTTTTGTTGACAAAGTAAAACAGCTATAGTATATTAATAGATGTCCGAGCGAACAAGCCGGACAACAAGCGCGAGTGGCTCAGTTGGTGGAGCACGACCTTGCCAAGGTCGGGGTCGCGGGTTCGAGTCCCGTCTCGCGCTCTTTTTTATTCCAGTAAAAGCAGCGGAAACGTTGATAAATACAGCGTTTCCGTTATTTTTCTGTGTCTGTAAATTTGAAGACAGTTGAAGACAGTACCTTAGTACCACTACAATGCCTTTGATACGAGGTCATAGGTTTCCTTTTCAGTCAATGGATTGTAGATATATTCCAAGGTTGTGGAAAGGTTGCTGTGCCCTAACATTTCCCTGATACAATCCAAAGGTACACCGTTTGCGTTCAGATTGCTTGCGTAGGTCTTTCGCATTTTATGGGTACTCTTTGTGCGTACCCCCTGTCTCTCTGCAAACTTTTCCAATACATAAGCAATCTGTCTGGACGTAATGCGCTCCCCATCCCTCATAAAAATGTACTTTCCTTGCTTTGGTATCTTCTCTAAGATTGATACCGCTTTCGGGATAAGGATAACAAAACGGTCACGGTTTGTTTGGGTATGTTCTACTACCTCATATTGGATACTGATTCAGTTCTTTTAATTCCTCTGTATTGCAAGTCTCTGTCCTACCTGTTTTCTTGTCGATCTGTCTGTACTTGACGTATATCTCTACCTTATCCATAGATTATCAATCAAATATCTTTTCCTTACTATGCGGTTGCATTCCTGCTCTAATATAAGTTCATCACTCTTCTTGATTTTCATATCATGCAGGACAGACGGTTCAAAATATTTGCGGTAGTGTTGTCTGTGCCTTTTAATGGTATTAGAACTGTTTGTAACAGTAGCCTTATATGCCAACCATTCCTCATAGAGTCCGTAAAACGTTAATTTGTCAATGTGCGTATTAGCGAAATATATTGGAATCAGCTTATCCAATAATTTCTCTTTTGATTGTGCCTTGATATTTTTGCGCTTTCCTTTTTCGTCCTTATAGCAGGTCTGCCAACGTCCGTTTTGCAAAGACGGTGGGGTAATAATAGCATCTTACACTAAAGACGGTTTCAAATTATCTGTTTTTCTATTCTCGTTCATAATTACACCACTTTTCATAGTGGTGTAAGAAATCGAAATTTTAGCGGTTTATTATTGGTTAGTTAGAATTATTGTTTTATCATTAAGCAGGTTTAGTAATTTTTATGATTGTCTTTTCTTATATTATTTGTTATGCATTTATTTTTATGTAATTCCTCACACCGAAATCAAGTTCTCGAATAAATTACCGTATCAGTCAGCCGCACTAAGTTCGCCACGATTTTCAGTCGTCATAGTAGCAGTTCTAAATTTATCCAATTGAAAATCTACCTCTCTAAGTGCTTTGTGACTGCCTAGACGCCAAGCAGATTATTAACAAGGAAATATGATTTGACACCGCTCGTCCCCCACTCCCCGGCTTGTACTGGCTGCCCCTATAGCAAGAGGCTATCCCCTTGTATCGGGTAACTATATCAAGAAGTTGCAGACAAAGAAAAGCACCGAGCCGGAACACTGAAAATATCTGTTTTCGCTTTTATGTTATGATATACTTTTTCTGAAATCTATCATGTAAAAGCAAGACGATAATCAGTGTTGGACAATATGAAGTGACCTCACATTTGTAGCAACGTGGATTTACCTGTTACTTTGTTGTTGTCATTTTTTGCTGCTGTGGATTACGCAGTTTTTCCTGTTTAATCCGCTTGTCTGTCATCATGCCCCATATGAAGCAGGCAAGTTCCCTTGCAACCGCCGTTACCGCTATATTCCTTTTCTTTCCATGCCTTATCATCCTGTAATACTTTCTTCTCAGCCTCTCATTTGCTTTGTCTGCATAGGCGATCACCTCCGGCGGGTTGCCATACTGTCTCGCTTTTAGATCTTTTGATTTATGCCCGGTCTGCCCTTTGCACATCCCTCCTGACGCTTCTGTAAGAAGTTTTCTCAAATGGCTGTTCCCCGCTTTGGCAATCGGAAGCCTGTTAATACTGTCACTGCTCGAATCCTCCCCCTCCGGCACCAGCCCAGATATGCAGCATAGATGTTCCCTTTCGCAAATCTCTTGAAATCCCCGGTCTCTACCAGACAGGATAACGCCGCATGGGTTTTTACTCCCAGAAAACATACCAGCTTCTTGACTTTTTCCACATACTCCGTTTCGGACGCCAGTTCCTCTATCCTCTTATCAAAACTCTCTATCCGGTTCGTCTGGTATTCATATGTGATCAGATACTCGCCGAGGGTTTCCCTGTCCAGTCCGCTTAGCTCCAGTGCTTTCAGCTACTTGCAATGCGCCTGCGTTCACTTCCCGCCATCATAATGGTATCTCTGGCTTAAACAGAATGCACTGATCCTCTGTTTTGTCTTTTTTAAATCCTGTTTATGGTCGTCCCTCATGCGCAGATATACTTTGACATCGTCATCTTTATCTGTCGGGATGTGTACCGCATGGTAACCACCCTAGGCCAGGCACTGCGCTATCATAAGCGCATCCCTCTTATCTGTTTTGATCCGTTTTCCCTGCTGTGTCATCATTGTGGTCGGTGCCAGAATCACACAGCGGATTCCCTTTTTCACCAGTTCGTGGTATAAAGAAAAGCCCAGGCATCCTGCCTCATAACCGCAGAGAATATCGCATTCATCTTTTACTTTTCTCTTTATATTTTCAATGAATTGCACGATATTGTCCGGTTTTGGTGTTACCTTGATATTCGCGTAGATAATGTCATCCCCGTCAAATCTTGGCTCAATGGCGCATAAGGTGTAGTTTGTGCTATGGACATCCATTCCGATTCCTAGTATTCTTTTCATTAGGTGGCCTCCTTTTGTATGCGGTAATCCCTGTTACCATTGTTTTTCCAACAACTAACAGAGAAGATATCTTGAAGAAGCCTTTTGGGATTTCAAGGTTCGGGTTATCTGTGGTACCTCCATGTCGGCAGTGTAGGAATACATTGATCCACGCAATTGGACAGCAGAACCCACGGCGGACCATTGACCCGAGGTAACCAATCCACGAATAACGGAGGTAAAATATGAGTGATTTTTTGAAAGAAAACCTGCTTTGGGTTAGAGAGCCAAAACAATCTGTAATTTCACAAGATTATGTAGAAATATTTACAGAGCCGGGAACGGATTTATGGCAGCGTACCTATTATGGTTTTCAAAATGATAATGCACCTGTTTTACAGGCAAGAACATCTGATAAATATTTTTCTTTTGTTGTAAAAACACATTTTGAAAGCAAACACCGTTTTGACCAATGCGGAATAGCCATGTATTTAGACAGTGAAAATTGGCTAAAAGCCTCTATCGAATATGAAAACCAAGAATATCAAAGGTTAGGGAGCGTAGTTACCAATCATGGATATTCAGATTGGGCTACAACTGATATTTCCGCTAATATAAAAGAAATGTGGTATCGTTTAAGCAGGCGTGAAAGCGATTACTGCATAGAATGTAGCACAGACGGTATAGCTTTTAAGCAAATGCGTATCTGCCATATGTGGAAAGGCGCAGAAGAAATTTAACATTCATTTTTTAATATCACAGAGGGAGTAATCGTTAATACGGAAACCTATATGCAGTTAGTTCTATATTAATCATTTATCCCGTCATCAAATTGTTTCGCCAGTGCCTTTCCTAGCAGGAAAATCGACATAATCAATGCAATACATTCCACTGTTATCACCACTCTACCCACACAGCCTGACTTTTCATTAATTTCCACGTCCGATAACCATAAACGCCATTAATCTGTTGGAGCGGATTTTTTATAAATGCCTTCCCCAGCACAATCATCAGTACCGGCAATATGAGATTGCCGACTGTCATCAAAAGCCAGAACCACATCAGATATTCTCCCGCTTTCTATAATACATACGGTTCAGTCTGTTATGATAAGCAACCATCCCAAGAAGACCGCCAAACACCTCCGCCATACACAAATACGCCGCAATAAGTCCTCCTAAGGGCCTCGCGCACACATAACAGACAATAAGCCCCGTCCCATATAAAATCCACATCAGACCATGCTTCCTGTTATAGGCACTCACATCCGTGATTTCCTCTTTCCGGGGCGGCTTCTTTCCTGACCAGAATCCGACCGGCTCTTTGCTCCGATACTGCACTATTCCCAGAATGATCATCGAAATCGTGCCGATCAGCAGCACAACTGCTGAAAAAATGGTTTCTGCCATCATTCTACCTCACATAAATTCCCACCGAACGTATATCCTCTTCGTACGTCAGCCGACGAGGAACGCCGTTACACACAGCCTCCCCGGCATTTATATCTTTTCCTGTATATATGCCCTAATTATCCAGTTTGCCCGCGCATTTAACGCGGTAAATGCGGTTCAGAGACTCGTTGATCCGCTCCTCCGAAATCGTCCCATCCTGAACTGCGGCAAGCACAGCGTTATATGCCGCCTCAAAATCTTCCGGCATAAGCAGCATATCCGCCCCGGCCTCCAACGCCATCACAGCCGCCTCCTCAGATGTATAGTATTCCGTAATCGCGGTCATATCAAGCGCATCCGTAATTACCACACCTTCGAATCCCAATTCTCCCCGAAGAGTGTCAGTAATAACCTTTCCAGACAGGGAACTTGGCACATTATCCCCGTCAAGCGCAGGCACCGTCGCATGACTTACCATGACAAAATCAGCGCCCGCCTCTATGCCAACGGAAAAAGGCACAAAGTCTGAACTCCTGAGCTCTTCAACCGTTTTACCAATCTCCACCCTGCCTTCGTGGGTATCCTCGGAAGCGCTTCCCAAACCCGGAAAATGTTTCAGGCAGGCGCTTACACCCGTTCCTTCAATACCGTTCACCACATTGGATACCATCTCACCCACAGCCTGCGGATCAGATCCAAAGGAGCGGTTACCAAGTGCGCTCTCCACGCCTTCCTGCGTCACATCCGCGACAGGTGCGAAGTCCAAATTAAAGCCAATCTCATTCAGATAAGAACCAATTGTCTCTCCGGCCGCCAACGCCCGGGAGGTATCCCCTCCTGCCCCGATCGACGCCATGTCTTCCACTTCGGTAACTTCAATACCGCTGCCCGCAACCCTGGCAACGTCGCCTCCTTCCTCATCCACCGCCAAAAAGATGGGATAATTACTCATCGAAGCCGTATTCGCCAGCATTTCCGTAATCTGTTCCTTATCCTTAATATTCTGACTAAAATAAATCAGACCACCCACAGCATACTGACTTAACGCTTCCTGTGTGCCATTTCCGGCCTGCGTCGCCGTGGCAACCCCCGTCAAGGCTTCCGGCGTCACCATAAAGAGCCCGGCCACCTTATCTTCAATGGGCATTTCCGAGTAATAGGACACCGCCAGTTCACCGAGAAAATCTTCCTCCGGCTCCGGCTCCACGGACTCCGGCGTGTCAATCACCAGATCTTCTTCATTTTCTTCCTGTTTGGCCGCTTCTTCCAGTTCCTTTGCCAACTCTGCCTCCTGCTTCTTCTGGCTGACTAAAGAAGCTGCCCTTCTTCCGACAGAAACCGCGCCGGCGGCTATTCCGACAGCAAGAAGAGCAATCACAAGATAAGAAATTATCTGGTTACGAATCCTGCGGCGGCGTCTGTATGCACGACGCTCCTCTTCCTCATCTTCTTCCTCTTCGTCATCCTCATCCTCATCCTCTATCTCGTCTTCATCCTCTTCTTCATCTTCTATCTCATCTTCGTCCTCGCTGTCATCCTCTTCGTCGTCTTCGTCCTCGCTGTCATCCTCTTCGCCGTCTTCACCTTCGTCGTCTATCTCATCTTCGTCCTCGCCGTCCTCATCCTCCATGTCGGCCTCCGCCTCTTCTTCCTCATTTGCCCCTTCTTCTACCTCTTCCTCCTCAAGCTCCTCGTCCGAATACCCCTTTCTTCTCTTATGCAGCTTTCCCATCGTCCGCAACCATGCCCTTTCTTTAGTCTCACCCTATATTATCATCTTTTACTCCGTACCGCCCTTTTCACCCGGCATCTGATTTGTCCCTCATAATAAGTTTTCACACAAGATATAGTATGCTTAAGTATACTATAACCTATTTTTAGTGGAAAAGCCACCCCCATTTTATGTAATATAAACGCCGCATGAAACAACCCTTTCGGTCTTGCAGAGTACACAACGATTCGGCATCAGATTCATTTTTATATTCTCCCGCACAAATCGAAACGGGTATTCATTCTCTAAGGAATCAATACCCGTTTCTAAAACTCACTGTCCAATGGCCTTTACCTCCGTCTTTTCCCTCGCATCCTCTTTCCATCTCTTCCATCGTATCTCGATACTGTGGCGTCCTGTCCCCTGCCTCTCCCTCGGATGCTTCTCGATCCGTTTCTTTCATCTTCTCTCTTCTTCTGCGGGAGTATCTCTCGGGATCTGTTTGGATTCGCCCTTTCTACCATGTACTCGATTCTGCTCGACTTTTCAGTGGTCTCCTATTCACTTGTACTTCCTGGATCCTTCAGCTTAAGTTTTTGGTGGACCGTACCTCTCTTTCTTTTAATTTATCTATGTGAAGTGTTTCTTTATGTATTCATTATATCATTCTATCTTAATTTGTCAACACATTTTTTAAATTTTTTTAAAAAATTTTCAATTTATAATTTATCGTCTTATATTTTTTCATTTTATAAATATTTATCAATAATTGACAGTTAATTTCGCACATATAAACAGGCGCCAATGTTAGGTGGCATTCCATATGGCAATATTGCATTAAGTAGACAAAGGAAGTAAAGTAAACTTCAGCGATTGGGCGGAAAACAGCCCGTCCAGCCGTTCCAGATACCACTCGTATTCCCCGCGGTATTCTTCCATCGCGCAGTTCTGCGGCCTGTCGGTTGCAGCCAGCCAAACAGCACATTTCCCGGTAGGCAAAGGCGGGGATAGTGCGGCGGTGCGTCCAGCATAAAGGTGATAAACCGCGCCGCTCTCCCTCTGCTGATAGACCGCTCCCCGTTCCCGTCTGTCAGATAGGAGTAGGATTGGTATTCGCCATAGATTTTGAACAGGTTGGCCAGGCTGAACACCACAAAGAGCGCCAGGATGGAGCGTTTACAGAACTGCTTGATAAATTCATACCGTATCAGACGTATCATGGCGCTCCCCTCTGCAATAGTATAAGAACACATCCTCCAGGTTGGGTTGGCCAGGCTGTGCAGTCTTGATCGGGCATCCAGCCTCAACAATGCGGAGGGTAAAATGTTCCCCTTCCTGTTTCATGTTGCTGACGCAGTACATATCGGTCAGCAGCGCGGCGGCCCCGGCCCTGGGTAAACCGAGAGATCAGGTTCCGAAACCCGGTCTTTCGCTTCGCGGGTGGGAATGTCTTTCAGCGCATACTTTTTCTTGTATTGTTTCGATACGTTTTCAAATGTGATTTCCATGTTATTCACCAAAGGTAAATGTGGACACCAGCGTATCCACTTCACCGATGCTGCCTCCGAGAACAACTACGGCGGTCTTGGCCTCGTCCAGAAGGTAAATGCTGGGGATGCGGTAGAAATATGTGGGGTCGGAGTTCTCAATCACTTCAGTGGCAACCAATGCGCCGGAGGCCACGTCATAGACGCGAACGGTCAGACTGCCGTCCAAAACGGCGGTTGCAACATAGTTCCCCTGCTCCGAGCCGTACACGCCGTCTTTGCCTTCACCGCTGTCAGAGAAGGAAAGCGTATTGGCGCTGCCCGTTGCCCGGTCGATCCAAAGCAGCGTACCGTTGGCCTTGGTAAAGATCTGCGGGAAAAACAACCGGCTGACACTGCTCTGCATTTCTTCCATTTCATAGTCGGACGGTTTTGTGAGTTTCAGACCGCTGCCGTCCACGGCGATGCTCCCGTGGATGGAAAAGCCTTCCTCGCCATCTACCGCCGGAATCGAATTGCCGCTGCCAAAGAACACGATCTGGCTGTTATCCTGGGCAAAGGCAACACCATT
>ERZ779632.444-NODE-444-length-24407-cov-7.648612_pt1 | contig 24407 bp, 27 predicted proteins | sample MGYA00514194_ERZ779632 | MGnify/ENA primary metagenome ERZ779632 (study PRJEB29562, sample SAMEA4376704) | mouse gut metagenome | isolation source: Cecum | study: EMG produced TPA metagenomics assembly of the A DSS colitis mouse model was used to assess the...
CAGCATATGCCGCCCGGTTTTACACAGATGTATGCAGAGCGTCTGAATAATCAATGTGAAGTGGCTGTGAAGGAAGCCCAGACGGGAGACCGGGTTATGCAGGGACAGGTGCTGATTGCACCGGGTGACCGGCAGATGCGCCTTGTTAAAGTAGGGGATTCCTATCAGGTAGAGTGCCGGGGCACAGAGAAGGTAAGCGGGCACTGTCCTTCCGTGGACGTTCTGTTCAGTTCGGTTGCGAAGGCCGCCGGAAATAAGGCGGTGGGTGTGATTCTGACGGGCATGGGCTCTGACGGCGCGAAAGGACTTTTGGAAATGCGCAACGCCGGCGCACTGACCGTGGGACAGGACGAGGCGACCTGCGTCGTTTACGGCATGCCAAAGGTTGCTTTTGATATCGGAGCGGTGCAGCAGCAGGCTCCAATTACGGCAATTGCAGGAAAAGTATATAACCTGTTGAGCAAATAAATAGCATTAATATTTATTATTATAGAAGAAAGGAGCTGAGCGCATATGAAGATTTTGTTGGCTGAGGATGACTTCGCCAGTCGTAAGTTTATGGATAAGCAGCTGTCACGTTATGGAGAATGCGATGTGATGGTGGATGGCGAAGAGGCTGTGGATGCCTTTATGATGGCGCTGGAGGACGGAGAACCTTACGATCTGGCATGTCTGGATGTGATGATGCCTGTTATGGATGGGTATCAGGTGCTGAAGGCGATCCGCGACATCGAGGCGCAGAAGGGCATTCCCAAGAGTAAGCGTGTCAAAGTCATTATGACGACGGCGCTTAACGACGAACGTAATGTCAAGATGGCGTTCGAGCTTGGATGCGAAGCCTATGCCGGGAAACCGATAGATGTGGAGAAGTTTGAAAAGGTATTAAATAAGCTGGGGCTGATTTAGAAATCCTTAAGATTAGGAGGAAGTATGGCAGAAGAATTCAACACAGACAGTATGCTTGACATGTTTTTGTACGAGAGTGGACAGCTTTTGGAAAAACTGGAAGGCATAATATTGGAAAAACAGGATGCTGACTGCTTCGATGATGCCGATATTAATGAAATTTTCCGCGTCATGCACACCATAAAAGGCTCCTCAGGCGTATTGATGTATGAAAACATCACGAAAGTAACCCATAAACTGGAAGATGTATTTTATTACCTGAGAGAATCCCATCCGGATGACGTACCCCATATGGAACTGGTGGAGAAAGTACTTGCAGTATCGGATTTCGTGACGGGAGAGCTTGACAAACTTAAGAGCGGAGAAACTCCCGATGGCGATGAAAAACAGCTGGTGGAGGATCTGGATGAGTTTCTTAGCCGTCTGAAGGGCGAGATCAAGAAGCAGGGCATTGAGATGCCGCAGGCGAACAGACATGTGGAGCCGACACAGTTCTACATTACGCCCGTGGCAGGAGACGACAGTCATTTTTATCGGATTTCGATTCATTATCGAAGCGATACGCAGATGAGTAATTTAAGAGCGTATTCTGCTACCTATGCATTGAAAGAGGTGGCGGAGGATCTGCTTTATACGCCGGATGATATTCTATCCAATGAGGCCAGCGCCGATGTGATTGTGGCAGAGGGCTTTCATATGCTGCTCCAGACAAAGAGCTCCAAGGAGGAAGTTATCGCCTTGATTGACAGCTCGGAGGCGGAGGAGATCAATTTCGACGAACTCACGAAGGAAGAGTACGGGAACGCGCTCGGGGAGTTTGGCAGGGAGGAAGCCGTGCAAGTAGCGCAGCCTGCGTCCGAAGCGTCAAAGGCGGACGACAAGGGTGCGAAGAAGGAAGGGCCCAAGCCGGGCGACTATGTGGTTAAGACCAAGGAAGCCGGCAAGGGTAAGACGCTTGCCAAAAATCAGCCGAAACAGCAGAGCATCATCAGCGTAAATGTGGAAAAGATGGATGCGCTGATGGATTTGATCGGTGAGCTGGTAATTGCGGAAGCGGTTGTTTTGCAGAATCCGGATCTGAAAGTGCCGGGACTGGAGCTTTCCAATTTCCAAAAGGCTTCCGGACAGCTTTCCAAGATTACCACTGAGCTGCAGGAGGTTATCATGTCGATGCGCATGATGCCGCTGACCAACGTATTCCAGAAGATGCGAAGAATTGTTTTCGACGTGTCCAGAAAGCTGGGCAAGGATATTGAACTGGAAGTGATCGGTGAGAACACGGAAGTGGATAAAAATATTATCGAGCACATTACCGACCCGTTGATGCACCTTGTAAGAAATTCGGTAGATCATGGTATCGAGGAGAATGCGGAGGATCGTATCGCGGTCGGCAAGCCGGCGAAGGGTAAGATCACGCTGGAGGCCAAGAACGAGGGCGGTAAAGTTTATATCAGCGTCAAGGACGACGGCAAGGGCTTAAATAAAGATAAATTATATCAGAAGGCTCTGGAGAAGGGTGTAATTGAAAACAAGCCGATGAGCGAGTTTACGGATAAGGAAATTTTCCGGTTTATTACGTTGCCGGGCTTTTCCACCAAAGAGGAGGTTACGGAGTATTCCGGCAGAGGTGTCGGCATGGACGTAGTGGTCAAGAATATTCAGACCATCAGCGGAAGACTCGATATCTCCAGCGTGGAATTTGAAGGGTCGGAGATGACACTGGTGATACCGCTGACTTTGGCGATTATCAACGGTATCGTGGTGCAGGTAGGTAATTCCCCGTTTGTGATTGAGACGGCGTCGATTAAGGAATTTGTGAGAGTGGGAGAGGATTCACTCATTCATGAGCCGAGCGGCGAGGAATACATTGTATTAAGGGGAGAGTGTTATCCCTTTATCCGCCTGAATGAAAAGTATGATCTGCCCGATTCCATAAATAAGATTGAAGAAGGAATCATTGTTGTGTTAGAGCATGAAGGCAGTCAGGTATGTGTTCTGATTGACAAGCTGCTGCAGGAACAGGAGATTGTGGTCAAGCCGATTCCGTCCTACGTAAGAAAGGTCAAGGGTCTTTCGGGGTGTACGCAGCTTGGCGACGGAAGCATTGCACTGATCCTGGATATCGCCGGGTTGCTGATGCACGACGGAGAAAGGAGATAGTACATGGCGGAAGATTTGTTAAAGAACGAGGGAACGGACGAAACGGAAGGGCTGCTGGAAGAGGATTCCCAGAAAGGAATGTTCATGACATTTCAGACGGGGAAAGAGTTTTTCGGTATCAGCATCAGCTATGTAAATGAAATCATTGCTATGCAGCCGATTGCGGCAATCCCTGAGGTAGACGATTACATTAAGGGACTGATTAATCTCCGAGGCAAGATTATTCCTGTGATTGACGTTCGCGTCAGATTTAAAATGGAACCCTGTGAATATACGGACAGGACGTGTATTATCGTCATTGACGTGAAGTCAACAATGATCGGTTTGATTGTGGAGAGACTGGCAGACGTAGATACTATTGCGGAAGATAGTATCGTGCCTCCGCCCTCCCTGGGAAGGAAGGAGCACGAACATAACAAATATGTTTACGGCCTTGCCAGAACGGGAGATACGGTGACGCTTCTGCTTGATCCTGAGAAGCTGATTAAACAGGATGATATAGCGGCAGCTGTGGAAGATGCCCGCAAAGAAGAACAATCATAAAAAGGAGATAAAACCATGAAGAAGAGATTTTCTATTAATGACATGACTGTCAGAAACAAAATTACTTTGTTCAGTATACTTATGTTAGGTCTGATGCTCATTATTTCAGCAGTGGGGCTCTGGTCCTCCAATATGGTAAATAAGGCCCGGACGAGTCTGAATAACAGTGCGCTGGCGCAGTATGACATTACGCAGGGATTTGCCGATTTCTGTAATATCAAGGTTCGTGTACGTAATATTCTGTTTATGTACTATGACGATCCGGATGAGCTGGAACAGCAGGAGAAGATGATCGAGGAGTATAAGGCGGATGCCAGAGGATATCTGGATCTTTTTGAGGAAAGAATGGTGAGCCTGTCACCTGAGATTCAGGCGGAATATCAGGTTGTGGAAGATAAGATCAATTCCTGGTATGAATCCACCCAGGGAGATATTGATAAGGCCAAGGCCGGGCAGGTAGAGCAGGCGGTTAACGACCTGATGACCACAGGTAAGGATATTGCGGACGATGTGGAGAACGGTCTGGTTGATCTGATTAATATGATGGAAGCAGACACCAAGGAGAAGGAAGCGACGATTGAGCAGCAGTTGATCGGTCTGACAATCCTGCAGGTGGTGGTTATGGTTCTGGCTGTTCTTATCACCATCATGTACTGCCTGTTCCTGATCAAGGCGATTACAAGACCTATGGCGAAGCTGTCTGAGGCGGCGAAGAAGATGACCATGGGCGACGTGGACGTAGACTGTGAGAAGATTTACAACGACGATCTGGGAGAATTGTTAGACGAGTTCGGTGAGATGGCTGAGGCTATTAAGGACCAGACAAGAATTACCGAAGCGATTTCCCACGGTGATCTGACTATGGAGGCGAACCCTCGAAGCGATAGGGACGTACTTGGCAAGGCGATTGTCAGACTGCTTTCCGAGAACAATATGACACTGAGCAGTGTAAAAGAAGCGAGCACGCAGATTACAGTCGGTTCCGAGCAGGTGGCAAATGCCAGCCAGGCTCTTGCGCAGGGCTCTACGGAGCAGGCAAGCGCAATCGAGCAGGTAACGGCTTCCATGGACGAGGTAACACAGCGTACCAAGGCTAACGCAACGGAAGCTGGCGAGGCTAACGCACTGGTACATAACATAAAGAATATGGCTACATCCGGCAACGACCAGATGAAATCCATGATTCAGGCTATGGACGACATCAATGCATCTTCCGAGACGATTTCCAAGATCATCAAGACCATCGACGATATCGCATTCCAGACAAATATCCTGGCTCTGAACGCTGCGGTTGAGGCGGCGAGAGCAGGCGTACACGGCAAGGGCTTTGCAGTGGTGGCTGAGGAAGTAAGAAATCTGGCAGCAAAGAGTGCGGCTGCGGCAAGCGAGACCGCAGAGATGATCGACGATACGATTCACAAGGTTGGCAATGGTACGAAGATTGCACAGGATACGGCGAAGTCTCTCGACGAGATTGTAACTTCCATCGACGAGATTGTGGGACTGATCAGCAACATTACCTCTTCTTCCAATGACCAGGCAACAGCGATCTCCCAGATTGATCAGGCGATCTCTCAGGTTTCCACCGTGGTACAGACCAATGCTGCTACCAGTCAGGAGTGTGCGGCAGCCAGCGAGGAGCTTTCCAACCAGGCGGTTACATTGAAGAACCTGATGGCGAGATATCAGCTTCTGTCAGGCGCAGGAAACAGTTATGTGGACAATACGCCTTCCTATGACAACAGTGAGCCGACCATTTCTCTGGACGACGACTTTGGCAGTAAGTACTAAAACGGGCAGACCGGTTAAGGCCGGAACAGAATAATGACAGAATAAAGGGCAGGGCCGCTGTGTTGACACAGCGGCTCTCTTTTTGGGTATTTTCAAAAGTTTTACAAAAGCATGTCACATAAAAGGGACAGGGGGTGTATTATTGGCAAACGGAAATATAAAAGGAGGGGCGCCTGGTGAAGCTGGCATATCGAAATCTGATCAGACATTACAGAAAAAATATACATTCCGCTGCTATCGGTATCGTGACAATAGTGCTTTTGCTGCTCTATGCGGTTAATCTGGACAGTACGGAAAGGCAGCTTGCCTCGCTTCCGGAAGCCATGGAGGTGACAGCCAGTGTAAGCAATCTGAATGGTTCAAAAGACGAAGAAATCGGTATTTCCGAAGAACGCGTGGATGGAATCGCCGCCTGTCCGGAGGTGGAGGATGTAGTTTTCTCTGCACAGCTTATGACGGGTTTCGGCGCATTTACGCTGGAGGAATACAAGGGTAATCTCAACTATTTTGCTGCGGCTGTCAATGATATCGCCGGGGTGCCCGGACTAAAGAGTGAGGAAATTGTGCGGCTGTATTCCCGGCAGTGCGGGAGGATATTACTGCGCCGAAAAGGCGGCGGGGCAGCTTACGCAGGTGGAACGGTTCGACCGAAATTTCAGCACGGGTATGGTACAGGGACAGGAAGAGGAGGAGAAAACGGATTATATTCTGGATGGAAGCTGGCGTGTGAGCGTAACCGCAGGCGCGGCGGTTTTGGTATTGGCGACGGGAATCGCCTCCGCTATGATAAGCGAAAGCCTGCGGAAGGGACCGCTTTCGCTGCTTGGCAGCAGAGAGGAATAAGGGCGGATTTAATGAAAAAATCCGTCAACCCCTTGACATTTGCCATAAAACTATATATAATTTTTTGTGTTGCCGAAGCATTGCATCTTTTTTGTGATGATGGGCGGCAGAAGATGTGCGCTTAGCTCAGCTGGATAGAGCGTTTGGCTACGGACCAAAAGGTCGGGGGTTCGAATCCTCTAGCGCACGCTGATAATAGGGAGCGGAAATGCTGATAAATACAGCATTTCCGCTATTTTCATGCTTTTTTTTTCAGAAAGTGGGTTGACAAACTGTCCATACTGTATATAATGATATATATACAGTATATACTGATGGCGCGATCTGTGACGACGGGAAGCGCAAAAGAATAAGGGAGGCAAGCGTTGAAAATAATCATATCGAATCAATCAGAGCTGCCCATTTATGCGCAGATCAGGGAACAGCTCAAGGAACAGATGTTAAACGGGAGGATACCGGAGGGAACGACCCTTCCCTCGATCAGACAGCTGGCAAAGGAGACGGGCGTCAGTGTAATAACGACTACTCGCGCATACAGCGAGCTTGAGGCGGAAGGGTTTATTGCTACCATGCAGGGGAAGGGGAGCGTGGTGCTTCCCACGGATAATAAGCTTTTGCGGGAACAGTACCTGCTGCGGATCGAGGAGGGACTGTCCACGGCGATTGACACAGCGAAAGCCATGGGAATGTCCAGAGAGGAACTGACCGGTATTTTTCACAATTTGATGGACGCGTAAGCGGTAAGGAAAGGAATGGGAAACGATGGAATTACTGGAAGTAAAAAATTTGTCAAAGCACTATAAATCTTTTGACTTAATGGATATAAGCTTTACTCTGCCAAGAGGCTATATTATGGGATATGTGGGGCCAAACGGTTCGGGTAAGACCACTACGCTCAACCTGATCACGGGAATTGTAAAGTGCAGTGACGGGGAGGTGTATATCGACGGCCACACCTGTAAGGAGGATGTGAAAACGTATCGCGAACAGATCGGCTACGTGGGGGATGAATCCTATTTCCCGGACAACTTTACGGCAAAGAATATCCGTCTGGCTTTAAAAGACTTTTATACAACCTTTTCTGAGGAGAAATTTAACGCCTTTTTACAGAAGTGGAATCTGCCGGAGAAAAAACAGGTGAAGGATTTTTCCAGGGGCATGAAGGTGATGCTGATGTTTGCGTCGGTGCTTTCGAGAGATACGAAGCTTCTTATTCTGGACGAGGCGACCAATGGTCTTGATCCCGTGATGCGGATGGAGATACTGAGACTGCTGCAGGAGTATGTGATGGACGGACAGCGCAGCGTAATTTTTTCCACCCACATTTTGAGCGATTTGGAGCAGATTGCGGATTATATTTACTTTATTGACCAGGGGAGGACGATTCTTCATGACGCGAAGGATGAGATAATTGAAAGCTTTCTTCTGGTGAAGGGGGAAAGCGGGGCAATTCCGCCTGCGCTGAAACGGGAGCTGATCGGTCTGGAGGAAAACGCCTACGGATTTGAGGCGATTCTGCCAAGCGGAAGGGCGGAGCTTCTGGGAAATGCGTTTCTTGTGGAGAAACCCAATATCGACGACATCGTTATTCATTTTATTAAGAACAGAGAGAATGGGAACCGGATCTGAGAATGGAGGAAAAGATGAAAGTGATATCATATATGAAAATTGATTATATGCTGACGAGGCAGCAGCTTCGGATTATGCTGCCGATTGCCATTGTGGCGGTGCTGGTAGGAAAGGGAATGGACGGAATGGGTGTGATGGTCAGCTGCTGTTATATGCTTTTTGTGGCAACGCTTTTTTCCACAGCGCCCTTTGGCGCCTGCCACAGAAAAAATACGGGATTTTTACTGATGCTTCCGGGAACGGTGACGGAGAGAGTGACGGGGCGGTTTTTATATGGCCTGTCTTACATTGTTATGACAGTGATCATCTGTCTGGCAGGCATGGGGGTGTACGGTCTGCTTGGCCATGAGATTACACGGTTAAGCGTAGGGCTCTTTTTGTGCAATGTGGCATTGTCCATTGTCATCGTAGCTCTGGAATATTTGATTTCCTATCTTTTCGGGGAGGGGAAAAATAACTGGCAGTATCTGGGTAATATTGTGAGAATAGCGCCGGGCATGGGCATGTTTTTCCTGTTTATGTTTATTCTGAGAAAAGCGGATGAGGAAGCCTATGCGATGGACCGGCTGGTATTCCTTACGGAAAAAATTATGTCCGCAGGCCTGGTTGCGCTGGCGGCCGCTCTCCTGATCATGGCGCTTGCCGTTTTTATCTGCGTAAAGGTGATTGAAAAAAGGGATTATGCATAAGTGACAGATTTATCCCAAACGCCCGGTAAAATATGGAAATATGGGAGAATATTGTGCATCCTACTTGCAAAACACTGTAGAATACTGTAAAATGGTGACGTTGTAGACTGACCGCAAATCTGGTCGGTATAAATAGTTTTTCAGTGTGGAGGAGAAAGAAACATGAACAAAGAGTGGCTGGTAGCAGACAGCATGGGAAACAACCACCAGATTTCCTTTAGAAGGGGAGCTTTTGGCGGTGCGAAATGTATCGTTGACGGAGATACATACAAAATGAAATCTAAAAACTGGGTTATCTGGATGGCGGATCATCAGATCAGCATTCCGGGAGCACAGTGTAATCTGGTTGTAGTGGGAAACAAGGTGCGTCTTGCAGTGAACGGCACTTATCTGGAGGACGGTACGCCCTATGAGCCTATCAGAAATATTCCGGCATGGCTCAATGTTCTGGTGGTGTTGAATGCGGTTATCGGAACGATCATGTTTGGCGCGATCGGTCTTGCCATCAATGCGCTTCTGGCTCTGTTAACTTATAAAATGAGCCTGTCTCGGAAAAACAACGTGGCCATGATCATTCAGATTGTTCTTCTGGCAGTTATTCTGGTGGGCAGCATATCCATTATGATGTATGCGTAGGAGCGAAGTGTGTTTTTTTAGAACAGAAAGGGAAACAGGGATGGACGAGAATCAGAATTACGGATATAACGAAGGAAATTATGGCAATCAGGGTGCGAACGACGCTGGTCAGCCGTATGCAAATCAGCAGCATATGCAGCAGAGCCAGCCGTATGGACAAAATGGTCAGCCCTATGGCCAGCAGCCTCAGTATAATCAGGCTCCTTATGGCGCGCAGCCATATAATCAGAATAATTTTGGACAGCCGGTGAAGGCAGTGGTGTACGATGCGGTGCCGGATAAGATCAGCGGCGTGGCGGTGGCTTCGCTTGTGTGCGGTATTTTGGGCCTGATCTTTTTCTGGATACCCGGTGTGGATCTGGGACTGTGTCTGGCGGGGCTGATCTGCGGCATTATTGCAATTGTAAGAGGGCTTAGTGGCAAGGGTCTGGCAATCGCGGGATTGATTCTTTCTATCATAGACGGAATCCTGACACTGCTCTTCTTATATTTCTTTGCGCTTGGCATGATGCTCATGTAAGAAATGAAAAATAACTGAAAAGAACGTCCCGGATCTGTTTTAACAGGCAGATTCGGGGCGTTTTACTATGTGCAGGGCAATTATGGCATGTATGGCGGAAAAAATGAACCATATATTAATCTGCGGGCTCTTATATACAGGTGCACCGAAAACGACGGATGCGCGGGATGCGCTTCGGACTGTAACAGGAAATCTGGAGGAGAAGAAGATTGACGGAGGAAGCTTTGGTAAGGCAGCTTAAGGAGGGCGACAGAACGTCCTTTGATCTGCTCTATGAAAAGTACAGGAATGTGGCGCTCCATACGGCGTATCTGATCACAGGTGATCTTTCCGGCAGTGAGGATGTTGTGCAGGACACTTTTGTAAAGGTCTGGCTGCACTGCGGGGAGCTAAAAAACGACAGCGGATTTAAGGCGTGGATGATGCAGATTCTTGTGCGGACGGCTTATAAGAGTGGTAAAAAGAAAAGCAGAGAGCTGCCGGACGAAGACATTTTAGTGAAAGCGGACAAAGGACAGCGCTTTTCCTCCGTGGATCAGGTGATTGCGCGGGAGGAAGCGGAGATGATAGCCGGAGCAGTAAAGGCGCTTCCCATCAAACAGCGCACCGTGGTGGTTCTCTATTATTATCAGGAGTACCGGGTAAACGAGATTGCCGCCATGCTGGGTGTTTTGGAGGGGACGGTCAAGTCAAGGCTGCACACGGCCAGAAAAATGCTGCGTAAGAGCCTGACGGACGATCCGGGTGTAACGATTCATGAGCTGGTCTGAGGAAAAGAGGTTGCATATGAGAGAGAAAGAAGTCTGGGAAGAAAAAATAAAAAATGCACTGACCTCGGAATGCGACGGCATTACCGCGTCACAGAGCCTGAAGGACAGAATCGACGAACGGATTCTGGAGAGCAAAAAGGAGGCAGGGAATATGAAAAAGTTATCGGTAAAGAAACTGGCGATTGGCGTAGCGGTTGGGTGTCTGCTTGTGTCCGGCGGCGTGTATGCTGCGGGCAGGGCCGTATCCTTGTCAACGCACCATTATCGGACGGACGACTGCAGGGATTACGGAAAGCTTTCGGAGATGGAACAGAAGCTTGGCTACAGAGTGGATGCGGTGGAGAAATTTGAAAACGGATATCGGTTTGACCGTATGTCGGTGAATTCGGTGCAGGGAAAGGACGAGGCGAGAAACGAGATATACAGCTTTCAGAGCCTGAACATTGTATATGAAAAGAGGGGAGAGGAGAGCATCAGCCTTTTTGTGGAAAAGCCTGTGGAGACACCCGCGCGCGACAGTGTGCCTGACGCCACAAGAGTCTGTGGCGGCGTAACTCTGTATTATGAATCTATTACCAATAAGCAGGTGCCGCCGGACTATGTGCTGACCAAGGAGGATAAGGAAGGCGAGGCAAGAGGCGATTTCTATATTTCCGTGGGGACGCCGGAGGTGGAAATACACCAAAATTCTACAGTTAGGTGGGAAAAGGACGGCGTCCAGTATATGCTGCTGGGATTCGATCTGAATCTTGACGCCGAGGAGCTGTTTGACATGGCTGAGAAAATTATGGGAACCAAATAAACAACATATATGTCATAATGGAAAACTCTCTGCAAAATGCAGGGAGTTTTCTGTGTGAATGAAACTTTTTAACATTCTGAATCGTATTGCTTATAAAGGGATATAAGAAGGGAGGAGAGATATTTGCACGATAACCGGGAATACCGGAAACAGTTGTGGTAAGATAAAGACGAAACAGATATCGACAGACTGACAGAAGGAAGCACGAGGGGATGGAACAGAAATGGAGCTATTTGGTGGACGAGTACCGCGCCATGCTGTATCGGATTGCTTTCTCTAATCTGAAGAACCGGGCTGACGCCGAGGATGCGGTGCAGGAAGCTTTTCTGCGCTATATAAAGGACGAAAAGCCTATTCAGAACAAAGAACATGAGAAGGCCTGGCTGATACGAACCACCATTCATATTTGTCTGGACATTTTAAAAAGCGGCTGGTATCGAAGGACTGTGCCATGGAACGAGTCCTTTGAAAGTGCGGCGAAAAATATATATCTGCCCTGTCAGGTCAGGGACGACCAAACGCTGGATGCGGTCTTGCAGCTGCAGACGCATTACAGGAATCCGATCTATCTTTTTTATTACGAGGACTATTCGATCCGCGAGATCGCGGAGATCCTCAATGAAAAGGAGGGGACGATTAAGACGAGGCTGCGCCGGGGCAGAGAGGAAGTAAAGAAAATTCTGACGGAAAGGAGGCCGTAGAACATGGGAATACAGGAGGTACAGGGAAACAGTAAAGCACAGGCATATCAGAAAAAGAAAAAAGCCGGACAGGCGGAGGGGTTTCAGGAAAGTTTTTTGCAGAATCTGAAAAACCGGGATCAGGCGAAAAAAGCTGTCGCGGATACGCAGACCGGGCTGAGACAGAATATGGCAGACGCGCAGACCGGGCTGAGACAGAATATGGCAGACGCGCAGACCGGGCTGAGACAGAATATGGCAGACGCGCAGACTGAGACGAAACAGAAGGCGGAAAATGTGGGTGTGGGAAGGATCGGCATGACGACCGGCATCCGGGTGAACGCTGCGGCGACACAGGAAGCCTTGCAGGCTGTGGAGGTGAGACATATGAGCTATGAGGAGAGCGATCTTGTAAAGATTGCCGTGACGGAGGGGTACACGCTCAAGGGAAAGAGGGAGGATGGCGTGGACGTCCGGGTATATGTGGAAGCGAAATATGACGACGGCAGACAGGAAGCATATCAGGTAGAGATTGACAGGGTGCCCGAGAATACTGAGCATATGATTGAACAGTTTGCTTTGGAGACGATGAAGGAGGGGTGACGTTTATGATTTATAACGATGGCGGTCTCAGAGGATATAAAACATATAATCCTGCAAATAATATGGCAAAAGTGTTGGAAAAACAGGTGGCGTCGGCAAACAAATGGAAGATGGAAAAAATGGAAGGCGACGTGGATCCGAACAGCTTTGCGGCAAAGCTGAAACAGGCTGACGAGTATGCGGCATCGGGACAACACTGCGGCGCAACTGATTCTATTGCCATTATTCTGCGGCAGATGGATGAGCCCACGGCGGGGAAGCCGGTAAACAAAGATTTCTGGCATAACGGCGCTCACGTTTCCATTTGCAGGGACACTATGTACGGGGATACCATTACCATCGGCGGCAGTTCGAATCCGGACTGGATTTATGTGGATACCTCCGTGGGAACGGTAAAGATTGACTTAAACGATACGACCAGCCTGATGAAATGTCTGGATCTGTTTTCACCGGAGGATATCAATGCCATTCTCAAAAAGATTCAGGAGGTCAAGCAGGCAAGGGAGGCTCTTGACCAGATTGACCGTATGCAGGATGAGCTGATGAAAAACGGCCGGGACAAAGAGAAGAAAGACGGCCAGGGCGAAGAGGTGTCTGTGGACGAGGCTGTCGGCGTAGTCAGCGCAGAAGAGCTGCGGGGAATCGAGGAAAAAAGGGAAAAGAAATTTGTGGGGTAATCCGCTTGCTTTCATCAGGCTGCCGGTGCTAAAATAGACAGGATAGGGAACTGATGAAAGGGAGATACGGGCGGACGAATGCAGAAAAAAATTGCGGTGATTAATGACATTGCGGGATACGGAAGATGCGCCATGACGGTGCTTCTTCCGATTATTTCTTATATGGGCGTGCAGGCATGTCCTGTTCCCACTTCCATTTTTTCCAACAATACTGCGTTTCCTCATTTTTTTATGGACGACTATACGGATCGGATGGAAGCTTATATCGAGAACTGGGACAGGCTGGGACTGACATTTGACGGCATTGCCACGGGTTATCTGGGCTCTGTCAGGCAGATTGATATTGTGAAACAGTTTATTATGACGTTTTCGCGGAAGGATACGTTGGTGATTGTGGATCCGGTGATGGGAGATCACGGGAAAATATACTCTGCCTATACGGTAGAGTTATGTACGGAGCTTGGGAAGCTCGCCGCGCTGGCGGATATCATTACACCGAATCTGACTGAGGCCTGTTATCTTGCAGGCGTTCCCTACAGGGAGAAGGGCTGGAAACGGGACGAACTGTTTGCCATGGCGGGGCGGCTTTCGGCTATGGGGCCGTCCCATGTGGTTATCACGGGCATTTTGCAGGGAGAATATATTGCCAATTACGTGTATGTCAGACAGGAGGGGGGAGAGCCCGAAACCTGGCTTAATCGGATTCACAAGGCGGATGCGGAGCGCTGTGGGACGGGGGACGTGTTTGCCGCCGTTATTGCGGCGGACGCCGTAAACGGGATTCCTTTTGACAGATCCGTGAAGAAAGCCTCCGCCTTTGTGAAACAGTGTATTGAGAAGGCTGTGGAGCTTCAGACGCCCGCAACGGACGGTGTGCCCTTTGAGGTGCTTCTGCACCGGCTAAAAAGAAACTGAAAAAAAGAACGCCGGGCTTTTATACCCGGCATCTATAAAATAAAGGGGATAACGAAATATTATGACGAAAGCGGATATTCCAGTTCAAAGGGATATCCCTCCTTTTTGTTTTTCTCGGAGAGTGTGTCCGTCTCTATGATATAGAAATCGTCACTCTTGATTACTTCTTTCATTTCCTGACGGATTGTTTCAAAGTCTGCCACATGAGAAGAGATTCTGCGGCAGGCAAAATTACCTTCGCGGATGGTGCGCACGGTATTGTCGCTATTCTGGGCAGCCGGAATGTCGCCCGTGATGGTGAGGAACATATGCCGCTGGTACTTGCCGTTTTTGTATTCGTGCAGTACGCCGGAAGGATAGGCCACCACCGTACCCATCTGCTGGGCGGTGACGAAGAGTTTCAGGATATACTGCCCGTAATATTTGGGAATATCCATATCTTCCAGAGGTACTGTCAGCATCCGGCGGGCCACGATCTCATTGTGATAGAAGCCGTCGGGTAACAGAACGCCGTTTCTGCTTTCGGGAATTTTAGCCAGACCGGTCACGGGACTGGCCATATTCTGTAAGGTTTCCTGCAGGGTCGCCAGACAGTTGTGAATATCCATTATCTTCTGCTCCGCCAGAATTTTGCCGTCATAGAGGAGCTTTTGCAGATTGATGGACGAGCTTTCCACATAGTTGTTGAGATCTTTCAGGGGGATGCCCAGTTTGATACAGACGGTAATCGCATCCAGAAGATAAAGCTGCTCGTTGGTATAATAGCGGTAGTTCGTTTCCGTGTTCACAAAGGCCGGTTTCAAAATACCGATCTGATCGTAGTAACGTAAAGATTTGATACTCACGTTTTTTAACTTGGATACTTTTCCGATGGACATATACTGACTCATTACCTGTTCCCCAAAATCCTTTTTTCTTTGTGGATATAATCCCTTTTAAACCAAATCTTCCCCAAACTATACCCGAGGGTAAGAGTTGACAAGACTTATTTTGTCACAAACTTAAGGAGAAAACAAGCCCTTTTTATAAAATAGTGGTCAAAAAAAAGTCCGCATACATTATCTTGTATGCGGACTTTTAAACTGAGGCTGAAAGCAGTCTTCCTGCGTCTGATTATCGAAGGTATTTACTGTGCGCCCATGGTAACGACTACATCATATACGGTTTTCCCTTTTTCGTAAGGAACCACACAGCCTTCAACCGTCTTGCCGTCTACGGTGAGAGACTTAACGCCTTTTTCCACGTTGTCAGGATTCAAAACTTTGATATTGTAGGTGCCTTCGCGGAATTTACGGGTCAGGGTGAAGTCGCCAAAGTCCGAGGGTACGCAGGGATCAATGCTTAAGCCCCTGTGGGTGGGATATACGCCCAGAATGTGCTGGGATATATTGACAAAGGTCCATGCCGCCGTACCGGTCAGCCAGCTGTTTTTCGCCTCGCCGGGAGTATATGCGTCGGCGCCGGCTACCATCTGGGAATAAACATAAGGCTCTGTGCGGTGAATTTCGCTGATTTCCTCCACATAGGCAGGGCAGGTCTTCTGATAGATTTCAAAAGCCCTGTCACCCCGGCCAATCACGGTTTCCGCAATGGAAACCCAGGGATTATTGTGGCAGAAGATACCCGCATTCTCCTTATATCCCGGCGGATAGGAGGAGATTTCGCCCAGCTCCAGATGATATTTTGTGTAAGCAGGCTGTAAAATCATCACGCCGTATTTGGTATCCAGCTTTTCCTTCACAGAGTCGAGGGCTTTCTTTGCCAGCCCTTCCTTTACGCCGATACCGGCAAGGGGGCAGAAACCGTTGGATTCGATATAAATCTGTCCTTCCTCGCATTCTCTGGAACCGATCTTTTTGCCGTAAGCGTCATAGGCGCGTACAAACCAGTCGCCGTCCCAGCCGTCCTTTACGATGGCGTCGTACATTTTCTGTACCTCGGCGCGGGCATAACCGGCTTCCTTTTCATCGCCCATAAGCTCGCAAAGCTGCGCGTACTCTTCGCCATATTTGACAAACATGCCGGCAATAAATACGGATTCCGCCACAGGGCCCTCGGAAGGGCCGAAGGTCTGGAAGGATTCGCCCGGATGCTCGGAGAAGCAGTTCAGGTTCAGACAGTCGTTCCAGTCGGCGCGGCCAATCAACGGCAGGGCGTGCGGGCCCTTATGGCTGACGATATAGTCGAAGGAACGCTTTAAGTGCACCATAAGCGGCTGCGCTTTTGTTACATCGTTATCAAAAGGAACCTGCTCCGTCAGAATGGAGGTGTCGCCTGTCTCGCGCACATAGGCGGAGGCGCCGGCAATCAGCCAGAGCGGATCGTCGTTAAAGCCGCTGCCGATGTCGGAGTTGCCCTTCTTGGTAAGAGGCTGATACTGATGGTAGGCGCTGCCGTCCTCAAACTGGGTGGAGGCAATGTCGATAATCCGCTGTCTTGCCCGGTCCGGGATCAGATGCACAAAGCCAAGAAGATCCTGACAGGAATCCCGGAAGCCCATGCCGCGTCCGATGCCGGACTCGTAGTAGGAAGCGGAGCGGGACATGTTGAATGTGACCATGCACTGGTACTGATTCCAGATATTGACCATACGGTCAACTTTATCGTTGGAAGACTTTACGGTGTATTTTGACAGAAGCTCGTTCCAGTAGGCGTTCAGTTCTTCAAAAGCCTTTTCCACATCCGCGTCGGTCTGATATTTGGCAAGCATGGCTTCGGCAGGCTTTTTATTGATAATGCCGGGGGCTTCCCACTTCTGATCCTCAGGATTTTCGATATAGCCCAATACAAAGACGAAGGTTTTGCTTTCGCCGGGCTTTAAGGTCACGTTGATCTGATGGGATGCGATGGGCGACCAGCCGTGGGCTATGGAGTTTGCAGCCTGTCCCTTCTCCACAGTCTCGGGATTTGCCACGCCGCGGTATGCGCCGAGGAAAGCGTCCCGGCTGGTGTCAAAGCCGTCCACGGGCGCATTGACAGAGTAGACCGCATAGTGATTCCGGCGTTCTCTGTATTCGGTTTTGTGGTAGATGGCGGAGCCGATGACCTCCACTTCCCCGGTGCTTAAGTTACGCTGGAAATTGCGGGAATCGTCGTCCGCATTCCAGAGGCACCACTCCACGTAAGAGAAGAGGGAGAGCGTTTTTTCGCTGTCGCTTTGGTTTGTCAGCTTCACCTGGCTGATCTCGCAGTTGTCGTTCATGGGAATAAAGGTGAGGACGGAAGCTTCCAGTTTGTTTTTCGCTCCCGTGAAACGGCTGTAGCCGATACCGTGACGGCATTCGTAGCTGTCAAGCTCCGTCTGGGTCGGTTTCCAGCCCGGATTCCAGATATTGCCGTCCTCCCGTATGTAAAAATATTTTCCGTTGATGTCGCTTGGAACGTCGTTGTAGCGGTAGCGCGTCATGCGAAGAAGCTTCGCATCCTTATAGAAGGTATAGCCGCCGCAGGTGTTGGAAATTAATGTAAAGAACTCCTTACAGCCCAGATAATTAATCCAGGGCAGAGGCGTCCTGGGGGTGGTGATGACGTACTCCCGGTTGGAGTCGTCGAAGTAACCAAATTTCATAGCTCCATTCTCCTTTTAAATGATGTGTTGTGTGTGCCAGACTCCACGGAATTCTCATAAAACAAAATAGGGTAAACGATTAAGTAAAATCAATTCCGATTCGTTAAGCAAATTATACAGAAGAAATATAAAAAATGCAATAAATATATGTATCCTTTGAAAATTCTTAGAAATTTCAAAATATATTGCATTGCGCAAAAGCGTGTTGTACAATGGAAATACGAAAACGATTAAGCGGGTTGTTGACCGGAGAGGGATTAAGAAATGGTATCCATGAAAGATATTTCAGCAGTTTGCGGCGTGTCTGTAGCCACGGTCAGCAAGGCGCTGAACGACCAGAATGATATCGGAAAAGAGACAAAAAGACGGATTCGCCAGGTAGCCGAGGAGATGGGCTATTTTCCAAACACGGCGGCCAAGATGCTCAAGACGAACCGCAGCTATAATATGGGCGTTCTCTTTAATGATGAGGATTACAGCGGCCTGACGCATGATTATTATGCGTATGTGCTGGACAGCCTGAAACGCACTGTGGAAGCCAAGGGCTATGACATCACCTTTGTCAATACAAGCAGGCATCGTGCGGGAGCCATGAGCTATCTGGAGCACTGCAAGTCACGCGGATTTGACGGGGTGGCTATCGTCTGTACGGATTTTTATTCGCCGGAAATCCTGCAGCTTGTGAGAAGCGGGATTCCCACGGTGACGCTGGATCATCTGTTTAATAATGTCTGTGCGGTGATGTCCAATAATGTGCAGGGGATGCAGGATCTGCTCACATATATTTATAAGAAGGGGCATCGCAGGATAGCCTATATCCATGGGGCAGATTCCGCAGTGACCCAGAGCAGGCTGTCCTCCTTTTACCGGACGGCGGGGCAGCTTGGGCTGACCGTGCCGGACGAGTATATCCGTATGTCGCCCTACCGTGATACTAAGGGCGCGTACCGGGAAACCATGTCGCTGCTTGATCTGGAGAAACCGCCCACCTGCATTCTTTATCCTGATGATTTTTCCTCCTTTGGAGGTTATAATGCAATTAAGGCGCGAGACATGCGGGTGCCGGATGATATTTCCATTGCGGGTTATGACGGCATCAGGGTTGCCAGACATATTGAGCCGACGTTAACTACGCTGCGGCAGGATACGGCGGAGCTGGGCCGTCAGGTGGGAGAGAAGCTGATCAGTCTGATTGAGTATCCGAAAACAACGCTGATAGAGACGATTGTTGTGGAGGGAAATGTGTTTGAAGGCAATTCCGTGGCGGAAATCAACGCGTAAAGTTCATGGAGGGAGTTATGTCGGCGTCGATTTTATTTGACCAAAGTAGATTAAAGGCTTATGATGGGCTTATGAGACTGTGCGGCTTTGCCGGAAGATCGGAGGAATGGCAGCAGGCCATGTGGCAGGAGTTTTTGATGGATCGAAAGCTCTATGATGCTTTTGTCTATTATCTGGAAAACCATGCGCTCCCGGATTTTCCCAAATGCGGCGAATATTCTCTTACGGACTGCTACGTGTGGCAGATAGAGCAGGACAATCTGCGCATGGATACAGGAAAGAACACGGCGGCCTGTAATAAAGAGGATATGGTGCTTAGAAGCTTTATGATGATGGCGGATATGCTGAGGGATCCGGAGACCTATGGGAAGAAATTAAGCGATTGGAAAGGGATGGATCAGACCATGTGAGGTATGCCATATTCGAAAGCTCCGCACGGAAATAACACAGAGAAAAAGGAAGAGGTATGGATCGGACAGAGTTTACGGATAAGCTGCAGCATGCGCTTGCAGGAGGGCTTGGCAGTTCCAAGGTGGCGGAAAACGTGCGGTATTATCGCGAATATATCGACATGGAAATCAGAAAAGGCAGGAGCGAGGAGGAGGTGCTGGAAAGTCTTGGTGATCCGCGGCTTCTGGCAAAGAGTATTATTGAAGCAAACAAAAATGCCGGTTTGAATGAGGGAACCAATCGGAATTATGACGAGGAGACAGAGGGAGACGTTTATGGGGAACGGACATCGGCGGCGGACACAAGCGCTGTCCGCGTACCCGGCTGGCTGATTTTTTTGATTGCCGTTGTTATTTTTCTGTTGATTATCGGCGTGATTTTTTCCGTGATATCTTTCCTTGCGCCGGTTATTATTCCGGTGTTGATTGTTGTGCTTTTGGTCAATCTTTTCCGGGGCAGAAGGTGATATATGTACAACAGGCCGTTTATCTGTGATAAGCGGCCTGCTGAGGGGAGTATAAATAATTAATATAAGGGTCTGTAGGCGGAGAATGAAGGGGTTATCTCCGTCTACATTTATTATTATAGTACGTCCTGTGAAAATTACAATAAAAAATAGTACCAAAGTACCAACGATTTATTTGTCGAAATTGAATAAAAAATTAGTACTAAAGGCCTATACTGCGACTGAATAACTTTCATTTTATCTTCTCATACTATTTCTGTAACATGAAACCAATCAGGAGGTATGGAAGATGTCTAAGAATGATTTTAACCAGAACAGCCAGCAGAATGAGAAGCAGCAGGACAAGAACAGCCAGAACAACTCTAAGAACAGTTCCAACAACAATTCAAACAACAGCAGCAAGAACAGTTCCGGCAGCAACTCTAACAGCAAGGACAACTACTAAAAAGAGATCTGATCTGAAAGGGGGACGCATGGGCGTCCCCTTTTTCCGTGCATAAGCAGAGTCAGAAGACTTTGAGAAAAACTAAGTTGACAGGTATTTGCATACAGCATAAAATGTAGCTATGGAAAAATTAGAGTATATTGCGCCCTGTCATTTTGGACTTGAGGCAGTGTTAAAGAGAGAAATAACAGATCTTGGTCTTGATATCGTCGAGGTGGAGGATGGCAGAGTAACCTTTGCCGGGGATATCGCCGCTTTGTGCCGCGCTAATATTTTTCTGCGCACCGCACAGAGGGTACTTATTAAAATAGGAAGCTTTCATGCCGAAACCTTTGAGGAACTGTTTCAGGGAACGAAGGCGCTGCCATGGGAGAGATACATTCCCCGCGACGGAAAATTCTGGGTGGCCAAGGCGGCCAGTGTGAAGAGCAGGCTGTTCAGCCCCTCTGATATCCAGTCAATTATGAAAAAGGCCATAGTGGAGCGTCTGAAAGGTGTTTACCATATTGACTGGTTTTCGGAAAACGGCGCGGATTATCCCGTTCGGGTGTTTATTAAGAAGGACGAGGTGACGGTGGGACTGGATACCTCGGGGGAATCTTTACATAAACGGGGTTACAGAAAGCTGACAGCGAAAGCGCCCATAGCGGAAAATCTGGCGGCGGCGCTGCTTATGCTGACGCCGTGGAAAAGGGATCGGATACTGATAGACCCGTTTTGCGGAAGCGGGACGATTCCCATCGAAGCGGCCATGATGGCGGCCGGTATCGCGCCGGGTAAAACAAGAAACTTTACGGCCCAGAGCTGGGGACATGTGGTCTCAGAGAAGCTTTGGCAGCAGGTCAGAGAAGAAGCGCGCGCAGGGGAAAATACGGATATTGAGACGCAGATTCAGGGATATGATATAGACGATGAAATGGTATCCATTGCCAGAGCCAACGCAAAACTTGCGGGGGTTGAGCAGCTGGTTCATTTTCAGAGAAGGGACGTGTCCGAGCTTTCTCATGCAAAGAAATACGGCTTTATTCTGACGAACCCGCCTTATGGGGAACGGCTTTCGGAAAAGGAGGCCCTATTTTCTCTGTACCGCACTTTGGGAGAACGGTATCGGGCTTTGGACGCCTGGTCGATGTATGTCATTACTTCTTATGAACAGGCGCAGGAGGCTATCGGCAAAAAGGCCGATAAAAACAGGAAATTGTATAACGGCATGATAAAGACCTATTTTTATCAGTATATGGGGCCAAAACCCACCGGGAGTAAAAGATAAGCGATGCAGCAAAACAGTTTGATGAGAAGTACATTGGTATATTGCCTGCTATTTGTGGCGGCATCCATGAGCGTAATGCTTTATTATGCGGCGACAAAGACGGTGGGTGTGGCGGATCTGGCGCAGGATGAGGTGGTTTCGGCGCAGGACAGGGAAGAGACGGCGTCTGTGGCACCCACGCCGGAAAATGAGATTGCGATTAACCGCGCCGAAAATAATACCAATTATTTTTGTGTGCCGATGCCGGAAAATGTGAAGGCGGAGGAAGTGGTTTTAGAGAATCATTATATGGACAAGGAGCTCTGGGTCGGTATCAGTTCCGCGCAGGCCAAGACATATGAGGATTTTTACAGGGCAAACAGCGTTTACGGCAACTGTAACAATGTTACAAGCGGCCGGATCGAGACGGAGAAGGAGAGGATCTGCCTGCGGTTTGCGTTGACGGGAGTCTATGAATACCGCAGTATTTTTGAGGACCATACGCTATATGTGGAGTTTGTGCCTTCCAAAGAAATTTATGAAAAGATCATTGTGATAGATCCCGCCTACGGGGGCGATGAGAGGGGCGTTACCTCGGACGGCGTGATGGCAAAGGATATTACCCTTGCCATAGCGAAAGCTCTGAAAACCAGATTTGATGAAAGCGATATTAAGGTATATTATACGAGAATGGACGACGCCAATCCGGCGTCTGCGGACAGGGTTGATCTGGCCATGACGACTAAGGCCGATATGCTGATCCGTATTGAGGTGAGCGGGGATGAGAACAGTAAATTATACGGTACGTCGGCGGTTTATAACAGTAAGTTTTTTATTCCCGGTTTTGGAAATGTGGAGCTGGCGGATCTTCTGGAGCGCGAAGTGGTTACGTCCATCAGCGGCAAGGCCGGCGGCCTGATCGAATCGGAAGCGGCGGACGAAGTGGTAAACAGCGCGACGGTTCCCGCGGCGGCCATTCGGGTGGGATATCTGACAAACAGTCAGGAGGCAATTCTTTTGCAGCGGGACGATTATATTGATCGGATTGCGGAAGGGATATACAACGCGGTTGCGAAAGCCTACGAACAGCGTGAAAAATAATGCTTTGAAGGGAAAAAAGTATGCTTCAAATTATATTTGCGACAGGCAATCAGGGTAAAATGAGGGAGATACGGGCCATCCTTAAGGATGTGGAGATCAGTATCCTATCCATGAAGGAGGCCGGTCTGGATCTGGAGATTGAAGAGGATGGAGCCACGTTCGAGGAGAATGCCATTATCAAGGCGCGGGCGGTGGCAAAAGCCCTTGCGGAACAGGGAAAAGAGCAGGAGTGCGTGGTGATGGCGGATGATTCCGGTCTGGAAATAGACTGCCTGAACGGAGAGCCTGGCATTTATTCCGCAAGATATCTCGGCGAGGAGACGCCCTTTGAGGTGAAGAGCAGGGATTTTCTCAGGCGTATGGAAAATGTGCCGGAACAAAAGCGGGGCGCCAGGTTTGTCTGCGCCATTGCGGCTGTCTTTCCGGGCGGTGAAACCGTTACCGCAAACGGCGTTGTGGAGGGCAGGATCGGTTATGAACTGCGGGGCGATAACGGCTTTGGCTATGATCCCATTTTTTATCTGCCGGAATACGGCTGTACGGCCGCAGAGCTTTCCGATGAAGAAAAAAACAGGATTAGCCACAGAAGCAGGGCTCTTGGGCTGATGAAAGAGGAACTGAAGAAAAGGATATCTTAACCGTTATGAAAATATTAATTGTGAGTGACAGCCACCGCCAAAATGAGAATCTGTTTACCGTGCTGGAGCGCACGGGCCCCATAGATATGCTGGTGCACTGCGGAGACGTGGAGGGAAGCGAGCATGTGATCAGTGAGAGGGCGGGCTGCCCTGTGGTGATGGTGCAGGGAAATAACGATTTTTTTTCCAATATTCCCAGAGAACAGGAGGTTATGATCGGGCGGTACAGGGTATGGGTGACCCATGGACATCACTATTATATAGCCATGAATACCGAGACGATCAAGCAGGAGGCCATAAGCAGAGAGGTGGACGTCGTCATGTGCGGGCATTCCCACAGGCCGGTCATTGATATCGGGAGGGAAGTTACCCTGATTAACCCCGGCAGCATCAGCTATCCAAGGCAGGAGAACCGAAAACCGAGCTATGTCATCATGGAGCTGGACAGAGAGGGGGAAGCGCATTATACTCTGAACTATGTGGACTGAACAGTGAAATGACTCCAGCGCGATTTGAGAAGGCGTATTTTTACATAAGACAAGATTCAATATAAAAAATTAGAGAAAGCAGTTGACAGAAAAAAAGCGGTATTATATAATGGAACATGCGTTGCGGGAATTGGCGCATGATCCCTTGCGGGGTGTGGCTCAGCTTGGCTAGAGCGCCTGGTTTGGGACCAGGAGGTCGCAGGTTCGAATCCTGTCACCCCGATGCGGTAGTTTTCATATACGCGGGTGTAGTTCAGTGGTAGAACACCAGCCTTCCAAGCTGGATATGTGGGTTCGATTCCCATCACCCGCTTTTCGCACAGGAATGTGTGGTATACGTGTTCGTAGCTCAGCTGGATAGAGCAACGGCCTTCTAAGCCGTGGGTCGGGGGTTCGAATCCCTTCGAGCACGTTTGGGACTTGCTTCCCGGTGTACGGGTCCGCGAAGCGGATCGCGCAATCGAGCGAAGCTCGATTTTTTTATGGTGGGTATGGCGCAGTTGGCTAGCGCGCCAGATTGTGGCTCTGGAGGCCGAGGGTTCGAGTCCCTCTATCCA